>Ga0209980_10000482_pt1 | contig 21553 bp, 17 predicted proteins | sample CR02metaG_FD_183611 | JGI IMG/M metagenome (GOLD analysis project Ga0209980, IMG submission 183611) | Deep subsurface microbial communities from Mariana Trench to uncover new lineages of life (NeLLi) - CR02 metaG (SPAdes) (version 2) | ecosystem: Environmental > Aquatic > Marine > Ocean trench...
GAAGCCCATCGGCCGCAATTCGACCGCGGAGGAACAGGGCTGGGTGCTCGCCTTCCTCAACAGCCCTGCCGCCAGCTACGTGAATGGCGAGAATGTCTTCACCGATGGCGGCTTTGCGGGCGGACTGTGGACGGGCTCGGTCGACGTGTCTGCCCTCATACCTCCCGCCAAGTAGTCTATTGTCCCCGTGATGGGGAGCGTCCGGGCATGGCGCGCACTGGGTCTGGCACTCGTGGTGCTGGCAGTGGGGATCCGTGTCTGGAACGCGCTCCACTACCCGCCGGATCAGGGCTTCGATGCCAGTGGGAACTGGCGGTACATCTACCGCCTGAGTGAAGACTGGCAGCTGCCCGATCCTCGCGCGGGTTGGTCGACGGTCGATCCACCGCTCTACTTCGTGGTTGGCGCCGTGATCTGGGAGATGTGCGAGTCGTTGGGCAACCGCGAGCTGGTGGTCCGCGCCATACCACTCGCGAGCGCGGCCTTCGGGCTCGGGGTCGCGGCGCTCGCGTTCTCGTTGATTCGTCGGACCGACCCCGGCAACGAGCTTCGCGCCTGGTTGGCGGCCGGCCTGGTGCTCTATCTACCGGCCCAGATCCAGATTTCCGCCATGGTGAACGAGGAAGTCTTGCTGGCCCTGCTGTTGGCCATCAGCTTGTGGGGGCTCGCGACGGAGCCTCCAGCCGTGAAGAGCAACGGCGGCAGGCTGCGGCGCACGGTCTGCGTGGGCCTCGCGGCGGGCCTGGCGCTGTTGACCAAGTTGACGGGCGCACTGGCCCCGCTGGTTGCGGTGCTGACCTATGCCTTCGAGGGCTGGAGGACCCGAGCCTGGCAGCCGGCGCTGCGCGCTGTTGCCATCGTCGCGTCCCTGACCCTGTTGACCGGGGGCGCGTACCTGATTCGGAATCTCGTGCAATTCGGATTCATCCAGCCGATCGGGCTAGCGGCCCACGCACAGATGCTCGAAATGCCACCAGGCGAGCGTTCGTTGTCGGACTACGTCTCCTTGCCGGCGGCGACCTGGACCGATCCCCAGCTCCTGAACCCCGATCTGTTGGAGTCGGTCTGGGGAAGCACCTTCGTGACGCTCTGGTTCGACGGCCATCGCTTCTTCCTGCCCACCGACGATCCCCTCGTGACACGCCTGGGGACTGCTACATTGCTTCTCGCCCTGCTTCCGACGCTGGCGTTCGGCATCGGCATGGTCCGCGGTGTGCGGCGGATCGCGAGCGGAGCCGGGCGCCCCGATCTTCCGCTGGTGTTGATGACGGGCTTCGCCCTCGCCGGCTACGCCTACTACACCTGGCGCAACCCCTGGTTCGCCGTGGTGAAGGGGACGTCGCTCTCGGCGGTCACCCTCCCATTTGCCTTCTATGCAAGCGAGGTCCTGAGTCCCTGGCTACGACGTCGCGGCGCCCGGTCGGCAGCACTCCTGGCGATGCTGACGGGATTGGTCGTGTGCAGCGTCATTGGAACGACCTTCAACGTTGCCTTCCACAAGACCGAGGTCTCGGGCCTTTCCTGGCAGCTGGAATCCACGACTCCTGGATCGGACTTGCCGACACGACCTTGAGCGGGCGATGAGGCAGAAACTTCCGCTCAACCGCCCCGCAGCACCTGACCCGGTAGCGCGCCGCTGTGCTGGCCGTTCTCGAGCAGCAGTTGGCCGTTCACGATGCTGGCGACATAGCCTTCCGCGTCGACAACGTAGCGTTCCGTGTCGGCGGGGAAGTCCTTGACCAGGCGGACCTTGCCAACGGCCAGGCGGTCGGGATCCATCACCAGGATGTCGGCAAACGCGCCCTCGCGCAGGACGCCGCGATTCTCGATGCCATGAACGGTCGCTGGCATCAGGGTGTTGCGCCAGACGGCGTGCTCGAGCGTCAGCGGCTCGGGCACCCATTCCGTCAACAGCCGCGTGGTGTAGTCCGCTCCGACGAAGGATGCCAGGTGGGCGCCGCCGTCGCTCGAGCCCGGCATCACGATCGGGTCGACCACCGAAGTGGCGACGACGTGGTGGATGAACTGGCGCGCGACCTCATCGAGTCTCGTCTGCCAGCGGGTTTCCAGGTTCTCCTCGAGGGAGATGTCCAAGAAGGCGTCGAGCGGGTCGATGCCGCGCGCCTCGGCCAGCTGGGGGACGGTGCGACCGATCCAGCTGGCATGGCTCGAGTCTGCCACCGCCTCGACTTCGAGACCCTTCCACTCGAAGGAGATGGCTCGGCTGGCAGGATCGTCGAACTCGGCGCGCATCCGAGCGCGCATCGCGGGATCGCGAAGCGCGTTCGATCGTTCTGGCTCCGGCCGGGTGAGCGCTTCGCGCCACGCCAGCATTTCGTCGAAGACGAAGGTGTCGGAAAGCTTCAGGTGCAGCTCCAATTGGTTGGTCGTGAACATTGGGTGCAGGCGGATGCCCTCCTCGAAAGCTTCGTTGCAGAAGTCGAGGGTCGCCTGCCAGCCCATGGGATGGTGCGGGTTCGGGACCAGGATGTTGAGTTCGATGGGGCGTCCCGAGACGCGGTAGATGTCCTTCAGGAGCTGACGATCGCTTTCGTCGTATCCCTGGGCGAAGCTGCGCGGAATGATTTCCACCGAACCGCGGTTGAACTCGGCGAGAACCGAAGCGAGAGCCACGATCTCTTCACTTGACGCATGGTTCGACGGAACCTCCCGACCGTCTTCGCCCACGTGGACCTCGATCTGGGAGGTCGAGAAACCCATGGCACCCTGCTGCATGGATTCGCGCACCAGCTGCTGCATGGCTTCGATCTCGGCGGGGGTTGCCTCGCGCTCCGACGCGTCGTCTCCCATCACCCAGCGCCGCACGGCGCAGTGGCCGACGAAGCTTCCGATGTTGATACCGAGCTTGCCGTCGAATCGGCTCCAGTAGTCGCCGAAGCTGCCGCCCTTGAACCGGAGTCCTTCGTCCAGGGCTGCCCGCGACATGCCTTCGACCCGCGACAGCATGCCGGCCAGCCAGCCGACATCTTCGGGCTTCGCGGGTGCCAGCGTGAAGCCGCAGTTGCCGGCCAGCGCCGTGGTCACGCCGTGCCAGGAAGACGGCGTCGCCAGCGGGTCCCAGTCGAGCTGAACGTCGTAGTGGGTGTGGACGTCGATGAAGCCGGGCGTGACCCAGCAGCCGTCGGCGTCGATCTCGCGCAGGGCGCTCTCGTTCACCCGGCCCACGCGAGCGATCCGGCCGTCTTTCACGGCGACGTCGGCCGTAAAGCTCTTCATGCCGGTGCCGTCGACCACGCGGCCCGACCGAATCACGAGATCCCAACTCATGGCGGCTCCTCGACGCTGTGGATCACGGGGTGGCTCAGTGTGAAGAAGACCCCGCCCGTGCGTCAACTGTTCTTTCGTGCTTGCCGTATGAACTGGTAGACTGGGCTACCCCGTCAGGTTCGCTGTAGGAGAGAGCCATGCCGAAGGATCCCAAGCTGGACTGGGTGATCGACGCCGACACCCACATCACCGAGCCTGCTGACGTCTGGACCAGCCGCGTGCCGGCGAAGTTTCGCGACAAGGCGCCCCGCATCGTCCGCAACGATGACGGCGTCGACATCTGGCAGATCGGTGATCACGCGCCGTTGGTCCCCGTCGGGCACACCGCCGTCGCGGGCTGGAAGGAGCCCTTCCCCGCGGCGCCTCGCAACATGGACGAAGTGCCGAAAGCTTCGTACGACGCGAAGGCGCGCCTCGACTACATGGACGAGATCGGCATCTGGGCGATGGCCCTCTATCCCAACGTTGGCGGCTTCGGCAACCAGGGCTTTCTCAAACTGGGTGATCCCGAGCTGATGCTGGCCTGTGTCCGGGCGTACAACGATTTCCTGATCGATTGGATCGAGCCGAATCCCGATCGCTTCATTCCGATCATGGCGACGCCCTTCTGGGACGTCGATGCCAGCGTGAAGGAGATCGAGCGCTGTGCCAAGCTGGGCCACAAGGGCGTGCTCTTCGCGGGCGAGCCCCAGGACCTCGGCCAGCCGTTTCTGGGCGAAAAGCATTGGGATCGCTTCTACGCCGCCGCCCAGGACGCGGATCTCCCCATCAGCTTCCACATCGGAAGCGCCAACTTCACCGAAGAGTTCTCGCCGGAACGGGTTGCGGCCCACGGCATCGCGCCGACGGTGGTGCGCAGCACGGTCTCGATCCTGCTCGAGAACGGCAAGTCGATCGTCGATCTGCTGCTGTCGGGCGTTCTGCCGCACTTCCCGAAGCTGAAGTTCGTGTCCGTCGAGAGCGGTATCGGGTGGATCCCGTTTCTGCTCGAAGCGGCCGATCACTGCTTCAAATATGCAAATGTTTCCGCCGAACGGCCCGAGTTCACGATGCTGCCCAGCGAGTACTTCGCTCGGCAGGTCTATGGCTGTTACTTCTTCGAGGAGCTGGCGCCCCAGCGCCTGATCGACGTCATCGGCGAGGACAACATCATGTTCGAGACCGACTATCCCCACCCGGTCTGTCTCTATGGCAACGTGCGGCAAAAAATCGATGCGGGTCTGGTCGGACAGCCGGAGCGGATCCGCCGCAAGCTGCTCTTCGACAATGCCGCGAAGCTCTACAAGGTGGCAGCACCGACGGCCTAGAGCTCACCGAAGGCCAGCTCATGGCAACGCGAACCTACCAGACCACCGAGGCCTTCCACGAGCTGATGGACGTCGTGCGCGGCGCGGAGCGGCTATTCCTCGAGGGTCCGCGGGCGGCAACGGATGAGGCCAGCGTCGTCGAGGGTTATCGCTGGATCACCCAGATCCTCCAGGTGGCCCTCGATTGCTACCTCTGGGGGGACTCCTCCCGGCCCACCCTGGTTTCCATCGTGGGCCCCACCAAGAAGTGGGGAGGCGACAACGCCGACGCCTACTACCACTACACGGCCATCGACCCCGACCGCACCTACCGGATCCGGGGTGTGCGCGGTGACGCCGCCTACATGTCCATCAGCGTATATGGCGGCCCCAATGACGGCCGCTGGTCGAACCGGGCCGTCTGTGTGCTGAACGACCGGGACATGGAGTTCTCCAACGACGGCAGCTTCGAGATCGTGGTGAGTCCGAACGAGCCTTCGGGCCCTGGCAACTGGATGAAGCTCGAGCCCGACGCCGTCGCCCTCGTGACGCGCGACTACCTGACGGATCCGCTGAATGACAGGCAGGTGAGTTGGGCGATCGAAACCGACGATGCGCCTCCGCCGCCACGAACGAGCGATGCCGATACGGCGTGCCGTTTCCGCAACGCGGCCAATTTTTTGCGCGATCTGCTCAACATCTTTCCGCTGGCGTATGACGAGTCGAAACTCAATACGGTCGACGAACCCTACGCACAGCCAAGGGTCACCTACGGATGGGCGGCCACCGACGCGGCCTACGGCATGGGCTTCTTCGACATCGGCGAAGACGAGGTCCTGCTGCTGGAGGGACGCTCGCCGGATTGCGCCTTCTGGAACGTCTGTCTGTGGAACCCGTATCTTCAGACCTACGACTACCGCTACGAGCAGGTGACGCTCAACGGGGGACAGGTCCAGTACGAGAACGACGGCTCCTGGCGCCTGGCCATCGCGCCACAGGATCCCGGCATCCCGAACTGGCTGTCCACTGCCGGTCACTCGCGTGGCTTGATCTGGTTTCGTTGGTTCCTGGCCGAGTCGGTGCCCGAACGGCCCCATGCCAGGGTCGTCAAGACGTCTGCACTCTAGCTCGACTTTTCGCCGGCCTTGATCGGCAGGAAGTCGTCCGACGCGCCCACGTCCTTGGTCAGCGACTCCAGCGAGTGCCCTTCGGTCAGCGCCTGGGCCACCCAGCCGGGCTGCTTGCCACGGCCCGACCAGGTCTCGGCGGAGTTGTGGGGATTGCGGTAGACGGGTCCGCGCTTCTCGACGAGTCCGCCGCTGTGCTCGCGCAGCCAGCGGAGCCCTTCCTCCTGGCGCTGGCTGATTTCGCGCCCAATCCGCTGCTGGAGATCTTTCAGCTCCCGCAGCGAGAGCACGGAGAGGTCCAGCTGTTTCCAGTGCGACAAGCGCCCCCCTTGGAGTCGAAATAGTGCACCTCTTCTTCGGCTGCCAAGGGAATCAGCTGGAACTTCGTTCGGCGCTTCCCGTCCGCTATGTCGGGAGCTTTTTGATGGAAGTGCAACGCGCGCCGGATTGGCTTGGGTCCCAACCCTTCTAGCGGTTTGCATGGGGCCGATGGTCCGGCAGCCGTGCGAAGAGGGTCACCATCAGTACTGAGAGAGCGATTCCGATCGCGAAGAAGGCGGCGAAGTTCGAATCCACGATGCCCGCGGTCTGTCCGGACTCTTTCAGGAACAGGCCCCAGAGGATCGGGGCGAGGCCGGACGACAATCCCAGCGTGGCCGTGAAGACGGCGATGGCGACCGGGCGTTCGTGCTCTTCCGAGAGCTCGGGCAGGAACGTGAAGTGGGTGGCGTTGTTGATGGCGAAGGCCATGCCGAACAGCATGTAGGCTCCGGGCAACAGCGGCATGAGGCCGTCGGAGCCGGTCACCAGCAACAGCCAGTAGAGGCAGACCAGGCCGATGATCGCGCTGGCCACCTGGAAGAAACGCCGGATCGGCACGACGTCGATGGATCGGCGGACGAACGTCATGGCGATGATCATGCCGGCGAATTGGGCCGCCGTGAACATCAGGACCCGACTCGAGGTCAATCCGGTCTCGACCTTCAGGTAGTAGATCGTGAAGTTCGCCAAGGACGAGGCCACGATCGAGCCCAGCAGACTCAGGATCAGGTAGTGGCGAAACAGGCCGGGCTGGAGACAGAAGCGCCGCGCCGCGCTGGGCAACTTGGAGATCGGAATCGCCGGCGGTGGCGCCGCGTCCGGCAGCCGGGTGAGGCTGAAGACGGCGCAGGCAGAGCCCGTGATGCAGATCACGTAGATGATGCTGAAGGCATTCCAGGACGAGAGCTGTTCGAAGAGGGTTGCGCACAGCAGCAGGGTCACCACGCCGACAGCGCTCACGATCCCGTGATCGGTGGCGAAGAAGCGGCCGCGGGCCGCGTCGGGCAGGATCGCCGCCATCCACGGGATGTGGGCCGCGATGCCGAACGCCCGCACGATGCAGAAGGCCATCACACTGACGATCAGCAGGTCGGCCATCCAGCGCCGTGGCTCCTCCGGTGCCAGCATCGAAAGGGCCAACGGGACCAGCACGAACGTCGCCCGCACGGACCAGGCCAGCACCATCTGGCGTCGGAAGCCGAGTCGCGCCAGGAAGGCAGTCGAGATCACCTGCAGCGGCAGGAACAGGAACACGAACGACGACAGCAGCCCGACCTGGAACGCCGTGGCTCCGAGCTTCTCGGCCAGCAGCAACGTCGGCGTGCCGAGGATGACCATCCACGTGAGGCCGTTGAAGCCCCCGAACCAATAGGCAGCACGAAAGGGTCTGAGCGAGGCCGCGCCCGCAGAAGCGCGGACGCGGTCGGAAGCGGTCACAGGGTCTCCGGGTGGGCGTCAGCCGCCGGAGCATACGGTTTTTGGTTCGGCGCTGCGCGCGCTGACCCGATCAGCGCAGCTTCTTGAAGTCGGGCTTTCGCTTTTCGAGGAAGGCCTGAATGGCTTCGACGTTGGCCGGCGAACCAGCCAGCTGGGTCATGCCTTCATCCTCGACCTTGCGCGCGGCCTCGATGCCGGCCCTGTGGGCCAGCATCAGCGTGCGTTTGGTGGCGCGCAGTGCCGAGACCGGCCACTGGGCGATCTCACGGGCCTTCTCGAGCGCCTTGTCCAGCAATTGGTCATCGGGGAAGGCGCGGGCGGCGATTCCCACTTCGACCGCGCGCTCGGCATTGATCCATTCGGCGGTGAAGAAGAGCTCGGCGGCGCGCTGGCTGCCGATCAGCTGGGGCAGCAGGTAGGAGCTGGCCGCCTCCGGCACGAGTCCCAGGTTCACGAAGGGAAGCCGCAGCCGGACACTCTCACCGACGTAGACGATGTCGCACGCGAACAGGAAGGTGGCCCCGATGCCGACGCCCGCGCCCTTGGCTGCGGCGATCAGCGGCTTGTCGAAGGCGAAGAGCGCGTCCATGCAGCCGAAGTAGCCGTTGGGCTGGCCGTCGTCCCGGTCTTCGGCGCTCATGAAGCTGCTGAGGTCCACGCCGGCCGAGAAGTCGTCGCCGGCTCCGGTCACGACCACCACCGAGACGGCGTCGTTCTCGCGCGCTTGGTTCAGCGCGTCGCGAAAGCCGTCCCACTGGGGATCGTTGAAGGCGTTCTTCTTGCGCGGCCGGTTCCAGCTGACGAGCAACACCCCGTCGTCGTCGAGTTCGGTCAGGACCGGTTGATCGCTCACCGGGAGCTCCTTCTTGGACGTGTTCCACGATCGGGGGAACGGTGGGGCGGTTGGCCCGGCCAGCAGACGTCGGCGTCGAATCCGGGGTTCAGGGTATCAGACAGAACGTCCGATTCTATATACTGCATGTCCGGCCTCTTCGAAGGATCCCTCATGTCCGGCTCCCCGTCCAAGGACCTTCGGTTCTGCGCTGACACGCCAATCGGGGCGGCCGGCGCCCCCTCGGCCACCGGCCTCTCCGGAGTCGGCTAGCCGTGGCGCGCCTCGAAGCCTTGCGGGTCGTCGATCTCTCGACCGGCATCGCCGGTGCCTATTGCACGAAGCTGTTTGCCGACGCCGGCGCCGACGTGATCAAGGTCGAGACCCGCGAGGGCGATCCGCTGCGCCGCTGGTCGGCCACCGGAGCCGACCTGAACGGAGAGGACGGCGCGCTCTTCCAGTTCCTGCACCAGAACAAGCGCGCGGTGACGGGGGCTCCCGACGACGCGGGCATCCTGGAGTTGATCGCGGGCGCGGATCTGGTCGTCGAGAACTTCGCCCCCGGCGTGATCGACGAGCTGAATCTGACCGAACGTTTCCCCGGGCTCGTGCTGCTCTCGATCTCACCCTTCGGGCGGGGAGGACCCTGGACCCAGCATCCGGCCTCCGAGTTCACGATCCAGGCGGCCTGCGGCTCGATTGGTGGCCGTGGCGTTCCGGGTCAGGAGCCCTACGTGGCCGGCGGCCGCATCACGGACTGGATGGCCGGAACGTATTCGGCCGTGGCTTCGCTGGCCGCCGTCCAGCGCGCGCTGCGCACGGGACACGGTGAGCACGTCGACTTCTCTTTGATGGAAGTGATGACGCTCGCCGGCACGAATTTCCTGTACCTGTTCTTCAAGCTGGTGGGGGCCGAAATTGGCGATGCGCTCGCGCCGGGCGTCGAGACGCCCTCGATCGAGCCGACTGCCGACGGCTATGTGGGCTTCTGTACCAACACGCGTCAGCAGTTCTCGGACTTCCTGGTGATGATCGATCGCGTCGACCTGCAACAGGACGAGGTGTTGGCCCAGATCGGAGGTCGGATGGGGCGCCTCCACGAGTGGAACGAAGTCGTCCACGAATGGACGCGCAAGCACTCGACGGCCGAGATCCTCGAGAAGGCATCGCTGCTGCGGATCCCGGTGGCCCCCATCCACAACGGGGAAACCGTGCTCGAGAATGAGCAGCTGGTGAGCCGTGGCGTATTCCAGTCGGATGCCACCGGACGCTTCAGCCATCCGCGTCCGCCCTATCGCATCGACGATCAGGATCCCCCGGCCTTCCGGCCGGCCCCTGGGATCGGGGCCGACGACGGCAACATCGAGTCGCGCACCCGCCAGCTTTCGACACCCGACGGTTCGCCTCGCCTGCCGCTGGACGGTCTGAAGATCCTGGACCTCACCAACTGGTGGGCGGGGCCGGCGGCCAGCCAGATGTGCGCGTTGCTCGGGGCCGAGGTGATCCACGTCGAGGGAACCGTGAAGCCCGACGGCATGCGCATGATGGGTGGCATGCTGATCGGCCAATACCCCGACGCCTGGTGGGAGTGCAGCCACCTGTTCTTGTCGGTAAACACCAACAAGAAGGACGTGGCCATCAACCTCACCACCGAGCGCGGCCGTGAGCTGCTGCTCGAGCTGGTGGCCAAGTCGGACGTCGTCATCGAGAATTTCACTCCGCGGGTCCTCGAAGGCTTCGGCATCACCTGGGATGCCATCCGGGCCGCCAATCCGCGCGCGATCTTCATGCAGATGCCGGCCTTCGGGCTGACGGGCCCCTGGCGCGACAAGCCGGGATTCGCCCAGACGATGGAGCAGATGACGGGGATGGCGTGGCTCACGGGCCACAGCGACGACCAGCCGCGCATCCAGCGCGGGCCCTGCGATCCCCTGGCCGGCATGCACGGCGCCTTCGCGCTGCTGGTGGCACTCGAGAGTCGCGAGCAGACCGGCCACGGCTCTCACGTCGAGTGCACCATGGTCGAGGGCGCGCTGCAGGCGGCTTCGGAGCAGCTGATCGAGTTCACGGCCTACCGAAGATTGATGCAGCGGGAAGGCAACCGCGCGCCTCATGCGGCACCGCAGGGGCTGTATCCGTGCGAGGGCCACGAGCTCGGCGTTCGGGATCGGTGGCTGGCGCTCTCGGTCGAGACCGACGCGCAATGGGAAGGGCTCAAGCAGGTGCTGGGCCGACCGGCCTGGTCCGATGAAGCTTCCCTCGCAACGCACGCGGGACGGCGGGAAGCGCAGGATCGGATCGACGCCGAACTTCGCGCCTGGTTCGCTTCGCGCGATCGCTCGGAAGTGATCGAGACGCTGTTGGCGGCCGGGGTGCCCGCCGCCGCTGTGGCCGACCCCCGCTGCATACAGCACAACCCCCAGCTGCTGGCGCGCGGCTACTTCGAAGACGTCGAGCACCCCGTCGTCGGCGTTCAACCGCTGCCGGGCGCACCGTTCCGCTATGCATCGGTGAAGCGCTGGCTGACGGGACCGGCCCCCACCCTCGGACAGCACAATCGGGAGATCCTGTCCGAGCGACTCGGGCTGGACGAATCCGAACTCGACCAGCTCGAGCAGGACGGCATCATCGGAACCCGTCCCGACGGCATCTAGCCCATCCCGACGGTCTGGCCATGCAGGCGCTGCTCGAGAAGCGCAAGCCCCCCCAGCTGGCCGCGACCCCGAACCGGCCGCGACCCGGAACTGGCCGCGAGGCCGATCATCGGTGATGCTTCTCGACCCGTGAGACTCTCCGTTGCCGGCCAACCGCTTCACACGCGATCCCTGACGCTGGTTCTCTCCCAGCGCCCGGACGGGATGCTGCTCGCTGCCGGCGAGGTGATCGACCTGCGCAAGGCCAGCCTGGTCCCGATGATCGACGAGCTCCAGACGGCCGGGATCATCCACCACATGCTGCTCGACCTGGTGATCGATCCCGAGACCCGCAAGATCGAGCGGCTCGAAACCGAACAGCCCGCGGTGGCGATCGAAGCTTCCGAGAAGACCCTCAGCCAGAGCTGCCGCGATCCGGCGCCGAGGCTTCAGGGGCTGGTGGGGCACGTGATCGACGCCGACCTGCCCCGAGAGCTTCAGCGCATCTTTGGCGGCCCGCTCGGTTGTTCGCATCTGCTGACGCTCTTTCACCTGATGGCCAGCGCCTTGCCCGGTGCCTTCGATGATGAGGAGACGCTGCGCCAGGAAACCGGTTGCGGTCGTCGACCCGGCGAGAAGATCTTCCGCCGTAGTGTCTGCCTGGATGGATTCCAACCCGACGACGGGCAGCTGCAGCTCGTCGTCCTGCTGATGGACTACAAGAGCCGGCCGCTCGAGGCCGTCAAGGACCGGCTCGGCTTTCTGATGTGGCAGCGCGAGGTGCGGGCGCTGGCGAACGTGTCGCTCGCCAACATCCGCATCGAAGAGCTCGAAATATTCGAGCGCTGGCGGACGCGCGAGACCCTGGCCGAAGCGCAATGGCAAGATCGCAGCGAGTGGGCCGAGGGCTTGGTCGGACGCCCGATCATGCCGGGCCTGGGGCGCGAACTTCGCAAGCGGCTGGGAGATCGTGCCGAGGCCAGCGGCGTGCTCGATGCGCTGCTGCAGCTCGCACCCGGTTTCGTGCAGTGCACGCCTGCGCTCGTCGATGCGGTGCTGGGCCGCGTGGCGGCCGCCCAGGAAACCGCCACGCGCCGCAGCGAGCCCGCCGAGGCTGAGGAACGTCCGAGTCTGCCGAGCTTTCTCGCACTCGGGGGTGCGGTCGACTCCTGCTACATGTGGCGCCGGGACGGCCCGCTGTTGCAGATCCGACCGTCCAGCGAGGAGGAATGAGAATGGGACGCTTCGATGGCAAGGTGGCGATCGTCACGGGAGCCGCATCGGGAATCGGTGCGGCCACCGCGCTGCGCTTTGCCCGGGAAGGCGGGCGTGTGGCCGGCTTCGACATCCAGCTGCCCCAGCCCGAGAGCTGGAAGTCCATCGAGGAAGCCGCGCCGGCGGCAAGCTTCCACAGCGTTGATGTCAGCGCCGAAGACGAAGTGAAACGCGCCATGGCCGAAGCGATCGATCAACACGGCGGCATCGACGTGCTGGTGAACGCGGCCGGTGTCGCGGGTGGCGGTCCGCTCCACATCACCGAAGAGGCGGAGTGGGATCGCGTGCTCGGCGTGAACCTGAAGGGCGTTTTCCTGTGCTGCAAGCACGCCCTGCCGGACATGATCGCCCGCGGCGGCGGAACCATCGTCAACGTCGCCAGCATCGAGGGCATGATTGCGACCGATGGGACGGCTGCCTATGGCGCATCCAAGGGAGCCGTGATCCAGCTGACCCGAAACCTGGCCGTCGACTACACCCACCAGGGGATCCGCTCCAACTGCGTATGCCCGGGTCTCGTGGACACTCCCATGACGGCGGTGGTGACGCGGGCCCAGGAAGGACCGCTCCAGAAGCTTCACCAGGCCTTCATCAACAGCCATCTGGTCGGACGCGCCGGGACGCCCGAGGAGATCGCGGCCGCGATCCTGTTCCTGGCGTCCGACGATGCGTCCTTCATCACGGGCTCGTCACTCGTGGTCGACGGAGGCTGGACGGCCGGTCGTCGGGAAGGAATCGAAGATCTTCTGGCCGGGGGCTAGACCATGAGCCCGCGAGCGGCCCGTTGGATTCTGTGGTTGGCGGCGCTCGCCATGCTGCCGCTTCCCATGCTGCTCTTCGGAGCGCAGATTCCGGTGACCCGCTATCTGCTGCTCGCCGGGGTCAGCGCGATGCTGATCGTGACCGAGGGCAGCGGCCAGATCCCGATTCTGATGCTCGTTCTCTTCGTTGCGCACGCACTCGTCTATGCAGCAGTCTTGTGGCTCGTCTGTTGGTTTTGGGTTCGTGCGTGGGAGCGCCACGCGCCGAGCTGGCTGCTGCCGACGACGACGGCGCTGGTTCTCATCGGGTTGGCGCTCGCGATCGGCTTCAACGCCTATGTCACGCCGTTCGCGTCCGTCGAGCCCCGAGCGAGCCTGCTGAGCGTGCTCCAGTAGCCATGGCCCGGGTTCCCATCGCACTCCCACTGCTCGCGTGGATCGGCCTGATTCCGTCGATGCTGGTTCCATCGAAAGCGTTGGCGATCGAACGCACCGAAACGCGCCAGGCCTGCGCCGAAGTGGACCCGTTGCGACGCCCCTTCTTCGGAGACACCCACGTTCACACGGCCCTGTCCTTCGACGCGGCCGGGCAGGGCACGCGCAACCTTCCCGCAGACGCCTACCGGTTCGCCAAGGGAGAGCCGCTGGGAATCCAGCCCTACGACAGCGCCGGGAACGCATTGCGGACGATCCAGCTGCACCGGCCGCTCGACTTTGCGGTCGTCACCGATCATTCCGAGCTGCTCGGGGAAACCCATGCGTGCCAGACGCCGGGCTCCATCGGCTACGACTCCTTCGTCTGCATCGCCCTGCGGCGTTGGCCCAAGCTCACCTATCTCACCCAGAACGGCCGGATCTTCAGCGCCGAAGTCCCCACCCACTTCAGCTTCTGCGGAGAGGACGGGGCGCGCTGCCGCGAGGCGGCCATTGCACCGTGGAAGTTGACCCAGCGGGCGGCCGAGGATGCCTACGATCGCAGCGCCGCCTGCAGTTTTACCAGCTTCGTCGGTTATGAGTGGACGGGGATGCCGGGCGGCGACAACACCCACCGCAACATCATCTTCCGCAACGAACGCGTCCAGCGGCTGCCGACGAACTACATCGACACGCCGAACGACGAAGACCTCTGGCGAGCACTCGAGCGCGAGTGTCTCGAACGGGACGACGGCTGCGATGTGATCGCCATTCCGCACAATTCGAACCTCAGCAACGGCCGCCTGTTCCGGGTCGAGACCTCAGCTGGAAAGCCGATCACGCGGGCTGACGCGGAGCGGCGCTCGAGGCTCGAAGTGTTGGTCGAAGTGATCCAGCACAAGGGCGACTCCGAGTGCCGTGCCGGAGCGCCCGTGAACGACGAGCTGTGCGGCTTCGAGACGCTGAGCTTTCCCCGCATGCAGGACATGCTGACGCCCCAGTGGGCCGGTCCGATTCCGTCGCTCGTCTACGTTCGCGAAGTGCTGATCGAAGGCCTGGCCCAGCACGAAAAGCTCGGCGCCAATCCTTTCAAGCTCGGATTGATCGGTTCGACCGACACGCACCTGGGTGCGCCCGGCCATGTCGAGGAAGATCGCTTCGCCGGTCACGCGGCCGGGCCGGTGTCCGCCCGACTCGAAGAACCACCGATGCTGGAGTTTCCGAGCTTCAATCCGGGTGGCCTGGCCGTGATCTGGGCGGAGGAGAACTCGCGGGACGCGCTCTTCGAAGCCATGCGCCGCCGCGAGACCTATGGCACCAGCGGCACGCGCATCGAAGTCCGTTTCTTCGGCGGTTGGGACTACGAGCACGATCTGTGCGGGAACGACGACTTCGTGGCTCGGGGCTACGCAGGGGGTGTGCCGATGGGAGCAGATCTGGCGCCCGCGACGAACCCGACGTCCAGTCCGGCCTTCGCCGTCTGGGCCAAGCGGGATCCTGGCAGCCGCGAGCTGGTGGGTACAAAGCTCCAGCGCGTGCAGATCATCAAGGGCTGGTTGGAGAAGGGTGAACGTCGCGAACGCGTGTACGACGTGGCCGGCGACGCTGGGACCGCTGCTCGGGTCGATCTCGCGACCTGCCTGACCAGCGGTGCCGGCTTCGACGATCTCTGCGGCGTCTGGCGCGATCCGGACTTCAGTGCAGACGAGTACGCGATGTACTATGCGCGCGTCGTCGAGAATCCCAGCTGCCGTTGGAGCCAATACGTGTGCAACCGGCGTGGCGTCGACTGCTCCGATCCGAGCACCGTGTCGGGCGACCTGGCGGCGTGTTGCGATCCCGAGGTTCCGAAGACGATCCAGGAGCGCGCCTGGACCTCGCCGATCTGGTACACGCCGCCCGGGAGCTAGCGCGAGCCCGTGTCACCGGAGTGCGGGCAGCACCTGGCTCTCGACCAGGCGCAGACACTCCCAGGAGAACTCGGGGTCGATGCCGCCCATCAGGGGATGGAGCATCACCATGTCGAGGGGTCCCATGTCGCGCACCGTCTCGATCAGCTCGGCGGGCGTCATGATCTTGTATTCGCCGCCACGCCGCAGCTCGTCGGCATCGGCCACGCTGCGGAACGGCGAGGCGTCGCCCCCGGTTTGGCTCACCCATTCAGCGTAGGCGTTGGTGTCGTGCATGGCGTGAGGTGCGATGCGTTCCCAGGCCTCGTCGGGATGCTCCGAGACCCACAGAAAATTTCCCGTCGTCCGGGGTAGCGGTCCGGGGTCGTCTTTGCCGAGCTTCAGGCGCTCCTTGCGGAACACTTCGTAGAGCTCGGGCACCGTTGGAATGAAGTGGTCGGCGAACTTCGCGGCCCGATGGGCGGCCGCCTTCGACGCGCCGCCCATGAAGATCGGGGGCCGCGGCCGCTGGAACGGGCGCGGCGTGACGCGCACGGTCGTTCCTCGATGTTCGAAAGGCTCGCCGGTCCAGGCCTTTTCCAGCAGCGGGACGATCTCGTCCATGATCGATTTCCGTTCCGAGAGCTTGCGGCCGAAGGCCGCAAACTCCGACGGCACGTAACCGCCGCTCAATACCGGGAGTACGCGTCCCTGGCTGATGACATCCAGGAACGCGATGTCCTCGGCCAGCCGGATCGGGTCGTGCAGCGGCACGATCAACGCCGCGAGCATCAGCCGGAGGTTCTGGGTGCGAGCCGCGATCGCGGCCCCCATCACGAAGGGCGACGGCAAGTAGCCGTCCGGCGAACCGTGATGTTCGGACAGCGTGACCGTCGCGAAACCCAGACCGTCGGCCCACACACACTGCTCGATGGCGGTGGCGGCGAGCTCGGCGCTCGTGGCTGTGGCGAAGTCGGGCCGGCGCAGGTCATAGCGAAGCCCGAAGAGCGCCAACTGACTAGGCGGCTTCGTTGGCGAGCACGGCGCCCAGCTTCAACAGTTGCTGGGTCGAGCCACCGAGGGTGAGTTCCAGCTGCCGCGCGTACGTGAAGTAGCGATGCAGCGGGTACTCCTTGTCGACGCCGATGCCACCGTGGAGGTGGATGGCCGCGTGCACGACGCGGGAGCCGGCCTCGCAGGCCCAGTGCTTGGCGACCGCGACTTCTTTGGTCGCGGGCAGTCCTTCGGAGATGCGCCACGCGGCCTGGAGAGCCGTGAGTCGCACACCCTCGGTGTCGATGTAGGCGTCGGCGGCTCGGTGGCCCACGGCCTGGAACATGGCAATGGGCTGATCGAACTGCTTGCGGGTCTTGGCGTATTCCTTCGTCAACTCGAGGGCGGCTTCGCAGACACCGAGCGAGAGATTGGCCAGCGCGGCATTGGCGCGCTCGCTGATCCATTCGGTGATGGCCGCACCCTGGTCGGACCCGCCCAGCAAGGCATCCGCCGCAACGGTCACGTGCAGCAGATCGATTCGAGCTTCGGGTTGGCCGCTGGTGGTGACGAGGGGAGTCAGCGTCACGCCGTCTGCCTTGGGATCCACCAGGAAGACGCCCACTTTGCCGCTTCCGGTCGAGGCTGGCACCAGCACCAGGTCGGCGATCTCGGCCGCCGGCACGCAGCTCTTGGTGCCGATGATCCGCCAGCCGTCGCCGTCGGGTGCGGCCACGGTCTCGGTCGGGTAGAGCGTGGCGCCCGTGCTCTCGTTGAGGGCGGTCGTCAGGATTGCCTCGCCGCTGGCCGCCGCGGGAAGCCAGCTCTCCTGCTGTTCCGCATTGCCGAACTCGATCAACGGAAGAATCCCGAGCACCGTGGTCTCGAGCAGGGGAATCGGAGCGACGGTGCGGCCCAGCTGCTCGATCACGGCGGCCACTTCGAGGAAGCCCAGGCCTGCCCCCCCCTGTTCCTCGGGTACGGCGATGCCGAGCAGGCCCGCCTCGGCCACCTGGCTCCACAGCTCCCGATCGAAACGGGGGCCATCCTGGGCTTCGATCTCGCGCAGGCGCTCCTGGGAGGTGCCGTCCCGGAGGATCTGGAAGGCGAGGTCGATGATCGATTGCTGTTCGTCGTTGTAGGAGAAATTCATCGGGGAAGGTTCCGTTACATGCGCGGGACGCGCGGAAAGCCCAGGCCGAACAGACCAATCAGATCGCGCTGGATCTCGTTGGTTCCGCCGCCGAAGGTGAGGATGAGGAGACTGCGATAGAGCACTTCCAGGTGCCCCACCATGTCGACCTGGTCGGGCGACTCCCGGGTGAGGTACGAGCGCGGCCCGATGATCTCCATCATGAGTCGGAAGGACTCGAGATACCACTCGGTGCCGAAGACCTTGATCGTCGATGCGTCGGCGGGGTCCAGCTTTTGCTGGGTACTCGACCAGGCGACCTTCCAGTTGATGAGCTTCAGGAAGTCGAGGCCGGCGTAGACGCGGGCGAGATTGATCTGCACCCACTCCTGGTCGATCACGCGCCGGCCGTCGGGCAGCTTCTGCCGTTGGGCGAACTCGCGGGTCTGCGCGAACGCCCGCTCGAGGATGCCCGACGAGCAGATCGTGACCCGCTCGTGATTGAGCTGGCCGGTGATGAGCTTCCAGCCCTGGCCTTCCTTGCCGATCAGGTTCGATACCGGAATGCGCACGTCGTCCATGAACATCTGGTTGATGTCGTGGCTCGAGAGCAGGTCCAATGGGTCGATCCGCAGGCCGGGCGAGTTCTTCAGATCCATGATCAGGATCGAGAGGCCCGCGTGCTTGGCGGCTTCCGGATCGGTGCGAACCGCCATCCAGCAGTAGTCGGCATCGCTGGCCAGACTCGTCCAGGTCTTCTGTCCGTTGACGACGTACTCGTCCCCCTCGCGGTCGGCCCGGGTGGTGAGCGAGGCCAGGTCGGTGCCGGCCTGGGGCTCGCTGTAGCCGATGGCGAAGTGGAGCTCGCCGGCGAGTATTTTCGGCAGGAAGAACCGTTTCTGCTCATCGGTGCCGTTCTTCATGATCTGGGGCCCGACGGTGTTGATGGTGAGCATGGGCACCGGGGCGCCGGCCCGCATGGACTCGTCGAAGAAGATGAACTGTTCGATTTCCGAACGGCCCTGTCCGCCGTACTCCTCGGGCCAGCCGATGCCGAGCCAACCATCGGTCCCCATCTGCTTCACGACCGCGCGCATGACTTCACCCACGCCCTTGCCGTGGTGAAGGCCCTCGCGGATTTCGGGAGTGAGCAACTTGTCGTAGTAGGCCCGCAGCTCGAGGCACAGAGCCTCCTGCTCTTCGTCGTAACCGATGTACATGGATGTCTCCGGGACGGCTCAGGGGAATTCCGGGAATCCGGCCCAGCGCGGAAGGCGAGGGTCGGAAAGTAGAACACGTATCAGTATGGCTGATCTTTGTACCGATCGCTCTGGGGTGCTCCGACTGCCCCGCTGTGAGAAGGGTCGCTGCTTCGGAAGCCCGCTAGGCGCGCTGTTCGGAGAGCTCGGTCGCGAGCTGCTTGGACTGCTTGTAGTCGGCCTTGCCGTTGGGCCCGCGGAAGACCTCGTCCACGATGAAGATCTCCTTGGGGACCTTGTAGCCGGCCAGCTTGGTGCGCGCGTGGCTCTTGAGGGCCTCCTCGCTGGGCGCGGCAGCACTTGATTTGAGCGACACCAGGGCGGCGATCCGCTGGCCCCACTTCTCGTCGTCGATGCCGACGACCACGGCGTCTTCGACCGGCTCGAAGTCCTTGAGTGCGTTCTCGACCTCTTCGATGAAGACCTTCTCGCCGCCGGTGTTGATGCAGAGGGATCCGCGTCCGAAGAGCAAGATGGTTCCGTCGGCCTCGACCTCGGCGATGTCCCCCGTGATCGAGTAGCGCTCGCCGTCGATCGTCACGAAGGTCTCCGCGGTTTTCTCGGGATCGTTGTAGTAGCCGATCGGTACATGGCCCTTGAGCGCCACCCGACCCTGCTTGCCCGAGCCGGGCTCGATCTGCTGGCGGTTCTCATCGAGCACGACCGTGCGCTCGTTCATCTCGAAGCTCAGCCCCTGGCCGAAGCTCTTGGACTCGGCTCCCGAGCCCGTGCCCTGGAAGCCCGTCTCGGTGGATCCATAGCTGTCCACCAGGATCACGTTGGGCAGGAACTGCTTGATCTTGGCCTTGACCGGCGTCGAAAAGATGGCGCCGGCCGAGGCGACGCTGATGATGGACGAGACGTCGTAGCGGCCCTCGGCCGCGTTCTTCTCGAGGGCGTCAGCCAGCGGCCGCGCCATGGCATCGCCCACGATCGAGATGGCGTTCACCTTCTCGCGGTCGACCAACTCGAGGATCTCCTCGGCGTCGAAGTTCTTCTGGTAGACGTTCTTGTTGCCCGCCAGAAAGGCGATGAAGGTGGCGAGCTGGGCAGCGCCATGGATCAGGGGCGCGGCCGGCAGCATGGTGAGCTGCAGCGGCGCGTTCGTGGCCTTCTCGACCAGGGCCTCGCGGCTCTCCATCGGCGGGCCCATCGGGTTGCCGCCCGCGAAGCCCGCGAAGAAGAGGTCTTCATGGCGCCACATCACGCCCTTGGGCATGCCGGTGGTGCCGCCGGTGTAGATGATGAAGAGGTCGTCGTCGCTGCGCCCGTTGAAGTCGCGCTCCGGCGAGCCTTCGGACAGGGCCTTATGGAAGTCGATGGACCCGATGGCGTCGACGTCGGCATCGGAGTCGTCGTCGACGTAGAAGAGCGTGCGGAGCTCCGGGCACTCGTCCTTCACCGCTGCGACGCGGCTCGCGAACTCGCGGTCGTGGACCACGCCCTTCAAGTCGGCGTTGTCGAAGAGGTAGCGGAGCTCGTCTTCCACGTAGCGGTAGTTGATGTTGATCGGAACCGCGCTGATCTTGAACGCCGCGATCATGCTGATGACGTACTCAGCGCAGTTGTGCATGTAGGTGCCGATGTGGTCGCCGGCGCCGATGCCGCGGGCGGCGAAGGCGTGGGCCAGCCGCGTCGCCTGCTGGTCCAGCTGGGCGTAGCTGTAGCGCTGGTCACCACAGACGAGCGCGTCCCGGTCCGGGACTGCGTCGGCCATGTCTTCGAAGATGTCGGCCAGCTGGAAGCGGGTCATGGGCTCCTCCGTCGCCTCAGGCGAGCGGGCCAGAATAACCCAGCCGCAGATCGAGGCCCGGGGGTCAGGCGACCAGACCCTCATCCTGCCAGCGGTTCCAGTGGGTGATGGATTCCGGCGGCGGACGGCGGGCGGGCTTGAAGGCCGTGCCCCTTGTGTAGGCGACGGGCAGAAGCGCCACCTGGGTCATGGATTCCGGAATGCCGAGCAGCTTGGCGACCTCGTCCGCGCGGTAGAGGTGGATCGTCGTGAGCGTCGATCCGAGACCTCGGCTGCGCAGCGCGAGCTGGAAGCTCCAGATGGCGGGAAAGATCGATCCGTAGAGCGAGGCGGCGCCGGCTGCGTCGGGGCTGGGTCCGAAGCGATTCTCCACGCAGGGAATCACCAACACCGGGACCTCGTGGAGATGCTGGCCCAGCCACTCGGCGGAGTCGTAGACCCGTTCGGTCTGGGCATCGCGAGCGAAGTGCTTGCGTGCTCCCGGCAGCGCCTGCTCGGAAATCTCGCGATACAGGCCCGCCAGCTGCGCCCGAAGCTGAGCATCGGTCACGATCATCCAGCGCCAGCTCTGGGTGTTCGACGCCGTCGGCGCCTGCTGGGCCAGCGAGATGCACTCGAGCAGCAGCTCGCGCTCGACAGACCGCTCGAGATCGAGACGGCGTCGCACGGCCCGCGTCGTGGAGAGCAGTCGATCGGTTTCGAGGAGGTCGAAGGGCGCGCTCATCGGGGGCTCCTGACTTCGGGGTCGAAGGGTCGGTAGTGTACCTTGACGCGCCCCATCCGGAGTGGGAGCACGCGGGAGGCATGAAGCATGGCACGTCTGGAAGGAAAAGTTGCATTCATCACCGGTGCCGCATCGGGAATCGGAGCTGCCTGCGCCAAGCGCTTCGCCAAGGAGGGGGCGGTTCTCGCCGGCTTCGACCGGGACGAGCCCGTCGGGGGCAGTGGCGACGACTGGAAGGCCGCCGTCGAGCTCGCTCCGGGATCGACCCTCCAGACCGGAGACGTTCGGGACGACGAGGCGCTCGGCGCGGCCGTGGATGCCGCGAAGCAGGCGCACGGCCGCATCGACATCCTCGTCAACTCGGCCGGCGTCGGCAGCGGCGGGCCCGTTCACCTGATCGAGATCGAAGAATGGGACCGCTGCATCGAC
>Ga0209980_10000483_pt1 | contig 21534 bp, 17 predicted proteins | sample CR02metaG_FD_183611 | JGI IMG/M metagenome (GOLD analysis project Ga0209980, IMG submission 183611) | Deep subsurface microbial communities from Mariana Trench to uncover new lineages of life (NeLLi) - CR02 metaG (SPAdes) (version 2) | ecosystem: Environmental > Aquatic > Marine > Ocean trench...
CCGGGTGCTGCAGATGCCCTATCCCCAGGTCGACCGCATCTGCAAGCTGGTGCCCAACAATCCGGCCAATCCGGTCGGCCTGCGCGAGGCCATCGCCGGCGAGCCGCGCCTGCAGGAAATGCGCGACCAGGATCCGACGGTGGCCCGCTTGCTGGGTATCGCGCTCCAGGTCGAGGGTCTGTACCGCCACGCCTCGACCCACGCCGCCGGGGTGGTGATCGGCGACCGCCGCCTGGACGAGCTGGTCCCGCTCTACCGCGATCCGCGCTCCGACATGCCGGTGACCCAGTTCTCCATGAAGTATGCGGAACTCGCCGGACTGGTGAAGTTCGACTTCCTGGGCCTCAAGACGCTCACGGTGCTGGCGCGCGCCTGCGAGCTGATCGCCGTGCGCGAGCCCGGTATCGACCTGGCGCGCATCCCGCTCGACGATCCGGGAACCTACGAGATGCTGGCGCGCGCCGATACGGTGGGCGTGTTCCAGTTGGAATCCGCGGGCATGCGCGACGTGCTCAAGCGGCTCAAGGCGGAGCGCTTCGAGGACATCGTTGCCCTCGTCGCGCTGTACCGGCCGGGGCCGATGGACAACATCCCGAGCTTCATCGCGCGCAAACATGGCGAGGAGGCGCCCGACTACCTCTACCCGAGCCTCGAGGGCATCCTGAAGGAGACCTTCGGGATCATGATCTACCAGGAGCAGGTCATGCAGATCGCCCAGGAGCTGGCCGGCTACTCGCTCGGCGCCGCCGATTTGCTGCGCCGGGCCATGGGCAAGAAGATCAAGTCGGAGATGGAGGCGCAGCGCAAGACCTTCATCGAGGGCGCGGTCGCGCGCGCCGTGCCCGCGGCCAAGGCCGAGCAGATCTTCGAGCAGATCAACAAGTTCGCCGGCTATGGCTTCGTCAAAAGCCACGCCGCCGCCTACGCCCTGGTCGCCTATCAGACCGCTTACCTGAAGGCCAACTATCCGGTCGAGTTCCTGGCCGCTTCCATGACCTTCGATATGGGCAACACCGACAAGCTCAACCTGTTCCGCCAGGAATTGAACCGCCTGGGCATTGCCCTGTTGCCGCCCGACATCAACCGCTCGAGCGCCGATTTCGAGGTCGAGACGGTCGAGGAGGGCGCGGCCGATGGCGCGAGCGGTGGCGCCGGGGGCATGCGCCAGGCGATCCGCTACGCGCTGGCCGCGATCAAGAACGTCGGCGAGGCGGCCATGAGTGCGCTGGTCGCCGAGCGCGACGCGAACGGGCCTTTCGCCAGCCTCGGCGAATTCGCCGGCCGGGTCGACACGCGCGCGGTCAACAAGCGCCAGATCGAGAACCTAGCGCGCGCCGGCGCCTTCGACGGGCTCAACCCCAACCGGCGCCAGGTCTTCGAGGCGGCGGAGACCGTGGTGCGCCACGCCGCGGCGGCGGCCAACGAGCGGGACAGCGCCCAGGAGAACCTGTTCGGCGGCGGCGATGCGGGGCCCGCACCGGACCTGGTGCTGCCCCAGGCCGCCGACTGGCCGGCCATGGAGCGCTTGCGCCACGAGTTCGAGGCCATCGGATTCTACCTTTCGGCCCATCCGCTCGACGCGTACGGCGCCGGGCTCCGGCGTTTGGACGTGGTGACCTCGGCCGAACTTGGCGCAACCATGGCACGCGATCCTGGGCGCAAGAAGCTGGCTGGGATCGTGATCGGCAAGCAGGAGCGGACCTCGCGCCAGGGCAACCGCTTCGCCTTCATCCAACTCTCCGACACCAGCGGCGTCTTTGAGGTGGTGGTGTTCTCCGATCTGCTGGCCCAGGCGCGCGACTTCCTGGAGGGCGGCGAGCCCCTGCTGGTCACGGTGGAGAGCCGGGGCGACGGCGACGACCTGCGGCTCATGGCCCACGACATCACGCCCTTGGAGGGGGTGGCTGCGGTCGCCGGGCTGGGGCTCAAGGTGATCCTCAGCGATCCCCAGCCGCTCGGCAGCCTCAAAAGCCTGCTCGACCGGGAGAGCCGGGGCCGGGGCCGGGTCGCGCTGGTGCTGGACCTGGACGACGGCCAGGAGGTCGAACTCGACCTGCCTGGCGGCTATCGACTCTCCGCCGCCTCCCGCCAAGCGATCAAGGCGGTCCCCGGGGTTACGGTTCTGGAGGCTTGATACGCCGCGTCGGGAGCCCTGTTGTTGCGCGAAAGTTCCTTGCAATCCGGCCGCTCCAGGGCTATCACCCGGCCCACCTGAGTTCACACGCGGGCTTCGCGGCCGGTCGGGGGAGACATCCCCGGCGGTCGCTCCGGTGTCCGGATACCCCGGATGCACAGGCCCGCGGCGGCACAACCGGAGAAAGATATTCCCCATGGCGATTCCTGACGTCTCCATGCGTCAGCTTCTCGAAGCTGGCGTCCATTTCGGCCACACCACCCGTCGCTGGAACCCGAAGATGGCGCCTTACATCTTCGGCAAGCGCAACGGCGTCCACATCCTCGATCTCGAGCAAACCGTGCCGCTCTTGCACCAGGCACTGGTCGTGGTCCGCGACGTGGTCGCCGGCGGCGGCCGGGTGCTGTTCGTCGGTACCAAGCGGCAAGCCAGCGAGGCGATCGCGGAATCCGCCAAGCGCTGCGGCCAATACTACGTCAACCACCGCTGGCTTGGCGGCATGCTGACCAACTGGAAGACCATCTCCCAGTCGATCAAGCGTCTGCGCGAGGTCGAGGAACAGATGGAACAGGGCGAGACCGGCTTCACCAAGAAGGAGCTGCTCAAACTGACCCGCGAGCGCAATAAACTCGATCGCGCGCTCGGCGGCATCAAGGAGATGGGCGGCCTGCCGGATGTGCTGTTTGTGATCGACACCAACAAGGAGCACATCGCCGTCGCCGAGGCCAAGGTGCTGAACATTCCGGTGATCGCGATCCTGGACTCCAATTCCGATCCGGACAAGGTAACCCATCCGGTGCCGGGCAACGACGACGCGATCCGCGCCATCGCGCTGTACTGCGAGCTGGTCTCCGGCGCGGTCCTGGACGGCATTCAGGCGGAACTGGAGGCGAGCGGCGGCGACGTCGGCGCGGCGCCGGATGGACCGGTCGAGATCCTGCCCGAGGCGCCGGCTGAGACCCCGGCGGTGACGGCGGCGGCGACTGCGCCCGCTGCCGCCGAAGCGACGGCGAGCGAACCGGCCGCGGCGCCCGCAGCGACCGAACCTGTCGCCGAACCTGCCGCCGAGCCTGCCCCCGAACCGGCGGCGGCGCCTGCCGAACCGGCCGTGGCGCCTGCCGAACCGGCCGCGGCGCCTGCCCCCGAGCCTGCCCCCGAGCCTGCCCCCGAACCGGCGGCGGCGCCTGCCGAACCGGCCGCCGAAGCCGAGGAGACCCCCAAGCCCGCCGATTGAAGGGCCGCGGTTCGGGGAACGCGATCGACATTTTGCGACTGACAAGCTGAGGAACGGATCGAGAGATGGCTGAGATCACCGCTGCATTGGTCAAGGAGCTGCGCGCGAAGACCGGCGCCGGCATGATGGACTGCAAGAAAGCGCTGACCGAGATCGGCGGCGACGTGGAAGCCGCGATCGACTGGCTGCGCAAGAATGGCCTCGCCGCGGCCGCGAAGAAGGCCGGCCGCATCGCCGCCGAGGGCCTGATCGGCGTCGTTGCCGAGGGCACCCGCGGCGCCCTCGTCGAGGTCAACTCCGAGACCGACTTCGTCGCTCGCAACGAAATTTTCCAGGACTTCGTCGGCAAGATCAGCAAGCTGGTGCTCGGTGTTAATGGCGATTTAGAGGCGCTTGGTGCTGCCGCCTATCCGGGCGGGGGCACGGTCAGTGAGGCGCTGACCGGGATGATCGCCAAAATCGGCGAAAACATGAGCCTGCGCCGCACCGCCGCGCTCCAGGTCTCCCAAGGCGTGGTCGCCGCCTATGTCCACAACCAGGCGGCCCCGGGGCTGGGCAAGATCGGCGTGCTGGTGGCGCTGGAATCCGCCGGCGATGCGGACAAGCTCGCCACCTTCGGCAAGCAACTCGCCATGCATGTGGCGGCCGCCGCGCCCCAGGCGGTCAGCGCCGAGGACGTCGACGCCACGGCGCTGGGGCGCGAGCGCAACGTCCTGGTCGAGCAGGCTCGCGCCAGCGGCAAGCCCGAGGAGATCATCGAGAAGATGGTCCAGGGGCGCCTGCGCAAGTACTACGAGGAGATCTGCCTGCTCGACCAGACCTTCGTGATCGACAGCGAGTCCAAGGTGCGCCAGGCGGTCGAGGCCGCCGGCAAGGACGCCGGCGCCCCGATCACGGTGGCCGGGTTCCACCGCTTCCAACTCGGCGAGGGCGTCGAGCGCGAATAGCGCGATTTCGCTGCCGAGGTGGCCGCCCAACTCGGCCAGTAGGCGCTGGCGTTGCGCCAGCGCCGGGGCCGACGTGGGGCGATTTGGGGCGATAGTCCGGCCCGGCGAATCGTGTAGACTGGCGCGGTCGCCAAAATTTTTTCGCCCAAAATTTGCCGACCTGGGTGGCGATACTCCGGCCCCTACAGTCGGGGGTATCTACCAGGCGCAGCCGAGTGAGCGCATGACCGAAACACCGAAATACCGGCGGGTACTGCTCAAGATTTCCGGCGAGGCGCTGATGGGCGCGCGCGACTACGGCCTCGACCCGGAGGTGGTGGCGCGGGTCGCCGCCGACGTGCGCCAGGTCCTCGATATGGGCGTCGAGGTCTGCCTGGTGATCGGCGGCGGCAACATCTTCCGCGGCCTCTCGGCGGCGGCCGAGGGCATGGAACGGGCGACCGCCGACTACATGGGCATGCTGGCCACGGTGATCAATTCGCTGGCGATGCAGAGCGCTCTCGAGAACTTGGGCGTGACAACCCGGGTCCAGTCGGCGATCCCCATGGCCACGGTGGCCGAACCCTATATCCGCCGCCGCGCCGTTCGCCACATGGAGAAGGGCCGGGTGGTGATCTTCGGTGGCGGCACCGGCAACCCCTTCTTCACCACCGATACCGCGGCGGCGCTGCGCGCCTCCGAGATGGGCTGCGATGCCCTGCTCAAGGGCACCAAGGTAGATGGGGTCTACGACGCCGATCCGCTCAAGGTCCCGGACGCCAAGCGCTACGAACGGCTGGGCTACATGGAGGTGCTGACCCAGGATCTGGCGGTCATGGACCACGCGGCGATCTCCTTGGCCCGTGAAAACAACATTCCAATTCTGGTATTCTCGATCTATGAGTCGGGTGCCTTCGCCGAGGTTCTGTGCGGGCGGGGGCGCTACACCATTGTCCAGAACGAGGAATGAGCCGTGGCTGAAGAACCCGATCTTAGCGACATCAAGCGGCGCATGGACGGTGCCCAGGAGGCACTGCGCCGGGAATTCGCCGGGCTGCGCACCGGGCGCGCCTCGGCCAGCCTGCTGGAGCCGATTACAGTCGACGCCTACGGCGCGGCGATGCCGCTCAACCAGGTGGCGACCATCGGCGTGCCGGAACCGCGGATGATCACGGTCCAGGTCTGGGACCGGAAGTTGGCCGGCGCGGTGGAAAAGGCGATCCGGAGCGCCGAGTTGGGCCTCAATCCGGCGTCCGAGGGCCAGTTGATCCGGGTGCCCATCCCAGCGCTGTCGGAGGAACGCCGGGTCGAGATCACCAAGATCGCCGGCAAGTACTCCGAGCAGGCCCGGGTCGCAGTGCGCAACGTCCGGCGCGACGGCATGGAGATGCTCAAGCGCATGGAGCGGGACCACGAACTCTCCAAGGACGATCACCACCTCTGGGGCGAGGAGATCCAGACCATGACCGACGAGCACATCAAGGCGATCGATGCGGCCCTCGCCCAGAAGGAACAGGAGATACTCCAAGTCTAGTGGACGGCATGCAGCCACTTGCGGGCGACGACGCCCCCTCCAAAGCCCCCAACCACGTCGCCATCATCATGGACGGCAACGGGCGCTGGGCCAACGCGCGCGGGCTGCCGCGCGCGGCCGGGCATCGCCAGGGCGCGGAGGCGGTGCGCCGCACGGTGGCGGGCGCCATCGAACTCGGCGTTTCCTACCTGACGCTCTACGGCTTCTCCTGGGAGAACTGGAAGCGGCCGGTGACCGAGGTCGAGGATCTGATGGGCCTGCTGCGGCGCTATTTGCAGGGCGAGATCGCGGAGCTGCACAAGAAGGGCATCCGCCTGCGGGTCATCGGCGAGCGTGCGCGCCTGCCCCGCGACATCGTCCGCCTGATCGACGACGCCGAGGCCCGGACCGCCGGGATGGACCAGCTCGACCTGGTCATGGCGATCAGCTATGGCGGCCGCCAGGATATCTTGGCGGCGGCCCGGCGGCTGGCCGAACAGGCGGCGGCCGGCAGCCTGGACCCCGCCCGGATCGACGAGGAGCACCTCTCCGAGGCCCTGTCCACCCATGGCATCCCGGATCCCGACCTGGTGATCCGGACCAGCGGCGAGAAGCGCATCAGCAATTTCCTGCTGTGGCAGTCGGCCTATAGCGAGTTGGTCTTCGTCGACAAGCTGTGGCCCGATTTCGACAAGGACGACTTGGCCGCATCGATCCTGGAATACCAGCAGCGCAACCGCCGCTATGGCGCGGCGGCCGAGTCCGGCTAGGCCGCCGGGCTTGGGGGCGCTTGGAGTCCGCAGTCTATGGGCGCTGATTCTGGCGCCGCCGGCGCTTGCCGCGCTCTATTACGGCTCCCCTTACAGCGATGTTTTGATTCTCGCCATCGGCGCCGTTGGCGCCTGGGAGTGGGCCCGGCTTTGCGGTGGCGGCACGCCGGGGCTGTCGGGTGCGATCGTGATTGCCGCGGTGGCGGCTGCGGCGATCGCCGGAATCCTGGACGCTTACGCGGTCGGTGGTTGGCTGGTGGCGGCCGGCGCCATGGCGGCGATCCTGGCGGCGAGCCGCGAGCGCCCGGCGAGCGCGCTGTGGTACGGGCTCGGCGCAGCCTACCTGGGGGCGGCCTGCCTGGCCTTCCTGTGGCTGCGCTCGGATTTCGACCGGGGCCTGGTGCTGTGGCTGATCGCGGTGGTTTGGGCCACGGACACCGGCGCCTACCTGGTCGGCCGCAGCCTGGGCGGACCCAAGCTGGCGCCGGCGATCAGCCCGGGCAAGACCTGGTCCGGGCTGGCCGGTGGGGTCGGGGCGGCCGCCCTGGCCGGCCTGCTGGCGGCGCTTGTGCACGGCCAGGGCCGGATCGCGGCGCTGGTCGCGGCAAGTATGGTGCTTGCGCTGGTGGCCCAGGTGGGCGATCTTTTCGAATCGAGCCTGAAACGGCGATTTGGCGCCAAGGACTCGAGCAACCTGATTCCGGGCCACGGCGGCGTGCTGGATCGGGTGGACGGGATATTGGCGGCGGTATTGGCGCTGGGGGGCGTGCTCTGGTTGACTGGAATCGGATTCTGACATGGCAGTGGCATCGCGCAAGACCGACGCCTTGGCGCCGCCGCGCAGCGTCACCATCCTCGGCTCCACGGGGTCGGTCGGCTGCAACACCCTGGACTTGATCGCGCGGCAGCCCGAGGTCTTCGCGGTCGAGGCCCTGACCGCGAACGACAGCGCCGTCCGCCTCGCCGAGCAGGCCCGGCGGGTCGGGGCCAAGCTGGCCGTGGTTGCCGACGAGACCCGCTACCAGGACCTCAAGGCGGCGCTGGCCGGCAGCGGCATTGAGGCGGCGGCGGGCGCCCCGGCGTTGGCCGAGGCGGCCGCCCGGCCGGCGGACTGGGTCATGGCCGCCATCGTCGGGGCGGCCGGGCTTGCGCCGACCCTGGCGGCGGTGCGCCGCGGCGCGATCGTCGCGCTCGCCAACAAGGAGACCCTGGTCTGCGCGGGGTCGCTCATGATCGCCGAGGTGACGCGCCACGGCGCGACCCTGTTGCCGGTCGATTCAGAGCACAACGCCATCTTCCAAGTGCTCGACTTCGAGCGCCTCGACGCCGTCGACCGGATCATCCTGACCGCCTCCGGCGGCCCGTTCCGTACGCTGTCGCGCGCCGCCATGGCCGAGGTCACGCCGGATCAGGCGGTCGCCCATCCGAACTGGGACATGGGCGCGAAGATCTCCGTCGACAGCGCCACCATGATGAACAAGGGCCTCGAACTGATCGAGGCCCATCATCTTTTCGGCCTGCCCGAGGCGCGCATCGAAATCCTGGTCCATCCGCAATCGGTGGTGCATTCGATGGTCGCCTATTCGGACGGCTCGGTCCTGGCGCAGATGGGCCAGCCGGACATGCGGACTCCGATCGCCTACACCCTGGCCTGGCCGGAGCGCATGGCCACGCCGGTGGCGCGGCTCGACCTGGCCGAGATCGGGCAGCTCACCTTCGAGGCGCCGGACAGCGAGCGCTTCCCGGCGCTGCGCCTGGCGCGTCAGGCCTTGCAGGCCGGGGGATCGGCCCCAACTATACTCAATGCGGCCAACGAGGTCGCGGTCGCGGGGTTCCTGGATGGCCGGCTCGGGTTCCTCGGCATCGCCGAGGTGGTGGAGCGGACCCTCGAAAGCATCGATGCCGTACCGCTCGGCGGGCTGGACGATGTCTGGCGGATAGACCGGGAGGTGCGGCGATTCGCCGCCAAAATGTTCAACTGAGTCCTCTAGACTCCATCGAATCCGATTGGAATCGTTCACTTTCAATTCTTGGCGTTCGGTGGTAGTAGGAAGGCCTTCGGCCTTGCCGCCGACTGTGGACAGGGGCTAGATTGCGCCCTTCCCTGGCAAGCGGCGCACAAACAGCGGGTATCTTGAGTATGGAAGTCGTCACCGCGATTCTGGCTTTTTTGGTGATTTTGACCGTCCTTGTGTTCGTGCACGAGATGGGCCATTTCCTGGTCGCGCGGCGCAATGGCGTGCGGGTGGATGTGTTCTCGATCGGCTTCGGCAAGGAGATCTTCGGCTGGACCGACAAACACAAAACTCGCTGGAAGTTCAGCATGATCCCGCTGGGCGGCTATGTGAAAATGTTCGGCGACGCCAATGCCGCCAGCCAGCCCGGCGCCGAAATCTCCGAGTTGAGCGCCGAGGAGCAGGCGGTCGCGTTCCACGGTAAGCGGCTCGGCCAGCGTTTCTGGATCGTGGTCGCCGGGCCGCTGGCCAACTTCCTGTTCGCCTGGGTCATTCTGGTCGGCCTTTTCCTCACCGTGGGCCAGCAGTTCACCCCACCCGAAGTCGGCGAGGTGATGCCCGAAAGCGCCGCCGCTGAGGCCGGATTGCTGCCGGGCGATCGCATCCTCGAGCTCAATGGCGTGACCATCGAGCGCTTCGAGGAGGTGCAACGGATCATCCGGCCGAACCCGGAGGTGCGGGTCGAGATCTTGGTACTGCGCGACGGCGCGCGCGTCGCCTTGAGCGCGGTGCCCACGCTGAGCGAGCTGACCAACAACCTCGGCATGACCCAGAAGATCGGTCTCTTGGGAATATCGCGCGGCGGGGTGGAGTACGTGCGGCATGGCTTAGCGATGGCCATCTGGCGCGCCGGTGGGGAGGTGCTGTTCCTGTCCCGGGCAACCCTCGAAGCCCTGGGCCAGATCATCGTCGGCAACCGCAGCGCCAAGGAGTTGGGCGGGCCGGTCAGAATCGCGCAGATGTCCGGCATTTACGCCGACGCAGGGCTGGTGCCGACTCTCGGATTCATGGTCATGCTGTCGGTGACCCTGGGGCTGATCAACCTGTTTCCAATCCCGATGCTCGACGGCGGTCACCTGCTGTTCTACATCATCGAGTTCGTGCGCGGCCGGCCGCTGGGCGAGCGTGCCCAGGAGTACGGTTTCCGCATCGGCTTGGCCCTGGTCTTCAGCCTGATGATATTTGTGACATTGAACGACTTGATTCAGTTGGAGGTCTTCGACTTTATCAAGAACTTGGCGACCTAAGGGACTCGGCGGAGGCTCGGCGGGCCGATGCTCGAGTCGTCCGTGCCGCGGCAGCGGTACTGTGGGGGGTGCAAGGCTTGTTTAGGGGGCGGGTCTGGATAGTTGGCGGCGTTGTGCTGCTGTGGCTCTACCTGGCGGCCGGCGCGGTCGCGCCCGAGCTGGCGCAGGCCCAGTCGCTGATGTCGGGCGGGATCATTAAGGAAATCCGCATCGAGGGTGTGCAGCGCATCGAGCCGGAGACGGTGCGCTCCTACATGCGCGTCAATCCGGGCGATCCCTTCGATCCGCTGCGCCTGGACAAGTCCCTCAAAAACCTGTTCAGCACCGGCCTGTTCGCCGACGTCACCCTGGGTCGCGAGGGCGGCGCCTTGATCGTGACCGTGGTCGAGAACCCGATCATCAACCGCATCTCTTTTGAAGGCAACGACCGCCTCGAAGACGACGCGCTCGGGGCTGAAATCGTGTTGCGTCCGCGCATCGTGTTCACCCGGACCAAGGCGCAGAGCGACACCCAGCGCCTGCTGGAAATCTACCGCCGGGCCGGCCGCTATGCGGCCACCGTGGAGCCCAAGGTCATTCAGCTCGCGCAGAACCGCGTCGATCTGGTATTCGAGATCAACGAAGGCCCATTGACGACGATCCGATCGATCAACTTCATCGGCAACCGGGTGTTCTCCGATTCAAAGCTGAAGGACCAGATCACCACGATCGAGACCGCCTTTTATGTTTTCCTGACCTCCAACGACACCTACGATCCGGACCGCTTGACCTTCGACCGGGAGCTGCTGCGCCGTTTCTATCTGCAGGAGGGCTATGCCGATTTCCGCGTGCAGTCGGTGGTCGCGGAACTGCTGCCCGACCGCGAGGGCTTCATCGTCACCTTCACGATCGAGGAGGGTGAGCGTCAGAAGTTCGGCAAGATCAACACCACGGCCACGTTGCCGCGGCTGGACCCCGAATCTCTGCGCCGGTACGTGACCCCCAAGGAGGGCGCGTGGTACAACGCCGAGGAGATCGAGGAAACGATCGATAACCTGACCGAGGTGGTCGGGAACATGGGCTACGCCTTCGTCGACATCCGGCCCCGCGCCGAGCGCGATCGCGAGAACCGCCTGATTCACGTGACCTTCGAGATTAAGGAAGGACCGAAGGTCTTCGTCGAGCGCATCGACATCCAGGGCAACGAGCGCACCCTCGACCGGGTGGTCCGGCGCGAGTTCCGGCTGGTCGAGGGCGACGCGTTCAACGCCGCCAAGATGCGCCGGTCGCGCCAGCGCATCCGCAACCTCGGCTTTTTCAGTACCGTCAACATCGAGACCCAGCAGGGCAGCGCGCCCGACAAGATCCTCATCGCCGTCGAGGTCGAGGAGCAGTCGACCGGCGATTTGACCTTCGGCGCCGGCTTTTCGACCAGTGTGGGACCGATCGGCAACACCGGCATCCGGGAGCGCAACCTGCTCGGGCGCGGCCAGGACCTGCGCCTCAATTTCACGCTGTCGGGCGCGCAGAGCCAGGTCGACCTGAGTTTCACCGAGCCCTACTTCCTGGGCCGCAACCTGGCTGCCGGTTTCGACCTCTTTCACATCGTGAGCGACGACCAAGAGCGTTCCTTCGATTCCACACGAACCGGCGGATCGCTCCGGGCCGGATTTTCCTACAACGAAAACCTGCGCCACGTCGTGCGCTATACGATCGAGAACCAGGAGATCGAGAACGTCGATGCGAACGCCTCGCTCCTGGTCCGGGATGAGGAGGGGCAGTCGCTCGAATCGACGATCTCGCACGAGCTGAGGTATGACACGCGGGACAGCCGTTTCGACCCGCGCGAGGGCATGGTGCTGCGCTTGCGCAACGAGCTGGCCGGACTCGGCGGCGACGTCTTCTACATCAAGTCCTCGGTCGGCGGCGAGTACCACTACCCGCTGGCCGAGGACTGGACCATCAGCGTCGATGGCGAGGTCGGCAACATTGTCGGTCTTGGCCAGGATACCCGGATCAGTGACCGTTATTTCGTCGGCGGCGGCAACTGCCGCGGCTTCGAGTTCGCCGGCGTGGGTCCGCGCGACCGTCCGACCGAGGACGCGCTCGGCGGCAAGAACTTCTACTCCGGCACCATCGAGCTGGGCTTCCCCTTGGGGCTGCCGGACGAGTACGACATCCGCGGACGGATTTTCACCGATATCTGCTCGTCCTGGGAGCTGGACAACACCAATGCGAACGTCCTGGACGAGCCCACCCCACGAGTCTCCGTGGGCGCTGGTATTTCCTGGCAGTCGCCCTTCGGTCCGATTATTCTGGACCTTGGTTTCGCCGTGGTGGACGAGCCATTCGACCAGACAGAACTGGTGAACTTCAGTTTCGGAACCCAATTTTGATGCCCACAATGCGGCTTCGGCACGCCCTGCTGCCCATGCTGGCGGTCGGGTTGATCCTGCTTCTCTGGATGGCCGACCAGGCTGCGCCGCGCGCCCAGGAACTGGCACCCCCGGTTCTCGCGATCATCGACGTCCAGAAGGTGCTGCGTGAGTCGACCGCGGTGAGCGCGCTTTCCAGAGAAATCGAGGAACAAAAGGTGCAGTACCAGGAAGAGCTGCGCGAGCAGGAACGGGCCCTGCGCGACGCGGATCAGGAACTGACGCGCCAACGCTCGATTCTGTCCCCGGAGGCCTATGCCAAAAAGCGCGGCGAACTCGAGCAACGGGTCGCGACCCTGCAACGAGAGGCCCGGAACCGAAAGAGGGGGCTGGACAAGGTTTTTACCCAGGGCATGATCAAAGTCCAGGCCGAACTCACCAGGGTCGCCAAGGAAATCGCCGAGGAGCGGGGTCTCGATCTGGTCCTTTCCAAGGCGACCGTGGTGCTGGTGAAGCCCAAGTTCGAATTGACCCAGGAAGCCGTGCGGCGGCTCAACGACCGTTTGCCCGACCTGCCCGCGGCCCAGCCCGAGAACTGACGCCGTGACCGATCCCCGATTCTTCACGGGCGCGGGCCCATTCAGCCTGAAGGAACTTGCCGAGATTTGCGGTGCCGAGATCGGTGGCGGCGCCGATCCCGCCATGACCGTCACCGACGTCGCGCCGCTGGACCGGGCCGGGCCCACGCATGTCAGCTTTCTCGACAACAAGCGCTATATCGAGCAGTTCCGGGGCAGCGCGGCGGGGGCCTGTATCATCGAGGCCAGGTACGCCGAACAGGCGCCCGCGGGCATGGCGCCGCTGATCACCTCCAATCCCTACCGCGCCTATGCGCTGGTGGCGCAGGCCTTCTATCCGGCGCCCGCGCGGCGGTCCGGCCGGCACCCGAGCGCGCTGGTCGATCCCAGCGCCCGCATCGGCGAGGGTGCCGAGATCGGCCCCGGCGTGGTGATCGGCGCCGGCGCGGATATCGGGGCGGATTGCCGGATCGGCGCCAACGCGGTGATCGGGGACGGGGTGGAGGTGGGCGAAGCCACCGAGATCGGCGCCAACGCGACCTTGAGCCATTGCCTGATCGGCAGGGACTGTCATATCCATGCCGGCGTTTGCATCGGCAACCGGGGCTTCGGCTTCACGCTGGACCCGGAGGGCTATCTCGACGTGCCCCAACTCGGCCGGGTCATTATCGGGGACGGTGTCGAGATCGGGGCCAACAGCACCATCGACCGCGGGTCCGGGCCGGACACGGTGATCGGCGCCGGGTCGAAGATTGATAATCTGGTGCAAATCGGGCACAACGTGACCCTGGGTCGAGCTTGCGTGCTGGTCGGCCAATCGGGCGTTGCGGGCAGCGCCAAGCTCGGGGATCACGTTCTCGTGGGGGCCCAGGCGGGGATCGCGGGGCACCTCACGATCGGCACGGGTGCCCGGATTACGGCGCAGGCCGGGATCATGCGCGACGTACAGCCCGGTCTGGCGGTGGCCGGTGCGCCGGCCATGCCGATCAAGGAGTTTTTCCGCCTTTGTGCGATGTGGCGACGGCAGCTGAAGGCGAGGGGACAAGGTGATGAATGAGCAGCCCGCCGCGAGGGACGTGGTGGAAACCCTCGACGTGATGCGGATCATGGAGATGATCCCGCACCGCTATCCGTTTCTCATGATCGACCGGGTCGTCGATCTCGTGCCCGGTGTGAGCGCGATTGGCATCAAGAACGTCACCATCAACGAGCACCACTTTCAGGGCCATTTCGCGCGCCAACCGGTGATGCCCGGGGTGCTGATCATCGAATGCATGGCCCAGACCGCGGCGGTCCTGGTGGTGGAGACGCTGGAAGGGGCGGCGGCCGGCAAGCTGGTCTACTTCATGACCATCGAGGAGGGCCGATTCCGCAAACCGGTAGTGCCAGGCGATAGGCTCCACATCCACGTCACTTTGCTGCGGCGACGCGGCGCCGTATGGAAGTTCAGCGCGGAGGCACGGGTCGACGGCGCACTCATGGCGCAGGCGCGCTTCACCGCCATGATCATGGACGACTGATACCGAAGGTCCTTGATAATGACTCAAAGAGACGGTCTCTCAAGGGTTTCGACCAGGGTCGCCCGCGGCTCCCCTCCTGCCCGCCCCATGGCCCGCCCCATGGCCCGCCTCATGGCCCAGCGGATCGCCCGCGCGATCTCCATGGGTCATCGCCAAGGACCTTCGGTGTAATGGGCACGGTTCACGCGACGGCCATCGTCGATCCGCAGGCGCGGCTCGGCGACCGGGTCGAGATCGGCCCCTACTGCATCGTCGACCCCGACGTCGAGCTGGGCGACGGCGTGATCCTGCACAGCCACGTGGTGGTCGCGGGCCGCACCAAGATCGGCGCCCGGACCCAGATCTTTCCCTTCGCCTCGATCGGGCATCGGCCGCAGGATGTGAAGTACGCCGGCGAGCCCTCGGAGTTGATCATCGGCAGCGACAGCATGCTGCGCGAGCACGTGACCATGAACCCGGGCACCGAGGGCGGCGGCATGATCACCCGGGTCGGCGACCGCGGACTGTTCATGATGGGCGCCCACGTGGCCCACGACTGCCAGATCGGCGACCGGGTCATCTTGGCCAACAACGCCACGCTCGGCGGCCATGTCGTGGTCGAGGACGATGCGATCATCGGCGGCCTCTCGGCGGTCCATCAGTTCGTCCGCATCGGCCGCCACGCCATGATCGGCGGCATGTCCGGGGTCGAGCATGACGTGATCCCCTACGGCCTGGCCAGCGGCGAGCGGGCGCGGCTCCAGGGGCTCAACGTGGTGGGCATGAAGCGGCTCGGCCTGGGCCGCGCCGATATGCAGACCCTGTCCCAGGCCTATGCGCGGTTGTTCGGCCCGGAGGACACTCTGGCCGAGCGGGTCGAGCGCCTGGCCGCGGAGCTCGGCGATACCGCCGGCGTCGCCGACATCGTCGCCTTCGTACGCGCCAAGTCCGCGCGCGCCCTGTGCCGGCCCAAGGCGGAGAATGGCGGCTAAGCTCGGGATCATCGCCGGCGGCGGCGACCTTCCAGCCCGGCTCGTAAAGGTGTGCCGGGCCAACGGGCGCGCGGTCTTCGTGCTCGCCCTCGAGGGTCAAACCGATCCGGCCACGGTGGTAGGGGTGGACCACGCCTGGGTGCGCCTGGGCCAGGCACGCCCGACGCTGGAGGCGCTGCATGGCGCCGGGGTCGAGGAGTTGGTGCTGATCGGCCCGGTCAAGCGGCCGGGTTTGAACGAGATCGGCTTCGACCTCCGCAGCGCGCAGTTCCTCGCCAAGGTCACCACCCAGGGACTGGGTGACGATGGCCTGCTGAGCGCCGTGATCCGCGTCCTCGAGGACGAGGGCTTTAGGGTAGTCGGCGCGGACCAAGTCCTGGCCGACCTGCTCGCGCCGCGCGGCCCGATTGGAGCCGGACGCCCGGACGCGCAGGCCGAAAGCGACATTGCGCGCGGCCTCGAGGTGCTGCGAGCGCTCGGTGCGGTCGACGTCGGTCAGGCCGTGGTCGTTCAGCAGGGTATCGTGATCGGGGTCGAGGCCGCCGAAGGCACCGACGCGCTGCTCGCGCGCTGCCCCGGCCTGGCACGCGAAGGGCCGGGCGGCGTGCTGGTCAAGATCCGCAAGCCAGGGCAGGAGCGGCGCGTCGACCTGCCGACGCTCGGCACCGAGACCGTGGCCGGCGCGGTCCGCGCGGGTCTGCGCGGTATCGCAGTCGAGGCCGGTGGCAGCCTGATCGTGGACCGCGCGGCGGTCGCTTCGGCGGCCGATGCCGCCGGGATTTTCCTGTGTGGGATCGACGTTCCGGCCTGAAGACCAGAACTTTTCCCGGTTCAGCCCCGCCGATCGATCGGCACGAAATCGCGCTTGGCGTGGCCGGTATAGCGCTGGCGCGGCCGGCTGATCCGGTGATGCGGGTCCTCGACCATCTCCTTCCACTGGGCGACCCAGCCGACCGTGCGGGCGAGCGCGAACAGCGCCGTGAACATGGTGGTCGGGAAGCCCATCGCCTGGAGGATGATGCCGGAATAGAAGTCGACGTTGGGGAACAGCTTCTTCTCCGCGAAGTAGTCGTCTTCGAGCGCGATGCGCTCCAGTTCCATGGCGAGATCGAGCAGCGGCTCGTCGCGCTTGCCGAGGTCATCCAGCACCTCGTGGCAGCTCTTGCGTAGGACCGCGGCCCGCGGGTCGTAGTTCTTGTAGACCCGGTGGCCGAAGCCCATGAGCCGGAACGGGTCGTCTTTGTCCTTGGCGCGCTGGATGAACTCCGGGATCCGGTCCTTTGAGCCGATCTCCTGCAGCATCTGGAGCACCGCCTCGTTGGCGCCGCCATGGGCCGGTCCCCACAGCGAGGCGATGCCGGCGGCGATGCAGGCGAACGGATTGGCACCGCTGGAGCCGGCGATGCGCACCGTTGAGGTCGAGGCGTTCTGCTCGTGATCGGCGTGCAGGATGAAGATGCGGTCCATGGCGCGGGCCAGCGCCGGACGGACCTCGAAGTCCTCACACGGCACCGAGAAAGTCATGTAGAGGAAGTTTTCGGCGTAGTTGAGGTCGTTGCGTGGGTACACGAAGGGCTGGCCGACGGAATATTTGTAGGCCATGGCGGCGATGGTCGGCATCTTGGCGATCAGGCGGTGCGAGGCGACCATGCGCTGATAGGGATCGCTGATGTCGGTCGAGTCGTGATAGAAGGCCGAGAGTGCGCCGACCACCCCGACCATGATCGACATCGGGTGGGAGTCCCGCCGGAAGCCACGGTAGAAGTTCAGCATCTGCTCGTGCAGCATGGTGTGGTAGGTGATCGCGCTTTCGAACTCCTTGCGCTGGGCCCGGTTCGGCAACTCGCCCTCCAGCAGCAGGTAGCAGACCTCCATGTAGTTGCTTTTTTCCGCCAAGTCCTCGATGGCGTAGCCGCCGTGGCGCAGGATGCCTTTCTCGCCATCGATGAAGGTGATGGCCGAATCGCAGCTCGCGGTGGCGCCGAATCCGGGATCGTAAGTGAAAAATCCCGTGTCGCCATAAAGCCGCCGAACATCGATGACGCGCGGGCCCCCGTTGCCTTCAAGGATCGGCAATTCCCATGACCGGCCACTGCTGTTGTCGATCAAGGTGACCGTGTTCGGGGCTGCGGAGGTTTTCTCCGGGGATGTAGACTGAGCCATGTCACCAATTCCAGAGTTGCATCGGGTGATGTCTTTCTGCGGTGCAGCATAAAGACTCTTCGCCCATCGGGCAAATCCGCGCGCGCGAACGGGGACCGCCGATCCGACACGCCGAAGGGCTATGGCGCGCGTTGTTGGTCCGCGATTCGGCCCAGCGACTCGCAGCGCCCCAGGACCGCCATGACCTCGAAAATTCCGGGCGAAGCATGAGAACCGGACAGCGCGGCGCGCAGGGGCTGGGCGATCTGGCCGAGCTTGCAATCCTCGGTCTCGGCGAAGGCGCGCACCCGGGCCTCGAGCGCGGTTTCGCTCCAGTCGTCCAGGTCTTCGAGCAGGGCCCGCAGGCGGCCGAGCCGCGCGCGGCCCTCCTCGGGCAGTAGCTTGGCCGCTTTTCCGCTCAGCTCCAGAGGCCGGGCCGTCACATAGAAGGAAGCGTTTTCAGCTAGTTCGTTGATGGTCTTCGCGCGCAGCTTGAGCCCCGACATGGCGCGCAGCAGGCGTTCCCGCGCGTCGCCATCGGGGATCTGGCCGGTCGTTTCCTGGAGCCGCTCCGCGACCATTTCGGCCAGGTCCGCGTCCGCGGCTTCGCGGATGTAGTGGCCGTTGAGGCTGTCGAGTTTGGCGAAATCGAAGCGCGCCGGCGCGCGGCCGACCCCGTCGAGGTCGAACCAGGCGATCGCCTGCCCGGTCGAGATCACCTCGTCGTCGCCGTGCGCCCAGCCCAGGCGCAGCAGATAGTTACGCAGCGCCTCGGGCAGGTAGCCCAACTCGCGATAGGCCTCGACACCGAGCGCGCCGTGACGCTTGGACAGCTTGGCGCCGTCGGGCCCATGAATCAGCGGAATATGGGCGAACTCGGGCCGCGGCCAGCCGAGCGCCTCGAACAACTGGGTCTGGCGGAAGGCGTTGGTCAGGTGGTCGTCGCCGCGGATCACGTGGCTCACCGCCATGTCGTGGTCGTCGACCACGACCGAGAGCATATAAGTCGGCGTGCCGTCGGCGCGCAGCAGCACCATGTCGTCGATTTGGTCGTTGGCCACCGTGACCCGGCCCTGGACCAGGTCGTCGATGGTGGTCTCGCCCTCCCGCGGCGCCTTGAGGCGCACCACCGGTGGCACGCCCGGCGGCGCCTCCGCCGGATCGCGGTCGCGCCAGCGCCCGTCATAGCGCGGCGAACGGCCCTCGGCCCGGGCCCGCTCGCGCATCTCGTGGAGCTCCTCGCGGGTGCAGTAGCAGTGGTAGGCTTGGCCCGCCTCGAGCAGGCCGCGGGCGACCTCGGCGTGGTGGGCGGCGCGCGCGAACTGGTGAACCGCCTCGCCGTCCCACGCCAGCCCGAGCCAACGCAGGCCGTCGAGAATCGCGTCGATGGCGGCCTCGGTCGAGCGCTTGCGGTCGGTGTCCTCGATGCGCAGCCGGAAGGCGCCGCCGTGATGGCGCGCGAACAGCCAGTTGAACAGCGCCGTGCGCGCGCCGCCGATATGCAGGAATCCGGTCGGCGAGGGGGCGAAGCGAGTGACGACGGGACGCGGCTCGGAGCTCATGGCGGAGGCGGACCCTTGGCGAATGGAGGACGGCGCGGTTGTGTAGCACATCCCGGGGGGCTGGGCCATGCGTGACGAATTACCGCCCCACCGGCCTGCATCCGGCCTTGCATACCCGGATAGGCTCGCGTTCGCGGCGGGGATCGACTAACCTGAGGTAGCGGGGCCTCGGTAAAAGTCGCCAGGGGGAGTGGGGCGGTGTCCGAAGCCGCTGCCGATTTCGTTCCAGATCTGCATGCGCCCGCAGGCAAGCTCGCCGCCGGATTGGCGGCGCGGCTCGAGGCGGAGCGCGATCGCTGGGCGCTGTGGATTCCGGCCGGCTTCGCCACCGGGATCGGCGGCTATTTCGCCTTGGAGCGCGAGCCGGCCGCCTGGCTGGGCGCGGTCGTGCTGGGCCTGGCGGTGGTCGCCGGGGTTCTCGGCCGGCGGCGGCCCGGCCTGTTGCTCGCCTGTCTGGCGCTCGCCGTGGTTTCGGCGGGCTTTGCGGCGGCGCAGTTCCGCACCGCCTCGGTCGCCGCGCCGGTCTTGGAGAAGCGCATCGGCCCGGTCGCCGTCTCCGGTCGGATCGTCGCCGTCGAACGCCGCGCGGCGGGCTGGCGCCTGACCCTGGAGGCGCCGAAGATCGGGTCCCTGGAATCCGAGCGGACCCCGGCCCGGGTCCGGGTCGTCGTGCTGCACCAGAGCGGCGGCGATTTCGAGCCCGGCCAGCGGGTGCGCCTGCGCGCGGTGCTGCGGCCGCCGCCGGAGCCGGCCGCGCCCGGCGCCTACGATTTCGCGCGCCGGGCCTACTTTCAGGGCCTGGGCGGGGTCGGTTTCGCTTACGGCAAGGTGCGTGCCGTCGCGGGCGTGCCCGGCGACTCGGATCCGGCGCGCACCACTCCGATCCCGTTCGTTTCGCGAACCTGGTGGACGCGCCTGCGCCTGGTCACCTCCGAGCGGATCCTGGCGGCGCTGCCCGGAGAACCGGGTGCCATCGCCGCGGCCTTGATGACCGGCGCGCGCGGCGCGATTCCCGAAGCGACCCTGACCGCGATGCGCGATTCCGGCCTCGCCCACCTGCTCGCCATCTCGGGCCTCCACGTGGGCTTGGTGGCCGGCTTGCTGTTTTTCAGCGTTCGGGCGCTGCTGGCGCTGGTGCCGGCGCTCGCGCTCCGCTATCCGATCAAGAAGTGGGCGGCGGCGGCGGCCGCGCTCGGCGCCTTCGCCTACCTCGCCCTGACCGGGGCCACGGTGCCGACCCAGCGCGCCTACCTGATGGTCGGCCTGGTGCTGCTCGGCATCCTACTGGATCGCAGCGCGCTGTCGTTCCGCTTGATCGCCTGGGCCGCGGTGGTGGTGCTGGCGGTCGCGCCCGAAAGCCTGCTGTCGCCGAGCTTCCAGATGTCCTTCGCCGCGGTCGCCGCGTTGATCGCCGCCTATGAGGTGCTGCGCGACCGCTGGCGGCGCCTGTTCGCCGGGCGCGGGATCCTGGCCTGGGCCGGACAGCAGGTCTCGGGCGCGGCCTTGTCCTCGGTCATCGCCGGGCTCGCGACCGCGCCCTTCGCGGTCTACCACTTCAACCGCATCGCCTGGTATGGCCTGGCGGCCAACGTGGTCGCGGTGCCGCTCACCGCGCTGTGGATCATGCCCTGGGCGCTGGCCGCTTTCGTGTTGATGCCGTTCGGCGCCGAGGGCTTGGCGCTGACGCCCATGGGCTGGGGCATCGAGGTGATGCTCGCCGTCGCGCGCCGGGTCGCGGCCTGGCCCGGGGCGGTCAGCCTGGTCCCGGTCATGCCGCTCGCGGCGCTGGTATCGATCGCCTTGGGCGGGTTGTGGCTGTGCCTCTGGCGGCGTGCCTGGCGGTTGCTCGGTCTGCTGCCGATTTTGGCCGGCGCCATGGCCGCGGCGTTGACGGTGCCGCCGGACGTTCTCGCGAGTGGCGACGCGAAGCTCATGGCGGTGCGCGATGGCGCGAACGGGCTCTACCTTTCCAGCGCCAGGCTGCGGCGGTTCGACGCCGGCATTTGGCGGCGCCGGCTCGGGCTCGAGGATTCGGAACCCTGGCCCCACCTGGGCGACGCGGCGGAGGGGCGGCTGACCTGCGATCCCCTGGGCTGCATCTACCGGACGCGCGGCCAGGTCGTGGCGTTGAGCGGGGACGGGCGTGGGCTGGCCGATGATTGCGCCGTAGCCAGCTTGGTCATCAGCCGCGAGCCGGTGCGCGGCCGCTGCAAGGGACCGGACCTGGTGATCGACCGCTTCGACCTGTGGCGCGAGGGCGGCCATGCGATCTGGCTGGGCGAGCAGGAAATCCGCGTCGAGACCGTGCGCGAGCGCCGCGGCGACCGCCCCTGGGTGCGCAAGCGCTGACGCGGAGCACCGTCAGTGCCGGGCGAACACCCGCGCGGCCGTCCGTCTGAAACACCATCAACCCGAAAGGTACGGCCGCGGCGGTTGCCAAAACGTAATGTTTTCCACGGGAGAACGCTCTGATATCATGGACGATGGCTGATGAAGTCCTCAAGGGTAGTTGCCTCTGTGGGGTTGTTACCTACCAAGTAAGAGCGCCATTTCTCAGATTTGCCCATT
>Ga0209980_10000484_pt1 | contig 21476 bp, 20 predicted proteins | sample CR02metaG_FD_183611 | JGI IMG/M metagenome (GOLD analysis project Ga0209980, IMG submission 183611) | Deep subsurface microbial communities from Mariana Trench to uncover new lineages of life (NeLLi) - CR02 metaG (SPAdes) (version 2) | ecosystem: Environmental > Aquatic > Marine > Ocean trench...
CCTAGAAGATCGGCCGTGGGTATGGTGCCTACAATATCCCCTCCCCCCCCAATGCCAATTAAGAGCGCTTTTTTAGAACTTTTTATTATTTCTTTAAAGGATTTTTTGGCGGACAATTAGCTTACTCTCCGAATTAAGACTTGTTTCTCTTAATCCTACAGAATTGTCTCACAGTTTCAACAAGTTGTTTACTGAACCGGCTGCTCCAGCAATATGTAAAGCACATTATCACTAAATGCCGGATCTTTTGTTAATCCTAAATGGTCTGAGAAAAGAAACATTACATTTGACCACTTGATTGGAGATTGTAGATTTGGAGTCCATGTACCACCCACTCTCTCATCCATAAGGGCACTTGATCGGGTAACTGTACCGTCACCCGGTTCATAGTTCGTAACTTTAAAATGCTCTTCAGAGGAATCCACTGTGATGGCTGATCCGGTCAGTATAGCATCCCCGGCTAATAGATATAATTTTAAGCTCTCCGGAGGAAGTGCCGGTTGATCTATTGCTTCTTGAAACTGTTTTCCCCTTTTAAGAGATTTTCTGAGATGATCTATTGCAATCTCGCGTCTTTCATCGGGATCGGAGATATCAGGGAGCAGCCACTCAAGAACCTCCGCCTGGTTCGGGTCGGCCAGTCCCCAGCCGTTTTCAACCCATAAATCAGCGTCTAGAATATCTACTTCATTTCGGTTTTCATCTAATACCGCGCGGTGTCTTGATCTAGGTAATTGCTGGTACAAAGAGGGCATAGTCCCAATTACTGCCGGTTCGTATTTTGGGAGAAAGGGGCCGAAGTCCCTGCCTTCAAATAAATTTTCAAGTGCACCTACAGCACCGGCGTTGGGTGTCCCGATAATTATTACTTTATCCACATGCTCTGCCCCGGCCCACGTAACCTCGGGGATTGAGCCATCTTCGGGAAGATCATTGTCCCCATATCGCAAGAAATATCTCGTAAGGAGTCCACCCATCGAATGGGCAACTATATCAAACTTAACATCGTCCTTGTCAATGCCCCGTTTCTTATATTCTTCTAATATGTAAGCCCTCTTTTCTTCGATAAAATTATTGAGCCTCTTTGCATTTTCTACATTATCAAGACGCCAGTCATAACCAAACTGAAAACATGTAAAATGATCGTTACCGTAGTCAATATTATTGAGCCCGTTTGAAGCAAGGGTCTCATCTAAATAACCTCCGGCACCCAGAGTGCTCAAGATATTCACATATGCATTTAGTTCTATAGGGAGACCGAAAAGACTTACCTTTATCCTATCCAGGGCGCCATCCGAATACACATTATCAGTCAGCTCGCTTAAAGGCACCCCCTTTTTCATCGGTATCGCGACAAGTCTTGCCCCTTCTGGAGTTTCAGGATCGGCAGTGCTCTTTTCAAAAGCTCCCCACACAAGCTGTCCACTCTCGCTGTCTCTTAATTTAGAGCCAAGCATCCCCGGTATTACTATTACAGCGTTACCATGGTCATGTGACCTTCTCGCAGACTTACTATATAATCCTCCTAAATCAGGATATTTATACTCAACCTTTCCGCATGCAAACAGAGTTGAGATAAGCAACAGTAGAATAAGTTTCTTTTTCACAACTGTTCCCTCAGAAATACAGTAACACTTTCTCAAAAAAATCTAAAGTGTCTTATAATATTAGCTCAGAACCCGAAAATTTGAGGGGAAGTCAAAGAAAATGTTTTATCCAATTCGATTACACGGAGCCAAACAGTTAAATTTAAAAGGTTTTTTAAGGACAACGGATGGAAGATTCCCTACAAACTGTTCTTACATATGTCTTAATACCCGTAGTAGTAACTATTCTTGGCGGGATAATTGCAGCATACAGGTCTCCAGGGGAAAGGACCAGAATTACGGTTCAGCATTTTGCCGCAGGGGTCGTTTTTGCGGCTGTTGCGATTGAGCTATTGCCAGAGCTAGTTTCCAATTTACAAATCCTTCCTTTAATTATCGGCTTCTCTTCAGGTGTAGCTTTGATGCTGGTCGTTAGATGGGGGTCTGAGAAATTCGAGGGAGGGCAAGGTTCATGGGGGCTTGTAATAGCAGCAGGTGTGGATGTATTTATCGATGGTATTCTTATAGGGGTAAGCTTTGATGTGGGATTAAGAGCCGGAATTATTATCACAATTGCACTTTCAATTGAGCTATTATTTTTGGCCTTATCTGTCGCATCATCTCTAGTAAAGGAAGGCAAGAGTAAATCAAGGATAATCGTCACTACCATTATTCTTTCATTGCTCATACTTTTTGGCGCTACCTTGGGGGGCACTCTTCTTGAAGGTATTCATCGCACCGGTATAGTCGGAATTATAGCTTTCGCCGTAGCGGCACTTCTATATTTAGTTACCGAAGAGCTTTTAGTTGAAGCACATAAAGGAGAGCAGGACTCCGCTTTTTCCACTACGATGTTTTTTGTCGGGTTTTTGATAGTAATAATGCTGGAAACAGCAACTATATAGATAAATGCAGTGTTTATATATAGACTTATAATCTGAGTCCCTGTTTTGAATTAATAGGAAGAAAGATGATCGAATTCAGCAATACTGTCTCAAAAAGTAATTTGCCCTTAACCGAGAAAATTCAGCTTGCCGAAAACTGGCTCCCCCGGTACACAGGTATGGCAATTGAGGAGTTCGGGTCTTATATACTCCTAACCAACTTCCAATATTATGTGCAGAGGTTCGCTGAAATATTTAACTGTAATGTGTACGGTGAGGACAAGCCCATGCAGGTGGCAACTAACAAAGACGGGCTATCTATAATCAATTTCGGAATGGGATCTCCAAACGCAGCTACTATCATGGACCTTCTTATAGCCATTAAACCCAAAGGGGTATTATTTTTAGGCAAATGCGGAGGACTTAAAAAATCAACAGAGATAGGACACTTTATACTCCCAATTGCGGCAATCCGGGGTGAGGGGACGAGTGACGATTATTTTCCTCATGAGGTGCCGGCTTTACCTTCTTTTAAACTCCATAAATTTGTCTCCGAGACGATCATTGAACACGGCTACGAATACCGGACCGGCGTGGTTTATACGACAAACCGCAGAGTGTGGGAGCATGATAGGGATTTTATGGAATATCTGAGGGCTATTACGACAATCGCGATTGATATGGAAACGGCAACGCTATTTATCGTAGGTCACCATAACGAGATCCCCAGAGGCGCCCTTCTCTTGGTTTCGGATGTACCCATTACTCCTGAAGGAGTTAAGACAGAAGAATCAGATTTAAAGGTTACTAAAAACTGGTCCGATATTCACCTTCAAATCGGGATTGACGCTATGACCCATATCGGAGAAAAGGGCGAGAAAATTAAACACTACAACTATTAAATCCACATCATGTTCTATTAATTCGAGAACTTATAACCTCTTTCTATCATACAGTTTGTATAAATGTGGTCATTCACCTGATCACTTCTATAAAAACTCCTCACTCCGTCCACGAGTTTATGTAATCTCGTGTTTTCACTTCTTATGCATTTGCTTCCGCTTATTATTTCTTGTAGCTTTTTTAATGTCATGACTAGGTATTTTATAGCCTAGTCCTAAAATGAACTAATCACCTTTAATTAAGGGGGGGGGTGATTTCTATCTTTGCTATGAAAAATAAACTTATAAATTATGACTACAATATGATCTGCAAATACTCATTGTTAGTTGGAACAATTTTTTTAACCATTAGCATTGTAACGGTTTTTGGAGATACTTTAGGTAAATTTGATCCTGTGGAACCCATTTTCACCGAAGAAGCATTCCTCGAGAAGACATTAGAGTTCGATGTTGGAATTGAGAATCAGGATAAGGAGAAATCAGTAGAGATAGATATAATCGGCTCTTGGATATTTGGAAATCGTTTAGAATTAGGGCTAAATGTTCCTTTTGAACAACGTATTCCTGACGATGGGGACTCAGTTTTCGACCTCTCGGATCTGGAGATTTCAGCTCAGCTTCTAATTTGTTGTCCGTCATTTAATGACCTGTTATTCATATCTTTGATTGGTAATTTCCTTTTTCCAACCGGTGACCAGAACAAGAATATCGGCGGAACTGGCGAATGGGGATTTTCATTGAACTCAGGTTATTTTTTCAATGTTGCGGATATTGCGTATTTCGGATTACAGTTGGAAATTGCATATTCCCAGCAGCTGAGGCTTACTGACGAGCAGAAGCAAATGGCGGATATGCTTGGGATCAGTAGGACTCGTGAGAAGGATGTCATATGGAACCTGGCATTAACTCAGCAATATATTAATAACAGACTAACCCCTGTAATCGAGCTTTTGGGGACTTCAATCGTTGATGCCTTGGATAGAGAAGAAGAGGGTACGATCTTAGAACTAGGTTTTGGCATTTGGGTAATTCCTTTTTCTGATAAAAGCGTTCTCAATGCAATAGGTCTTGGTGCAGGAGTGAAATTCCCCATAACTGAACGCGAAGCAAGTTCGAGCTCTTATTTATTCAGAGCAAGATACGATTTTAATTGATCCATTAATCAAAGTATCTTCTATTCTAGTCATAACCCTAATAACATTCTTAATTTAATCGTTTTGATCATAGAACGAGCATATATTCAATTCTTTAGTAGTACAACCCTCAGGAAAATCATGTCTACATATGATGTGCTTCCCCAATTAATAAACGCACTAACAAAGTAATTGTAAATCCGCAAAGCATAATAAAAAATCCCTTCTTAGTAACGCAGCTCTTAATTAAAGGTGCATGTTCAAGGTCATGAAGCGTAGCCATATATAAGAACGTTCCAGAGGCTAAAGCTAAGATAAATCCCTTTACAAATACTAAAGTTTCAGAAGATAAATAATCGTGCATATCTTCTCCAAAAATAATTCCAATTGGAGTTGACAAGGCAAATAAGCTAAAAATTATAAGTGTTTGATTCCTAGTCAAGGTGCTCCGAACCATCTTCAGAGCTAGAGCAAAAGCTGCAGATGATTTATGGACCATTATAGCAATCCATATAAAAACCGCCGTAGATGGGTCGCTTACGCCGAGGGCTGTACCTAGAAAAAATGAGGGGATAGCGATCATCACCGTCATGATAATCGGAATGGTAGGATTTGATAACTGATTATTAGTGCTGGCACTTTTCCGTTCAAAATTTTTAATAATGTGTTCCAAACCGAGCAAAACAAGAAAAACACACAATACTAAAACAGAAACTATAGGATAATCAAAATCAGGAAAAGATTTGTTTAATAATTTAGATGCGGAGGGATACATTAAAATCAATGATAAAGCTAGAAAAACCCCCGCAGTAAAAGCTCCCCCCAAGGGAAAGCCTTCTGCCTGCCTCGCTTTTTCCCGCCGAAATAATGGATAATATCCTCCAGCGTAGGTAACCAATAGAATAGTTATGAGGAAAATCAAGTGATAAGTAGTCAACATATTGAGGTGGCGATATAAATTTCAGATTTCATGTTTTAATATTAAAAATTTTTCATTCTTGTTTATACCTGAATATCAATTTAAAACTCTATAACCCCTCCCCCTCATACAGTTCTTGTAGATTTTATCATAATTTTTATGGTTTTTATAGATACTCATTCCCCCACCCGCTACTCCGCCGACTACAGCCCCAATACCCAATCCTTTGCCAATACTGCCGCCAATAGCGCCTAACAATGCCCCTGTACCTGCCCCGATACCGGCGCCAATCGCTGTATCTTTAGCAACACTACCCACGCCGCCTTTGTTATCCTTAGCTAGCGCTTTGCACTCTGCGTTGTCTCTGTAGTATTTATCCTGATTCTTAATACTTGCAGGATCAATAACAGGATCCGCAAAAACATAAGATGAAGAAATTGAAAGAAGTACCAATAGATAAGTTATTTTTCTCATTAGTTCGCCTCCGTTTTTTTATTAGAAAACTATTTGCTCACAAATGTCTCGGTAAAGTCTCCACCAATAGGCTTCCCAATTTTATATCCTTTATAAGGTTCATAATCGCCAAGCTCAAAATCGCGCACAGTGTAATTACAAATAGATTTAGAATCTTCCGCATAACAAGAATAGGATATCATTGACCCCGTTAGTGATAGTGACTCGCCTTCTATAAGAAGTGAGGGTGTTAATGAAAAGTTGTGAACAACGAATCCGCCTTCAGCATTTTTGCCAACGCGGTATATTCCACCAAACTCCATCCCATTTGACTCCTCAGGCTTTTCATCGCCCTGCTCAAGCACACTGATACCTGTTATTTCTTCCTGTATAATGGCGCGGCCTCCAAGATCATTCACTCTGTCGATAATATTAACTTGAACTTTCAATTCCATTTTGCCGTCTTTGGTATACGTAATTACTTGAGAAACAGGAATATCAAAATCCCCGTCACCGGTATCAACAGCTTTTCCGTAAATTTTTTCCTTTTTTACTACCGTTCCATTTTGCTGTGATTCATTCACTAAGGTTTTCCCAGATAAAAGACCGTCGTACAACTTCCTGAACTCCGAAACCCCAAGAGAATCTTCTGCTAATGTATTAAATGATGACATCACGCCAATAACCACTGCTAATACTAGTACGGGAATGATTCTTAACATATTTTCCTCCTTTATCTATCCTTATAATATTTCAACCTATAATCAACTCATACTATACTTACCTCTTAACCTTATAACCTGCCTTTTTCATATCCCATGTATCTTTTGTAATGCCTTTATCACGTAGTTTATTCTTCTGAACCCTTTGAGTCCCGGTCTTGGGAAGTGATTCCTCAAATCTAATGAACCTTGGAATCATAAAGTAAGGCATTTTAGGCTCTAGAAACTTTATAAGTTTTACTGGATCAATTGTCTTACCCTTCTTTGGCACAACAACTATCATGAGTTCGTCTTCAGCATAACGTCCGGCCTCAGCTTTAACTCCAATGGCGCCCGATTCTTCAACATCAGGATGAGAGCCAACGATCTTTTCGACCTCAAAAGAGCTAATATTCTCACCTTTGCACCTTAAATAGTCCTTCACTCTATCGACGAAATAGATATACCCATCTTTATCCATTCTCCCGGCATCACCGGTATGGAACCAGAAATTACGGAAGTCCTGTACAGTCTTTTCAGGCATCTTGTTATAGTAGTGGAGCATAACATTTGGTGTTCTCGGGCGAACTATAATCTCCCCTATCTCACCTCTTGGGACTTCTTCATCAGTTTCAGGATCCCCAATCTTAATCTCATACCCCGGGGCTTCCTTGCCGCATGAACCGACTCTGAAAACTTCACCCGGGCGCATCCAAGTACACTGTCCAATCTCCGTAAGCCCATAGCCCTCCATGAACTTGAAATTGAACCTTTCCATAAACTCCTCGATTATATCGTGCGGCGCCGGGGAGCCTAATACAAGCTTTACCTTATGTTGCTTTTCTTCAGGCACTGGGGACGTATTCCACATAAAATAAGAAATAGCTCCAACAAGATTAAACTTAGTTACTTGATGATCCACCATCCATTTCCAGAATTGGCTCGCACTATATTTCTCCTCAACTACCGCCTTAGCCCCCACTATTAGAGCCGGGTACACAGTCATAACCATCGCGTTTGAATGAAATAGTGGAAGGCACGTGAAGCAGACATCATTTGGGCCTACGTCCATTATCTCCGCATAGTTCCTCGCGCTTGAATAATCGGCAGCACAGGGTCTCACAACTCCTTTTGACCTTCCGGTCGTGCCCGACGTGTACATAAGCCGCGCATGGTCTATAAATGTAATATCTACTCCAGGGTCAGAACTCTTTTGAGAAGTGATAAATTTTGTATAAGAGGTCATCTTCTTAAAATTAAACCCGTGCTTATTGTATTTTTGAGAGCCGTCTCTGGTCCATACGATTACATTTTTTAGCTGGGAAATTTCCTTTGCTATCGAAGGCATGCGCTCGAGATACTCTTCGGCAATAAAGAGAACAATAGAATCTGAGCTGTCTATTATGTACTGAAGAAAATCCATTTTATAAGCTGTGTTAATCGGGACCATAACGGCGCCCATTTTTAATATTCCAAACCACGTAATTACATAGTCATCTGAATTGGGCATGTAAACTGCGACCTTATCACCCTTTTTAATGCCCATATTTATTAGACCGTTTGCTATTCTGTTTGCAAGCTGATTTGTCTGATAGAAGCTAAGGGGTTTTTTATATCCGAATTGTAAAAACGGCTTCTTCCCTAACTTCTTGGCCTGATCCTTTAGGACCTTAGGAAGAACCCAGTTTCTTTTATCATGGTTTAAGTACCACTCAACATTAAATTTGCCGTTCTCTCTTTTATAAGTGATCGGGTGAGTAAGATCCTTGGTTTTTTTCTGTTTAGATTTAGCAGCCATTAATTTTACCTCTTTACGTATAGTTCAATCTATTAATTTTAATAAAAGGTATTGAATGCATCAGGAAAATTTATTTTCTAATGCGAATAAAGTCAATCCGCCAATTAATTGAACGTTTCATCTTCAGTGTTTTCCTTTTCCTCTTCTTCTTTCTTTTTCTTTCCAAACATCCAAGCTACCAGAATCCCAAGCTCGTAGAACACAACTATCGGAACGAACATTAACATCATCGATATAGCATCAGTCGTCGGTGTAAGAATAGCCGCTAGAAGAGCGCTCAATATAATCGCATACTTTCGTTTTTCCCTTAACCATTTGCTTGTGACAACCCCTATTCTTGCTAAGATAAAAATAATAAGAGGAAATTCAAATACGAGACCAAAACCGAAAATTAAAGCCATAAAAAAAGATAGCGCTTCACTAATAGTTGGAAACGCTTTTACATATTCCGAGGAATATTCATTTAATAAAAATTTAAACGCCGGAGGGGAAGCAACGTAATAACAAAAAGCCGCTCCTAACAGAAAGAAAAGGGATCCGAAGAATATAAATGGAATTATTATTTGTTTTTCCTTTTTGTAAAGCGCAGGGGCGACGAATTTCCAGGCTTGATAAAGTATAAAAGGTATCGCTAATAATACAGAGGCAAAAAATGAGACTTTCAAGTAAGTCGTGAACCCCTCAGTAGGCCTGGTAAATATCAGTGAGCTTCCCTCGGGCAGATTCTCAATTAGCGGCTTCATTAGAAAATCAAATATCTCATTAGAGAACGCATAAGCCGGAATAAAAAAAACAAGAATAGCAAGAAACGACCATAGTAGTCGTTTCCTCAATTCTCCAAGGTGATCAAGAAATGACATTTTTTCTTCGTTCATAGATTAGGCGAAAGGTTAACTTAATCGCCTCTGGTTCTCAATTGTTGAGCTAAGAAAGTAGGATATAAGAAGTTATGAAACACAGATGATAAGATTATGTGCCAGGTTAGTAGTACGCACGTGCTTACATTAAATTGACAACAATTCATAGCTAGCATATATTGTTATGCCGTTAATATCACCCTTAAACGTTTCTTGGAGGATAAATTGAAAGTATTAATAACAGACGGTATGGCTCAAGATGGTCTTGATATCCTTGAGGCAGCCACTGAATTAGATGTAGATGTAAGAAAAGGAATACCTAAAGAAGAGTTATTAGAAATTATAGGCGACTATGACGCTGTAATAGTTAGAAGCGCCACTACGGTTACAGCAGAAATCATTGAAGCGGCTACAAAACTTAAAGCTATCGGACGAGCAGGAATAGGAGTAGACAACGTAGATGTAGAGGCCGCAACGAAAAAGGGAATTGTTGTAATGAACACACCTGAAGCCAATGCGATTACAACTGCTGAACACACAATTACTCTTATGCTCTCACTGGCCCGGAGAATACCTGAAGCACACGCTTCTCTTAAAGCGGGCAAGTGGGAAAGAAGCAAGTTCAAGGGAATTGAAATTTACGGTAAAACCCTTGGCTGTATAGGGCTCGGGAACATAGGCAAGCTGGTGGCTGAAAGAGCTATGGGACTTAAGATGAACGTTATAGCATATGATCCTTTCCTAACCCAGGAAGCAGCGGACAAATTAGGCGTTGAGCTGGTTCCTCTGGATGATTTACTAAAAAGAGCCGATATAATCACTATACACACACCGCTTACACCTGATACTAAAGATCTTATTAATAAAGATACATTTGAGAAAACCAAACCGGGATTGATAATAATCAACTGTGCTAGAGGTGGCATAATAAACGAGCAGGATATTACTGAGGCTGTTAAATCTGGGAAAATAGCAGGAGCCGCCTTTGACGTCTATACAAGTGAGCCGCCGGCTAAAGACAATCCAATATTATCAATTGATGAAAATATAGTAATTACACCTCATCTGGGTGCTTCCACTGCTGAAGCCCAGACAAAAGTCGGACTTGCAATTGCTGGGCAAATAGTAGATTTCCTTGTCAACGGTGTTGTAAACAATGCGGTTAATATGCCCTCTGTAAGTCTAGAAGCTCTAGTAGTAATGAAGCCTTATCTCAATTTAGCTGAGAAGCTCGGCTTATTAGAAGGGCAGATATGTAAGGGCGGAATAAAAGAAGTGCATATAGAGTATGACGGTGAGGTATCAGAAATGGACACTTCCCCTATTACTGTGTCGGCACTTAAAGGTTTTCTGACACCAATGATGGACGTTGTTGTAAGCCATGTAAACGCACCAGTTATTGCTAAAGAAAGAGGGATAAAGGTAATTGAATCCAAATCCTCCGAAGCAAAAGACTTTACCAGCTTAATAACTATAAAGGTCAAGACTGAAGAAGGTGAGAATCAAGTATCAGGCACGATTTTTGGAAAAGAAGAGCCCAGAATAGTAAGAATTAACGGGGTTACGATTGACATTGTTCCCGAGGGTTATATGCTGGTTAGTGAAAATAATGATAAACCAGGATTTATAGGATCTATGTGCTCTATACTCGGTGAAAACGGTGTTAATATAGGGCGCCTTCACTTGGGAAGGAAATCCATCGGCGGAAGAGCAATTGTATTTACAAACGTGGACTCTCCAGTGCCAAAAGAGGTAATTGAGCAAATAGCTAATCTTTCCGACATAATTTCGGTTGCACAGGTCAAATTTTAAATGATAGATCGTCTCAGTCTTCCACAAGGAGTTAAGGATTACATTCCCGAGAAAGCAGAGGAACTCAGGAGAATTGAAGACGGCCTGCTAGAAGAATTCTCAAGATGGGGTTACAGAAAGGTAATTACTCCTCTCTTTGAATATCTTGAACCGCTTTCAGTAGGACTAGGGGATGATCTTAAAAGTAAAGTAATGAAGTTTGTTGACCCCTCTACAGGGGAAATTGTTGCACTTAGACCTGATATCACTCCCCAAATTGCGCGAATAGTCGCAACACAACTAAAGGATACGTCATCACCCCTGAGGCTTTGTTATAACGGAAGAGTTGTAAGGTTCGAAGAAAAAGGAAGCGGAAAAGAAAGAGAAATCTTTCAAGTTGGATGTGAGCTGATAGGACTCAACTCTGCTGAAGCAGATGGTGAAATTATTGCGCTGGGCATAAAATCGCTCGGCCGGTCGGGGATAAAAAAACTGGTACTTGACATAGGACATACCGGAATTCTAAGAAATTTACTGGGAAAAACGGGTGATCTTCGAAAAGAGGTCGAAGAAGCGATTAAAAAAAAGGATCAGGAAGCCTTGGAAAAGTCAATCAGGAAATCCAAGGCCCCCAAAAACGTTAAAGAAGCTATAATTTGTTTACCCAACCTCTACGGTGGAAGAGAGGTATTGGATGAGGCAAAAAAGATAGTATCTATAAGAAAATATATAAAAGAACTGGAAAATGTTTTAAACGTAGTCGACGACTATCAACTGGACTGTGAAGTTAACATAGACCTGGCGGAGTTAAGAGGGTTTAATTACTATACTGGTGTTACTTTTGAAATAATTTCTCATTTAATACCGACCCCTTTAATCAGAGGCGGAAGGTATGATGAATTAATGGGAAAATACGGATATGACGCTCCTGCTACAGGATTTGCAGTAGAGGTTGAATCACTGTTGGACTACTCTAAAAGCAACCTTGAGAACAACCAGATTCATTTTGTTGTAATTCCCAAAAAACCATCTTTAAGACGTGAAGCAATACATCTGACCGAATGGCTCAGATCAAGCGGTTTTAAAGTTGTCCTGGATTTAAATCTAAGCCCTAAACAAAGAGAGCTCAGAATTAAAGAAAACCGTTCCTCTAACTATTACGGAGTAATTCTTTTGGAAACTCCGAGGAAGCTAAAATTGATCGAATCCCGAAGAGGCTCCAGCAAAGAGTTTTCAAACCTTGAAGAACTTCTCAAAGGGGGAATTTAAGAATGCCTAATATAGTAGTGATTGGCGCTCAATGGGGAGACGAGGGCAAGGGAAGGATTGTGGACCTTATCTCTGAGAAAGTGGATATAATTGTCAGATACCAGGGGGGAAATAACGCGGGACACACAATTGTTATCGGAGATGAAAAGGTTATTCTCCATCACCTACCTTCCGGGATCCTCCGTCAAGATAAGCTATCGGTTATAGGAAACGGCGTTGTCGTAGATCCCAAGGTTCTTTTGCAAGAAATAAACGAATTAAATTCCGCGGGATACAGTGTAGATGAAAAAAACCTTAAAATAAGCGATAGAGCACACGTTATAATGCCCTATCATAGGGAGATAGACTCAGCACGCGAATCCATGAATGGAAAGGCAAGGATTGGTACTACAGGAAGAGGGATCGGTCCTGTCTATGAAGACAAAGCTGCCAGACGGGGAATAAAGTTTGCTGATCTTATTGACCCCGACTCACTTTCAGCGAGATTAAAAGAGGTTTTTGAAGAAAGGAATGCATACCTGACTAAAGTGCTCGGTGGGAATCCGCTAAATTTTGAAGAAATTTTAGAGGAATATGCTGAATACGGCAGAGAGCTTAAAAGATTTTCGTGCGATGTATCGACGTTACTCAACGAGTCTATTTCCAAAGGGCAGAACATATTATTTGAAGGAGCTCAGGGTGCGCTCTTAGATATAGATTTTGGTACTTATCCCTATGTCACATCATCAAGCGCCGGCTCTGGAGGAGCATCAACCGGCAGCGGAGTTGGTCCGACTAAAATTGATACAGTTTTAGGTATTGCTAAAGCCTATACAACCAGGGTCGGGGAAGGACCGTTTCCTACTGAAATTTCAGGTGAATTGGGTGAGAAGCTCAGACAAGCGGGTGGAGAATTTGGCGCTACTACTGGAAGATCAAGAAGATGCGGGTGGTTTGATGCCTTCGCACTTAAATATGCGGCTCAGACAAATGGAATTTCATGGCTTGCGCTGACAAAGCTTGATGTATTATCCGGATTTGAGAAAATACATATCTGCGTCGGTTACCGCTACAAGGGTGAGCAACTATCTTCTTTTCCATCTAATAATCAGGTACTAAAAGATATAGAACCTATATATGAGGAAATGGATGGCTGGAAAGAGGATATATCAGAAGCCAAAGATATATCGGAGTTTCCAATACAAGCCAGAAAATATTTGGAGAAGTTAGAAGAAACGACAGGTGTTCCTATATATACTGTTTCTTTAGGACCTTCGAGAGAAAAGATAATATTTCTAAATGAAATTTTTTCGTAGTCAGATTTCCATATCTAAACTAATATCAATCAAATTCAAATTCTCTAATCCAGTATGTAAATCCCGGATTCCAATCTTCTATTCGAACTGCATCAACTACATTTGAAAAATAATCCCCTTCAGGTCGGAACTCTTTTCTATAAATTCCTACAACCCTTACGAAATCACCCTCTTGTATAGGCACCTCTCCAGGTGCATAAACATCTACTCCAGTACCCATTCTATCCGCCAATATGAATGTTGTATAAGCCTCTCCCATACCTTCTTCATTCTGATTTGGAGTGGTGTTGATTTTGAGATTCCAGACCTTACCTATAAGAGAAACCCCTGAACTGGCATAAGCCTGCCTATTAGTTATTAGATTAGCTATGCTGATATTCTGGGTAGCTAAGGAAGTATCAGGATCCTGCCACTGACGTTTACACGCCGTCAGAGCAAAAACAAGCACAACAACAGAAACAAATACATATAAATTCCTTTTCATTAGTGCCTCCAAGCAAAGTGCCGATTTCATTTGAATTATAACATAATGGCTAAGATTTTTGTTCATATGCTTCTATGATATGCCTTACTAAAGGATGCCTTACTACATCGTTTTTGGAAAAATACACAAATGATATCCCCTCAATTTTCTTAACGAGTGATTCAGCTTCAAGCAGCCCCGATTTCTCCTCCCCTTCAAGATCTATTTGGGTCGTATCCCCAGTAATGACTGCTTTTGAGTTAAAACCTAGTCTTGTTAAAAACATCTTCATCTGCATTGGTGTAGTATTCTGCGCTTCATCAAGCACAACAAATGCATCATTTAGAGTCCTTCCTCTCATGAACGCTAGAGGCGCTATCTCAATGGCGTTTTTATCAATCAATCTTGAAGCTTTATCGTAATCCATCATATCATACAGGGCATCAAATAGGGGCCTCAAATAGGGGTCCACTTTTTGTGAGAGGTCCCCCGGTAGAAAGCCTAATTTCTCACCGGCTTCGACCGCAGGCCTTGTTAGTATAATTCTGTTAACTTCTTTATTTACAAATGCCGAGACTGCCATTGCCATAGCGAGATAGGTCTTACCTGTTCCCGCAGGGCCAACCCCAAAAACTATATCGTGTTTTCTTATTGACTCTATATAGAGTTTTTGAGTTAGACTCTTCGGAGCTATTATCCTTTTTCTAGTTGAGATACATACAGTATCTAAAAATATATCCTCAAGCTGAATGTTATTTTCATCCAGAACCCTGGAAGCCAACTCTAGATCACCCGGATCAAGTGAATAGCCCTTCTCTAAAAGACTGTAAATCTCTTTTAAAAATTTATAGGCTGATTCAACTTCATGACTTTCCCCTTCAAGACTTAATTTCCCGCCCCTTGAGTGAATCTTTATTCCGTAGAGATTTTCTATTTCCTTTAGGTTTTCGTTATGCTGACCATAAAGTTCTCTAACTATATTATTATCTTCGAATTGCAGATCCTTATTTACACCGTTTTCGAGTCTTATTGTATCCTGCATATATGTATACAGTATCCTCCTATAATTTATTAAAAAAAACTTACTATTTCCCCGGTATTGCTGTTAAGAACGGATGTCTGTGAAAAGGAAAGCGTCATATGGGTTTTATAGTGTAGAATATTTGTATCACTTGGATGGATGACAGCGAAATATATAAGCTTTTCTCTCGAATTCCACTCAACTATTTAATATATCCCTGTTAATAGAGATTTTAAAATTTAACTTGAGTAAGTATAACAGAAGGCTAATCAAAACCAAACTTTTTTCTGTCTTATAAAGTATTTTAGAGTATCGAGAGCAATTAATCGGATTAGAAATCCTATTGCATTAGATACTGAGATGCCAAGAAAAATTAATCATCATCGATCTCAAAAGGATCTGGAAATTTGTATTTATAATCTAAGCGTTTCTTCAACTTCTCACTGCTAACGATTTTGTAGCTGTAATTTTCTGGCTCTATAAATGTCGGAGGAGTTAGTCCTAACTTATTTGCATGATTAATATAATAGTCCTTCCTCTTCGGATGCAGGTCTGCACAGGCGTTAAAAGTATCACCCCAAATATCTCTCTCAATTATCTTATGAATGATGCTAATACAGTCATCTCTGTGGATAAGGTTAACTGGGGCCTCTCCGTTGGCTAACTCCCGTTTCCCGGCAAGAAACCGTCCTGGTTTACGGTCATAACCTATCAAACCGGCAAATCTTAGTACTGTAGTCTTAAATTCATCACAGTTATTTAAAAGTTCCTCTACAATCAAGAGCGCTTTACCCGAAGATTTAGAGGGTGCCTTTGTTTCTTCTTCAGATACTTCACGATTTAAATCAGGATAAATGGAGGTTGAACTTACAAATACAACTTTCTCTATGGATGAAAGCTTAATTTCCTCTATTAATGAATTCACTTGAAGGCCGTGATATGTGACTATATCGTCCCGCCTTTCGGGTGGGAAGTCGATGATGAGCACATCACTTTTAAAAAAGTTATCTAGATTCTCGCCATGAACGTTAGGATCGAGTACTAAAAGGCTTGGTTCAATACCTTTTGACTCCAAAACAGTGAGCTCTTCTCGTGTTCTTGTAGATCCCTTAACTTTATATCCACATTTTTTAAGATACTCAGCTAAGGGTAGACCTAACCAACCACATCCTAATATGCTTATTGTTTCCATACAATCCGGGACCTTGTTAAATTATTTCCCCTACAATTATAGATTCGGATGATCTATTTCTAGAAATTGGTTTGAAGACACATTCTGTAGTACTGTAGTCTCGCCATCAGCCCAATCTACTTGGACCAGGTTTACGAGTTCAGCATTGCCCAAACCGAAATGCGCCCGTACAGGGTTTTGGGATACAAAATTACTGCCGACTCTAAGCTCTCTCATCTGGTTTTGATTATTTACCGTAATAGTAACCCTGGATCCAACTCCCTCTCTGTTTGGGGATAGGCCGTTTAGTTTAATACTGAGGAAATTGTTTGTGTTTCCGCCGTCATTCCGGAAAAGTTTAGGGCTCTGATTATTATTGGTGATAAATATATCAATGTCCCCGTCCTTATCATAATCAAAACACACTATTCCCCGCCCCTGACCTGTATCGTCAAGCCCCAGTTCAAGTGCCCTCTCTGTAAATGTTCCGTTACCGTTTGATATAAATAATCTAGTAGGATCCGCAAAGAATTCTGCAGCTAAACCATCTTCGACGAATCCAAAACCATTTACGTGAAGCAGATCAAGATTACCGTCGTTATTAAAATCAGAAAAACAACTGCCCCATCCCCAAAAACCATGTTCAACCCCAGCAGCCACTGTGACATCATCAAACGTACCGTCGCCATTATTGCGGTATAGACGGTTTCCGGACTTACCCCAGTTTCCCTCAATTATCCCATTTGGATCGTAAATACTAGACACAAACCAATCTAGATCCCCGTCATTATCGTAATCCCCTACTCCAGCACCCATGCCATTTTCATCCGTTATTACATTAGAATCAGTGGTATTAACGAATGTACCGTTTTTCTGGTTAATAAATACCTGACTTGTAACAAAATCCCCTGCAAGCAAGATATCGGGATATCCATCGTTATTTATATCAGCAAAATTAGGTGAGAAAGTCCAATCCGGCTCTCCCTGATAGGTAGAAGCTATACCAGAAGCAATGCTTACATCGGTAAATGTCGTATCCCCGTTATTTCTCCATAAATGCTGAGATGTACCATTTACGATCCCGCTTCCCCAGTGCGTCATAAATAAATCAAGGTCGCCATCCATGTCGTAATCTCCGAAAGCAGCAGAAAAAGTATTATTACTAAGAACTGCGGTTTCTAATACTGCACCTGTTATATTGGCGACAGTACCATCGCCGTTATTTAGGAAGAAAGAAACTCCTGTTGGGGAGACCCCGCCAATAAAGAGATCAAGAAACCCGTCACCGCTAAAATCTGCAAATGTAGGGCCTGAACCAATAGTCCCGGACAAAGCTAAACCAGCCGATTGACCTACTTCCTGAAAAGAACCGTTACCAAGATTTCTAAAGAGTAAATTCGCACCGATAGTTCCTCTAACAACGTAGAGATCAACCCAACCGTCGTTGTCATAATCCCCTGCGGCCACACCTCCCGAAATTAACTGTGCTTCAGTTGCGGGTCCGCCAAATAGAAAACCATGCACATAATCCAGCCCAGCTTGAACAGTAACATTAGTGAATCGTATATTTATTCCTGACTGTCCTGAATTACCTCCTGATTTGCTGCATCCTCCAATAAGCCCGAAGCTTAAAAGAATCACCAGAAAAGTACTTAGAACAATGTTTGACTTAATACCGCCATAAATAACATTAAATCTCAATTTCATTGTACCCCCCCCCTTTATAGAACAATAAGAATCATAAAAATCGCTACTTTTTCTTATTTGCCAGACAATACATCTTTTCCCTTAAATAATAACTATACCCAAACTTTCATACTAAATACTTACTCCGAGGAATCTTTGCCTAGACCCTATATTAATCAATAAGCCTCTTTAAAGCCCCACGATATTTTTCAGCGGTTCCTACAATCACATCAGGAGGTAGTGGTGGTGGTGGTGGGTTCTTATCCCAATCAATAGAGCTTAAATAATCTCTAACAAACTGCTTATCAAAACTCTTTTGTGAACGTCCTGGTTCATATTCAGCTTTGGGCCAGAATCTCGAGGAGTCCGGAGTTAAAGCTTCATCGATTAATATGAGCTCTCCGGTATCTTGATCAATTCCAAACTCAAATTTAGTATCCGCAATAATTATTCCTTTCTCATCCGCAATGTCCCTAGCTTTAGAATACAGGGATATGCTGATATCTCTTACTTTCTCAGCCAACTCCTGACCTATTAAATTTACAGTTTCCTCAAAGGTAATGTTCTCATCATGATCCCCTACTTCGGCTTTAGTCGAAGGGGTAAATATCGGGTTCTCGAGCCTACCCGACTCCAGAATTCCGGAGGGTAAAGGTATTCCGCAAATAGACTGTGTTTCCTGATATTCCCTCCAGCCGGAGCCGGCCACATACCCTCTTACTACACATTCTAGCAATAAGGGGCTCGTTTTTTTTACTAACATGCTCCTGCCTTGCAGAACACCCCTATATTTATAAAATTCTTCCGGGTAATCATCTACATCTGTTGAGATTACATGGTTTGGAATTATGTCTTTGGTCTTATCAAACCAGAATTTAGAAATCTGATTAAGAACAGCGCCTTTGCCGGGAATTCCTTCATTCATAATAACGTCAAACGCGGAGATACGGTCGGTGACAACGATCAACAATTTATCACCCAAATCATAGATGTCTCTCACCTTTCCTCTTTTGGGTGACGTAACCCCGTCAAAATTGGTCTCCATAACAACTTCGTCTCGATTCATATTATTCGGTTTTCTTATTCAGTATATTTAATTCACTATCCGTGAATTCTATTGAAGATAAAAAGGGATGTCAAAACCAAGCCCGTATTGTGTTTGTCAGCGGGGCTCCCCGCCTTCTTTTCCTGGATAAAAAGAAGCAAAAAACAAATATAAAAGCAAAAAAAAGAAAAGATTTCTCGCTACGCTCGAAATGACGGATTTATTTGTAAATTATGAGACGGCCTGGGGATTTTCCATCTAAAACCTTAAAGAAAGAATCGTTTTAATTTGCGGAGTGCGTTTATCTATACTGGACATTTTTTATTCATCAATAGAAGCTTCTTGTTGGCGTTTTTTTCTGGATGCTTCCATTAAATCCTTTAGCAGCCACATTATTAAAAATGGAACATAATAAAAAAGCCAGCCGTGCAGCGCTAAACGGATGTCATGAAAGAAAAAATATAAACCTATTATATCAATTGAAGCTACGATAGAAAATACTAAATACGCCCTCCTTCTATCCTCAATGCTCGTTCTTTTCAAAAAATATTGTAGCACTCTCGTGAGTATAAATACATTTGTGAAGGAGCCAATTAAGGACCATAGTATTCCAGTATCCATATATTAAATATCCTTAAATTTTAGTTTATTAGTATAAAATCCTACTTGAATATTTAGCCGCAAGCATTATCTTGATTATAGTACTTAAATAGAGGAACTATAGCTAATTAAGGAATCAATATTGGTTCTATTTTAGGAGACAAAAATGAATACTTTAAAAAGTTTAACACTACTAGTAGCACTTTCAGCATTATTAATTGGAATTGGAGCATATTTGGGGGGTCAGGGCGGCGCTACAATCGCTCTTGTTATCGCAATAGTAATGAACTTCGCAAGTTATTGGTGGAGTGACAAGATTGTACTAAAAATGTATAAGGCAAAAGAGGTAAAATATGAAGACTCCCCTGAGCTTTATGGTGATATACAAGAATTAGCTCAAAACGCCGGGCTTCCTATGCCCAAGGTTTACATCACCCCTCAGGACCAGCCAAACGCCTTTGCAACCGGTAGAGACCCAAACCACGCAGCTGTAGCTGTAACTCATGGTATTATGAGACTTCTAAGCCGTGAGGAATTAAAAGGCGTGCTAGCACACGAACTTGCACATATTAAGAATAGAGACATTTTAATTGGGTCTATAGCGGCTACAATTGCAACGGCAATTACCTATCTTGCTTACTTCGCCATGTTCTTTGGAGGCAGAAGGAATAGAGGCGGAAACCCAATTGCATTAATTGCAATGATTATACTAGCCCCTCTGGCTGCTACAGTCATAAGAATGACTATTTCGAGAACAAGGGAATACGCTGCGGACAAAGGCGGGGCCGAGATTTGCGGGAACCCTCTAGATCTTGCCAATGCACTTAGAAAACTGGGAATGGCTTCTCAAAGAATACCGCTGCAAGTAAGTGAGCAGACAGCCGACAGCACATCTCATATGCTGATAGCAAGCCCACTTACAGGAAAAGGGCTCAGCGCGCTATTCAGCACTCATCCTCCTATGGAAGAGAGGGTCAGAAGGCTTGAAGCTATGGTTAGCGGAATGGGTTAATTTTAGCCCCGGGGATATATTGACAAAGAATTTCAGGAGCCTAATACAATATGCCCAAATCAAAAAAGTATGTCAGGATCAGTCATAAACCAACTGGCATGTTGCTAGCCGAAGGGCCTATCGGCTGGGGGATTACCCCTTTTGAAGGTAATTACTATATACGAAAGAAATACCTTAAGACGGATAATTTTAAGATAAATTACATTCCCGGCTTATGCTTTTATAAATTTCTCTATGTATGGATGGATTTAATACTCAAAGACGACAAGAAAGTTTCAAACCTGGGCTGGCTTTACTGGCTACCAAACCCGATCTTTCCATTTATCTGGTATAGGGTTGGTCTCCCAAGCGTGCATCCGGAGTTAAAAGTAGAAGAATATGAAGTAAAACAGTAGGCTGTTGCCAGTTCACAATAAACTATCCTTATCCGACCTCTCCCTGATCCCGAATATTGTCAATATAAGCCGAAACAAGCTCCCATCTGTCGTATGATTTTTTCAGATTTTCAGTTACTTCACTGTACTCATCAGCTAAACCATCAGAACGCTCTTTGTCCTTAAAATTTGAAGGGTCGGCTAAGAGTTTTTCTAGACCAGCTTTTTTATCCTCAAAGCTATGAATTCTCTTCTCGAGATCCGGTAATGCTGTTTGAAGCTGCTTTTTACTGAGCTCTTCCCAATTTCCCATGTTCTCAATACCGTGCTCAATAAGTTCCTTATAAAGACGGTTACGTCTCTCAGCTTTTTTGCGTTTGTTTTCGACAGTCCGGGCTTTATTATCTACATTGAATGAACCTTCGTCACTGTATTCATTTAGCGTATCAAGGGACACTTCCCGTCTTTTAGTTTGATGATAATGGAATTCGGAGTAGGTTCCCGGATAGGTTACTA
>Ga0209980_10000487_pt1 | contig 21410 bp, 14 predicted proteins | sample CR02metaG_FD_183611 | JGI IMG/M metagenome (GOLD analysis project Ga0209980, IMG submission 183611) | Deep subsurface microbial communities from Mariana Trench to uncover new lineages of life (NeLLi) - CR02 metaG (SPAdes) (version 2) | ecosystem: Environmental > Aquatic > Marine > Ocean trench...
GTTCGTCCTTAGCGCGGACCCAACTGCGACTTTTGCACCGCTCGACGTATTCTGGAGTGTCAACAACACGTCAGCCGAAAGCGGCGACATCGATAGTGGCGCCTTGGGTACGTCTTTTTACCGTAGCGACCTGGACTCGCTGTTCCTGCTCGGTGACGAAAACGATGATACGGAAGAGTTTGACGATCATGTCATTCTGCATGAATGGGGACATTACTTCGCAGACAACTTCTCGCGTTCCGATTCGCTCGGCGGACATCATGCGCTCGGCGAGCGCATTGACGCGCGCCTCGCGTTTGGCGAAGGCTGGGCGTCCGCACTGGCTGCAATGGCTCTCAGCGATCCTGTTTTCTGCGATACGGGTCCGGCCGGCACGAACGGCGGTTTGACGTTCAATGTTGAGTCAAGCAATTTTGGTGTACAGGGATGGTTCAACGAAATCTCCATCGTGTCGTTCATCTACGATCTGTGGGACACCAATGACGAAGGCGGCGATCCGGGCTCCATCGGCTTCGCACCGATCTACAATACGATGACGGGGCCGCAGAGGTTCACGGAAGCGTTCACGACCGTCTTCTCTTTCGCCACCGAATTACGGGCGTCGCTGTCGCCGGCCGACCAGGCTTTTCTCGATTCCCAGCTCGATCGCGAGAACATCGTATCGGCGGGTCTCGACATTTGGGGCAGCAACGAGAGCAACGATGCCAACGCCCGACCCGACGTTTTGCCGGTTTACACGGACATCGTGCCCGACGGGACGCCGCTTCGCATCTGCAGTAACGCCCACAGCGATCAGCGCGTTGACGCCGACGACAATCGAGAGCGTTACGGCAACAAACTGTCGGAATATCGCTACCTGCGCATGAACGTCACGACGCAGTCGGCTTATGCGTTGTCGATGGTCACAGTCGACCCGGTGTCGGCGCCGCCGGACGGCTTCGATTGTTCCGACCCGGCCAACGTCGATGACCCGAACATTCATATGCACAGTGACCCGGACATCTCGGTATGGCAGGCGGGACAGCTGGTCGGGCTGGGGTTTAGCTGCGAGGCGAACAGTGAAGCAGGCTCGACGAATACCTTAAGTGCGGGTACTTATGTCCTGGACATACGGGAATTTCGCTACGCTGATCCGGACTCCCCCCAGGATTTTCCGGAGCAGACCTGTTTCGATGTGACAGTCTCTCCGTTTCAATAACCCAACACAGGGTGTTCACATGAACCACAGAAATTCAAACATGACATTGCTCGCGATGGCCTTGCTCGTCACGGCCTGTGGTAACGGCACGGTCGATCAGATGACCGGCCAGGAGGGTGCCGATGTTGCTACGACATCGCCGTCCGTGACGTTTACGCCCGAGAACGACGGTGCGGCCATGGCCAGCCCGAGCGGGCCGATTCAGATCAGCTACCGGATCATCGGCAAGCCCATCGTTGGCGAGCCCCTGGCGATCGATCTGCGGATCACGTCGACGCTCGAGGATCAGCCATTCAACGTCAGTTACCGGATCAATGACGTCACGGCAATGCGCCTGCCGGAATCTCAGCCTGCCAGCGTGGCAGTGGTGCCAAACATTGGTGAGGATTTCACCACGCAGCAGGTCATTGTGATACCGCTGCGCGAAGGCCGCCTGTATCTCAATGTGGCGGCGGAATTCGACACGGGCGATGGAACGATGTCGACCGTGACGGCGATTCCAATACAGGTCGGCAGCGGCACTCGTGTACTGCAGGAAAACGGCGTTGTCATGACGGACGAAAACGGCGAGCTGATCCGCTCGTTACCGGCCAAGGAAGACTAAACCGGGGTCGAACCGGAGTTTCCCAAAGATAGTGAGATGGCGGAAAAGGCCGGTTCGACCCCGGTTTTAAAAGCCGACCGTGCGCCCGTGGCGCGCGCTTTTGACATAATTCGACTTACTACAACCGGGAAAATTTTCCCAAAATTATTTCGAGAATTTGCGTCAGGTCACAGACCGTAAAGCTTTGAAATCTTACGGTGTACACCAACCTGCCGGGAATCCGCACAGGATTAAAACGGGTTCCGGATGAGCATCGAGGGTGCTTCGCGGCGCGGCTCGCGACGGGTTTGGTGGACGGGATTAGTCGGCGCATGGATCGGGATCTAAGAGACAGGATCAAGAGAGCGACGGAGTCATCCGGCATCGAAAAGTCGGATTTTGTCGAGCTGTTGCGTCTGGTCGACAAGCACTACGAAAAGATGGAAGCGACGATCACGCAGTCGATCGCCACGGCCACGCCCGTAGAGACGATTTTCGACAGCGTCACTGAGGCATTGATGTCGATCAGCGAGACTGGCGTCATTCGTGTCTGCAACAAGGTGTGCGCACGTTACTTCGGCCTGCCCAAGGAGCAGCTCATCGGCTCGAAGTTCGAGCAATTTGTCCCGGCAGCCAAGGGCCAGCCGCTCGCCGAATTCCTCAGACCTTTCATTTCCGACCCGGACGACACGAATATCGAATTTACGGGTGGCGACGTTGATGCGTGCCGTTCCAACGGCGAGAAATTCGTCGCCGAGATCAATGCGAGTCAGCTCGATACCGTAGGGGGCTGCATTTTTGTGATCAGCCTGCGCGACATCACGGGCCGCAAAGAAGCCGAAAACGCACTTAAGGATAACGAAGAGCGTTATCGCGCACTGGTCGAGAATGCTCCAGAGGCAATCGTTGTCTTCGACGTCGATCAAAACCGCTTTACGGACGCGAACGACAATGCCTGTGTGCTGTTCAACCTGTCACGGGCGCGCCTGCTAACCATCGGGCCGCAGGAAATCAGTCCGGAAATGCAGCCCGACGGCACGCCATCGTTCGGTGTGCGCCGCGGTTACATCGACAAGGCGCTCGCGGGCGAGCACCCGAGCTTTGAATGGCTGCACAAGGACTCGGATGGCAAGGATATACCTTGTGAAGTTCGATTCAGTCGATTGCCGGCGGGCGATCGCCGCCTCATCCGTGTGAGTATTTCCGACATCACAGATCGCAAACGCAATGAGACGCTGGCGTACGCGCAAAACAAAATTCTCGAAATGATCGCCGAGAGCATGCCACACGACCGAACGTTGCGCGCAATCTGCCGCTTCGTCGAGCGCTCCGGCAAAGGGCTCAAGGCGGCTATCACGCGACTGGATACCAAGAATCAGATGTTGAGCGTGGAGGAGGCGCCAAGCCTTTCCGAGGCTTTCAAGCTGTGTCTCGACTTCGTGACCGTGGACCCGGGAAGCATTACCTGCGGTTCCGCCGTGGCACAGGGACAAGACCGAATCACAGAGGACATTTCGAACGAGGCCGGCTGGGGCCCGTTTCTAAGGCAGGCGGAAAAACACGGCATCGCCGCAGCCTGGTCGTTCCTCGTACACGGCGCTGCAGGACGCATCATCGGCACACTGGACGTTTACGTTGATGAGCCGCGTGGGCCGACGACGGAGGAACTGGACGCGCTGGGCCGGCTGGCGCGATTGGCCGGCATTGCCATCAAGCGGCAAATGGATGAACAGCGGCTGCGCACCAGTGAGGCACGCTATCGGGGGCTGTTCGAAAACGTCATCGACGGCGTCTACATCGCGTCACGGGACGGTGAATTGATTGCGGCAAACCCGGCGCTTGTCGAGATGCTCGGCTACGACAGCGTCGAAGAGCTTAAGGCGGGCGGACGCACGACGATGCTGTATGTCAATCCAATTGATCGCGAACGCGTTTTCGCGCGGCTTGAGGCGGACGGACTCGTCAAGAACTTCGAGTGTCGCCTGCGACGCAAGGACGGCAGCGAGATTGTCGTACTCGAAAACTCGCGCGCCGTGCTTGATGATGATGGCAAGGTCATCGCGCACGAGGGCACGATCACCGATATTACGGACCGCAAACTCGCCGAGACGCGTATTTTCGAGGAGAAGGAGCGCGCACAGGTCACGTTGCAGTCGATCGGTGATGGCGTGGTTACGACGGACGCCAGCGGCTGCGTTGACTACATCAATCCGGTTGCGCAGGATCTGACGGGTTGGGACATGCGCAGCGCGCGCGGCAAGACCGTCGACGAAATCATGACGATCGTCAACGAGCATACCCGGATCACGGTCGAGAATCCGGTCACACGCTGCCTGAAAGACGGTCGTGTCATCACCCTGGCCGAACACTCGATCCTGATCAACCGGAGTGGCGACGAAATTCCGATCCAGGATTCGGCGGCGCCGATTCGCGATCGCATCGGCAACATCATTGGGTCCGTCATGGTCTTCCATGACACGAGCAAGGAGTCGAGACTGTTCCGGCAGCTCAGCTATCAGGCATCGCACGATTCGTTGACCGGCCTGATTAACCGGAGTGAATTCGAAAACCACATAGTCGCCGCGCTGGATAACCTCAAGAACAACCCGGGTGATTCTCATTCGCTGCTGTACATCGATCTCGACCAGTTCAAGGTCGTCAATGACACGTTTGGTCATACTGCCGGTGACGAACTGCTCAGGCAGCTTACGGAGCTGGTGCAAAAGAACATCCGCTCTGGCGATGTTTTTTCTCGGCTTGGCGGCGACGAATTCGGCATATTGCTGGAGCGGTGCAGCGAACGGCGCGCAATGGAGGTCGCCGAAAACATCCGTGGCGCGGTTGAGGGCTATCGATTCGATTGGCAGGACTCATTCACGACGATTCGTTGTTCGATAGGCGTTGTCATGCTGAGCGCTGACACCGATGTCGCCAATGTCATGAGTTCGGCCGACGTCGCCTGCTATTCGGCGAAGGACATGGGCCGCAACCAGGTGCATTTATACGAAGACAGCGACGCATCGTTGCGCCACGAGGAAATGAAGTGGGTATCGAGGATTACAAGCGCCGTTGAAGAGGAGCGCCTGGAACTCTTTTTCCAGCCGATCATCGGCATCGGCAAGCGCAATGGCACAAGCCGGGGGCATTACGAATTGCTGTTACGCATGCGCGACGAGGGCGGCGCACTCGTCAGTCCAAATCAATTCATCCCGGCGGCCGAACGCTATAACCTGATGTCCACGCTCGATCGCTGGGTCGTCCACAAGGCACTCTCGGAACTTGCCGATCGTGACAGCAAAGACGATGCACGCTATACGATCGCAATCAATTTGTCGGGCACCTCGTTGAGCGAGGATCGCTTCCTGGAGTTCGTGACCGAAGAATTGAAGAGGCATAATCTGCCGAACGGCGCGGTGTGCTTCGAAATTACAGAGACAGCTGCGATATCGAATCTGTCGCGTGTCGTGCATTTCATGCAGGTGTTGAAGAAGCTCGGCTGCAAATTCTCGCTCGACGATTTCGGCAGCGGCCTGTCGTCATTTACCTACCTGAAGAATCTGCCCGTCGACTATCTGAAAATTGACGGCCAGTTCATCGCCAACGTTGTGGACGATTCAGTCGACGAGAGTATGGTCAAGGCGATCAGTGATGTCGGGCACGCGATGGGCATCGAAACCATTGCCGAGCGCGTCGAAACGAAACGAGTACTCGATAAACTCGGGACGCTCGGCGTTGAATTTGCCCAGGGCTATTACATCGCGCGGCCGGCGTCGGTGCAGACATTCGAACCCTGGAACGTCGGGAAATTCGAACGACGCGCCTGAATCCAGAAGTCGCGTCGCCCCGGTGGCGAGGCGGCCGCGATGCGGTACACTGACCGTCAGACAGAACCGAGACGGTCACACATGCCAGACGGCGACAATAACAACCCGGCCGCATCCTTGCTGTCCACTGGCGAGCCGCCACCCTTCAGAGTCATCAATCCGCTGGCCGAAATGCCTGTCCTGCTCGTTTGCGACCATGCCGGCCGCCGATTTCCGGAGTCGCTCGGCGACATGGGACTCGATCCGTTCGCGAGGCGTTGCCACCTGGCTGTCGACATCGGCGCGGGTTCCCTGACCGAGCGGCTTGCGGAGGACCTCGGCATCACGGCAGTGCTGGCGCGATACTCGCGCCTGGTCGTTGACTGCAATCGGCAATTGCTCGACCCGAGCGCGTTTCTCGAATTCGGTGACGGCGTCGTTGTGCCGGGCAACCGGAACCTGCGGGCCGCCGAAAAGACTGCCAGGAGCGACGCGATTTACTGGCCCTACCATCGTGCCATCGACGAACAGTTGCGGCGCCTGAAAGTGATCGGCCCACCGCCCGCCTTTATCGCCGTGCATAGCTTCACGCCGGTACTGAACGGTGCGTCGCGCCCATGGCAGGTCGGCGTGCTCTGGGAGACGGACCAGCGCTTGTCCGACCTGTTCCTCGAAGATTTCCGTGATGCAGGATATGAGGTCGGCGACAACGAACCGTATTCGGGCAAAGCGCCGCAAGACTTTACGATCGACCATCATGCGCAGGACATCGGCCTGCCGCATGTCGGGATCGAGATTCGACAGGACCTGATCGCCGACGCAGCCGGTGTCAACAAAATTGCGGCAGTGATGCAGCGGATCGTTGCATCGATTCCGGAACGAATCGGATTGCAGAGGCGACGCATTCCGGCATAGTGGAAAGGCCGCCGCGACGGGACAGTATGAAGATCACGAAGAAACCCGAATTTACAGTTGGCGTTGAAGAGGAATACCTGCTGGTCGATCGAGATACGCGTGCCCTCGTGATCGACCCACCGCAGAGCTTGATGAGCGAATGCGAAGAGCTGTGCAGTGGTCAGGTGACATCGGAGCTCTTGCGTTCGCAGATCGAGATCGGAACCAGGGTTTGTAACAACGTTCAGGAGGTACGCGAGGATCTGTCACGCCTGCGAAAAATCATCATCGATGTTGCCGCGAACCATAATCTGGCACCGATAGCGGCGTCGACGCACCCGTTCAGCCCCTGGACCGAACAAAAACAAACAAAAAAAGATCGCTACGAAGCGTTGACCATCGAAATGCAGGCAGCGGCGCGGCGGCTTGTGATCTGTGGCATGCACGTACATGTCGGCATTGGCGACGACGAACTCAGAATCGACCTGATGAACCAGATGGCGTATTTCCTGCCGCATCTGCTCGCGCTATCGTGCTCGTCGCCTTTTTGGGACGGCCGCGATACCGGGCTCAAGAGCTACCGGCTGACAATTTTCGACGCATTGCCACGGACCGGATTACCGGAACGATTCGCAAGTTACGCCGAGTACGAGCGCCACGTCAATATTCTCATGGACGCCGGGCTGATAGAGGACGCGACGCGCATCTGGTGGGATCTGCGCCCGAGTGCACGATTTCCGACGCTCGAAACGCGCGTCATGGATGTCTGCACGCGACTGGACGATGCGGTTGCACTGGCAGCGGTCCTCACGTGCATATTGCGCATGTTGTACCGCCTGCGAAAGGCTAACCAGCGCTGGCGCATCTACACGCCGATGCTGATTCAGGAAAATCGCTGGCGTGCGATGCGTTACAGCTTTGACGAGGGGCTCATCGATTTTGCGAAGGGTGTCGTCGTGCCGTTCGATGAGTTGCTCGATGAAATATTGACCCTGATTGCGGAGGATGCCGACGCGCTGGGTTGCACCGAAGAAGTTGCGTCAGCGCGCAATATCCTGACGCGCGGCACGAGCGCCCATCGGCAGCTCAAGTGCTATGAAGTCGAGCGTGCGGCGGGTAAGGATGTGGAAGAAAGCCTGAAGGCTGTCGTCGATATGCTCATTGCCGATACGGCGGAGGGCATCTAGCCCGAATAGTTCACAGCGCGGAAATCTTGGAAACTGTGATCTGGCGCGGCTTTCCGACCCAGGAATGCGGCACAGGTCGCAGCTTGAATTATCGGTCCCCGATAGCATGGCGCGATGCCGCAGATAATTGACAACCTGTTGCCTGGTGCCCTCTGATGCCGGGCGCGCTGGAGGCGTTGCTGACGCCGGTATTCGGTCTTTCGGCAGTGCTGTACCTGGGACTTGCGGTGTACGTCTCGCGTTCGTCGCCACAAAGCATCATCGGATTTTTCCTGTTTTTGATCGGTGTCATGATCGGCGGAACGGCGTTCACCTACGGCACCACCGATGCCGGCCTGTATGGCATTGGACGTGTACTGAATTTCTTCTCCGGGGGTTTTCTTCCGGTCGCGTTTTACGTGATCTATCGTCAATATGCCGTCGGACCGCCCAAAAGAATCGTGATTGCCTTCATGTCGCTCATCCCGATTGCGACGACGATACTTGCGCTGAGCAACTCAATGCACAGCATGATCTGGGCGATCGTCGAGACGGAATCGGGGCTGCGCTTTAGTTTAAGTACCGACCACTTCTGGTTTAATCGCGTCCATGCGCCGTTCGCGTACGGCTTGCTCGGCTATTCCTTGATAGCGATGGTCAGCCGGCTGCCGAGCATTGCGCTCGCGCATCAGCGCACCGTCGTGATACTGCTGATCTGCGCCGCATTGCCGTTCGCCGTCAGCATCGCCAATACGTTTCTCGGTTTCGGTCCGCCGGCGTTCCCATTCCTGTCGTCGACCCTCGTGCTGCTGCTGCCGGTCTATGTTTACGCAAGTTTGTCGCTGCGCGTCTACGAATTCAGCCCGCTCGCATATCAGACCTTGTTCGACCATGTTCGCGACTCCATCATCGTTCTCGACAACGACCAGCGGATCATTTGCGCGAACAAACAGGCTGAAGCCATGCTGGGCAAGACGGAGCGCGAGATGCTCGGGCAGAAATTATGGGATGACTTCCCCGAGGCAAGGGCGATACTCGATCAAGCCAGGGATCTGGATCTGACCAAGACGCTCAGACTGCAGGCCGACAAGATCTACGAAACCAGCATTGCACCACTGACCGATGCGAATGGCAGGAAGCAGGGTGTCGTCATCGTTTGCCGCGACATCACCGAGCGCCGGCAGGCACGGAGTCAACTCGCCGACAGTGAACACCTGATTCGCACATTGATAGAGACTTCGTCGAACGGCATTCTGCGTTTCTCGCGCGACCAGAACGACGAGCGGCACCGGTACCGATGCGTATTTGCCAATCGTGCGGCCGAGACCTACCTGAGCACGGGCAGCGGCACGCTCGTCGGCATGCCGCTCCAAAAACTGACGGCGCTGCAGCCGGAGCGTTTGTTGGCTCACTTCTCAGGTGAAGCTGTGACGAGGTCGGCGACCAGCTTCGAGGTGCCGACAGAAACATTGGATGGTCATGACTGGCTGCGCATCGTTGCTGAACCAGTCGGTGAAGACTTCTCGATAACGCTGATTGACATCACACAACGCAAACGCAACGAAGACAAAATGCTCGCTGACGCGTTGCGCGATCCGCTGACCAACGTATTGAACCGGCGCGGTTTCGAAAAAGAGAGCCAGGATCGAATTCGACAGAGCGAACAGGGAGCCGTGCTGTACCTCGATCTGAACGATTTCAAGCAAATCAATGATCGCTTCGGGCACCGGTCGGGCGATGCGCTGCTCAAGGCATTCGGCCACCGGCTTGAATTTTGTCTGCGGCCCGAGGACGTCCTTGGACGGCTCGGCGGGGACGAGTTCGCGATCGTGTTGCCGGGCGTTACAGTTGACGACGTAAAACATGTGGCGGAGCGACTCGTGCAGACGGCATCGGAGGCGTACATCATCCAGGGGCAGGAGATCAAATGCACGGCCAGCGTCGGCATCGCCCTGATCCCGCGGCACGGGAAAGAGCTCTGGCACCTGATCAGCGTCGCCGACCAGGCGATGTATAACGCCAAGGCAATCGGCGAGGATGAGGCCGGCAACGATTGCGCCGCCTACGTCGAAGCTGCAATCGCATCGTAAGCACATACCTGGCCGGTGCGCAGCGACGCGCAGAGGGGATTGTTGGATCATTTTAAATCGACTATACTGGATATATGGATACGACATTGGCCATTGCTGCGTTCGAGGCACTGTCGAACGAGACGCGCCTCGCGGTCTTTCGGCTGTTGGTGAAGGCCGGGCCTGACGGCCTGTCGGCGGGCGAGATTGCAGAACGCCTGGGCGTCGTGCAAAACACGATGTCGAGCCACCTGCAGAAGCTCTCGCGTGCCGGCATCGTGATAAGCCGGCGGCAAAGCCGCCATATCATCTATCGCGCGGACTTCCAGACGGTGCGCGCGCTGATTCTGTATTTGCTTGAGGATTGCTGCAGGGGCGAGGCTGAATTGCGCGAGCCACTTGCTGCGTCACTGGCCTGCTGAGGAGTTGCCATGCATCGATTTCACATCAATATTTCAGTTGCTGACCTGGATAAGTCCATCGAGTTTTACCGCACGTTATTCGGTGAAGAACCGACGATCCACAAAGACGACTATGCGAAATGGATGCTGGATGATCCGCGCATCAATTTTGCAATCAGTCTGTCGAAGGGTCATCGCGGTATCAATCACATCGGTCTGCAAGCTGACACGCTCGAGCAGTTAGGTGACATCCAGGAGCGCTTGCGCGCCGCGGACGCAATAGTTTTCGATCAGCCGGATGCGCATTGCTGCTACGCGCGCTCCACCAAGACCTGGGTGTGCGACCCGGATGACGTCGCGTGGGAGACATTTGTTACGCACGAGGGGACAACTCAATACGGTGAAGACTTTGCGCCTGCCGCAGGCGCACGGCCCGAGCCTGAAACGCGCTGCTGCAACTAAAAAAGTGCGTACTGTGCTGCCCGGGCGCCGGCTATTCGACGTCAGGGTTACGGAATAATGCGGATTTCGGCGGTTGCGGGATCGACGGTGTCGAGCGCGATCGCATCGATGACGTCGCCGAGCACAGGATCGATGCGCACGGGTCCGGCGAGCAGAATCGTCTTGTCGCCGGTCGGCGTCAGGTACACGTCGAAACTTCCGGCGTCGAGCGCGACAGTTAACGACGGAAATCCAAAATTCAACTGTGCCAGCCGGGGCAGCACGTCATCAATTGCCGTGCCGGCGTCGACGACATAGACATCAATGAGACCGTGATTCGCTGCCGCATGAAACAGACGAAACTTGACGATTGTCTCGACAGAGCGCCTGTCCGCAACGAAGTTCGATGTCGTGATGCTGCCGCTTTGGCCAACGGCGACAACATCATTGTGGGTGCCGGCCGTCGCGTTCAGCGTGCTGTCGAAAAGCGGGACGCCCGGACTGCCGGGGGCGGTATAACTGATCGTTGATTCACCGATCGCAACATCCAGATCGGCGGTGGTATCGCCAAACTGATGATTCGTGACGATCGGTGTGCCCAGTGTTGCGTCGTCGTAAATGTCGGCGGCGCCGAGATCGGCGCTGGCGTGAATGAATCGAGCGGTAGGCGGAAATCTGACATCCGCCAGCCTGGAACTTGCGCCACCGGCGGTGATTGCGCGCACAGAAACCGGGGCCGTATCGTTCGCGTCGGCGTCAAAGACTGTGATGATCAGCGCGTTGCGTGGCGCGAACGGTATGGTGTCCGACACGTAGTGGATGGTCGACGGATCACCCGCCGCGGTGACGGTGATGACATAGTCACCCTCGGCGAAATCGACGGCCGGCACCACCTCTCTGAACGACAACGTGGCGACTTCCATGCCGATCGCCGGTGCGGTTCCGGGCGCCGCAAGGTAGACATCGACAGGTCCGAGTGATTCCGAGGCGTGTCCGAAGCGGGCTTCGAAGACCGTTTCAGTGCCGTCGAAAGTGCGTTCGTCACCTTCCCATAGCGTAATGGTCGGATTTGTCAATGCGCCGCTGATCAGGAAGACGAAGTCCTTGTCGGCGATGACATGCAGAAACTGGCTTGCGACGCGCGTCGCGACGGTATTTCCGGACAGCAGGACTTCGAAATTGAACGTGTAGTCGAGGTCGTCATAACGCGCCACGCCCGTCGAGCCTTTGAAACTGACCGCTGCGATCAGTCGTTCCTCAATCAGGAATCCGAAGTCCGGTGATGTCTTGATGGCATTGATCGTGCGAATGCTGCCCTTCCCGGTCGCGGTGGGCAGACTCGAATCGCCGGTGCAGGCGCCCAGAACAATTGCAGTCAGGCAGGTCAGCAGGAGAAAAACACGTCTCATTCACCAGTACTCCGTCAAGATGATATTGATGGCTTCAGCAAGTATTCACTACGACAGATCGGCAGCTTCAGAGTTTCGGTGCAAAAAACTGGGGTCGAACCGAAGTTTTTGCTCGATGGAGTCATTTAGTCGCCAGTTCTTAGGAAAAACTTCGGTTCGACCCCAGTTTTTTCCTGTCAGCTACGCGCCTCGAAACCGTAGATCGACTTGACCTCGAGAAATTCCTCGATGCCGTGCGATCCCCATTCACGGCCATTGCCGGATTGCTTGTAGCCGCCGAACGGCGCCATGGAATCGAGGTGGGCGTTGTTGATGTGCACCATGCCGGTCTTCAGGCGCGAGGCGATCTTGCGTGCACGATCGAGGTTGGACGATGAGACATAGCCCGAGAGGCCGTATGGCGTGTCATTGGCGATGCGCACAGCGTCATCCTCGTCGTCATAGGGCATGATTGACAATACCGGGCCGAATATTTCCTCGCGCGCGATGGTCATGTCGCTGGTGACGTCGGCAAACACGGTCAGCTTGACGAAATAGCCGGTCTTGAGACCTTCGGGCCGCCCCGTGCCGCCTGCGGCCAGCGTCGCGCCTTCATCGATGCCTTTCTGGATCAGGCTCTGCACCTTATGCCAATGCATGTCCGACACGAGTGGGCCGACTTCGACGCCCTTCGCGCGGGGCAGACCGACCTTGACGGCATTTGCAGCGCTCGCGGCAATGGCCGCTGCCTCGTCCATGCGGCTTTTTGGAACCAGCATTCGGGTTGGCGCATTGCAGGACTGCCCGGTGTTCTCGAAGCACTCTTTTGCACCTGTCGTGACGGCTTTTTCGAAGTCAGCATCGTCGAGCAGGATGTTTGCCGACTTACCGCCCAGTTCCTGCGCGACGCGCTTGATCGTCGGTGCCGCATTTTGTGCCACCGATATGCCGGCACGCGTGGATCCCGTGAACGACACCATTGCGACGTCCGGGTGCTGGCTCAACGCGGTGCCGACACCGGGTCCGTCGCCGTTGACGAGATTGAAGACGCCCGCCGGTACGCCGGCATCGTGGATGATTTCTGCAAAGATCATCGCGTCGAACGGCGCGATCTCACTTGGCTTCAGTACCATCGTACAGCCGGCGGCCAGCGCCGGCGCGACCTTGCAAACGATCTGATTGATCGGCCAGTTCCATGGCGTGATCAATGCGCAGACGCCGATTGCTTCGCGAACGATCAAGGTCGTGCCGTGTTGTTCTTCGAACGGCAACTCCCGCAATGCAACCAGGGCGGCTTTGATGTGCTGCGGTCCGCTGGCGGCCTGCGAGTGCTTCGCGAGCCCCCAGGGCGCGCCCATCTCGTCCATGATCGCTTCCGCGATCTCATCATGACGCTTCGCGAAATTATCGAGGATGGACTGCAGCAGGTCGATGCGTTCTTCGCGTGTCGTGCGCGCGAAGCTGGCCCCGGCGCCCTTGGCTGCGGCAACGGCCAGATCGACATCGGCGGCCGAACCGAGGCTGATGCGTCCGCAGACCTCTTCGGTCGCCGGATTGATGACGTCAAGTGGATTGGCTGTCACCGGGTCAACCCATTTGCCGTCAATATAAAATTGCAGCATGTCACGCATGGATGATGCTCCTCGAAAGAGCCGCGAATCATATCCTAAATCGGCAGTTTCGGGGCGCTTTCAAGTCAGGGGACCTCAGCTTATTAAGCCTTATTGACGTATCCTGACGCGTCGGCGAGATAATGCCGGGCGATGCCGCCTCACGGCTTGCCAAATGGATGCGTAATTGTTCGATTTCAAGGGAGAAATCGGGTGACAACGAACGACGAATTACTGGCTCTGCGGGAATCTGCGACCGCGCGCGGCGTGGGCACGCAGACCACGATATTCTCCGACAAGGCGCGCAACGCCGAGATTTGGGATGTCGAGGGCAAGCGTTACATTGACCTGGCCGCCGGCATCGCTGTCACCAATACAGGACACAATCACCCCGTCGTCATCGCGGCCGTCAAGGCGCAGCTCGAGCGTTTTAGTCACACCTGTTTTCAGGTCACACCCTACGACGTTTATGTGCAACTCGCGGTACGCCTCAACGATGTCGCACCTGGTTCCACGCCAAAGAAGTCGATGTTTCTCACGACGGGCGTTGAAGCTGTTGAAAATGCAGTAAAAATTTCCAGAAAATACACGGGCCGCAGCGGCGTCATTGCATTCTCGGGTGCGTTTCACGGGCGCACGATGCTGGGCATGGCGCTGACCGGAAAGGTTGTACCGTACAAGGCCGGCTTCGGACCGTTCCCGGCCGAGGTGTTTCATGTGCCGTTTCCGATCGACTATCACGGCGTCACGGCCGAGCATTCGCTGGCTGCGCTGGACACGTTGTTCAATTCCGATGTCGAGCCGTCACGCATTGCAGCGATGATCATCGAGCCCGTGCAGGGCGAGGGCGGGTTCTACGCGGCGCCGGTCGAATTCCTGCGACAACTGCGGCAAATCTGTGATCAGCACGGCATCGTCTTCATCGTCGATGAAATTCAAACCGGGTTCGGACGTACGGGAAAAATGTTCGCGATCGAACACGCCGGCGTGGAGCCGGACCTGATGACCGTTGCCAAGGGCCTGGCCGGTGGATTTCCGCTGTCGGGGGTCATCGGCAAGGCTGACATCATGGATTCGGTTGCGCCCGGTGGACTTGGCGGTACTTTCGGCGGATCGCCGCTCGGCTGTGCTGCCGCACTCGCGGTGCTGGAGGTCATCGAGACGGAAAGTCTTTGTGCCAGGGCCGTTTCAATTGGCGACAAGGTGCGCGCATGGGGCAACGGCTTGCAGCGGCAAAATACCTGCATCGGACACGTTCGCACGATGGGCGCGATGTGTGCGATCGAACTCGTTCGGGGCGGTGATGCCGACCAGCCGGACGCCGGCCTGACCAGGGCAATCGCCGCCGAATGCCTGAACCGGGGAGTTGTCTTGCTGACCTGTGGCGTGCGCGGCAACGTCATCCGGTTCCTGCCGCCTTTGACAATCGGTGACGAGTTGCTCGACAAGGCGCTTGCCGTGGTTGCGGATGTCGTATCCGCCCTGACCGACAAGCTGCATAAGGCCAGTTGATTGAGTCGCGATTGCTGTCAATGTTCGTGTTCTGGCGAACAAGGCGAACCCCCGTGCATAATAGTGGTATGACCGCAGACAAGACACGTGGACATTTCGTTCGGAGTCCAAAGTGAAACTGACAGACCTGGCTTTATCCAACCCCGTTGCGGTCATCGCCGCAGTCCTGCTGGTATTTCTGATGGGCGTCATCGGTCTGTTGTCACTGCCGGTGCAGATGATTCCCGATGTCCAGCGTCCGTATATTCAGATCAATACAGGCTGGCGCTCTGCCGCGCCGGGGGAAGTCGAATCGGAAATCATCGAGCCGCAGGAGGACATGCTGCGCGGTATTCCCGGACTCGAAAAAATGGTGTCATCCGCGTCACGCGGCCGCGCAAGCATCAGCCTGTCATTTTCCGTCGAGACCGACCTGCAACGTGCCCTGATCGAAGTCATGAATCGGCTCAACCAGGTACCTCGTTATCCTAATGATGTCACTGAACCACGGATTTACGCGGGTCGGAATCAGTTCGGGACGGCCATCGCGTGGTTTGCCATCACACCGAAACCCGGCAACGTGCGGGAGATGGCCAGCTACAGCGATTTCGTCAGAGAAGTGGTGCTCGCGCGCATCGAGCGCGTATCCGGTGTGGCGAATGCAGATGCGTATGGAGGCCGGGACAATGAAGTTCGCATCACATTCGACCCGTACGAAACAGCGGCGCACGGGATAGACATACCGGCGCTGGCGGTACGGACCGGGAACAACATCGACACGTCTGGCGGTTTCAATGACATCGGCCGGCGGCGATACACATTGCGTTATGCCGGCAAGTACGACCTTGCGGAATTCGGTGACATGGTGCTTGACTGGCGTGGCGGCAACCCGGTCCGCTTGCGCGATATTGCCACCGTCGACGTCGTCATGCGTGACAGTTCAGGGTTCCTGACGAAGAATGGCATCGATTCGATCGCGTTCAACGCACAGGTTGAGAAAGGCGTGAATGTCCTCGAGGTCATGGATGAATTGAAAGCCGCCGTCGAGGAGTTGCGCGAGGGTCCTCTGCAGCGCGCCGGTCTCGAGATTGAGCAGGTTTACGACGAGACAATCTACATCGACGCGTCGATAGCAATGCTCACTACCAACCTGCTGCTCGGCATTTCCTTTGCAATCGGGATTCTGTGGTGGTTCCTGCGCAGATTCCGCGCGACCTTTATGGTGGCACTGGCAATTCCTGTGTCGTTGCTTGTTTCGTTCCTGATTCTGCAAATCAGCGGCCGAACCCTGAACATGATTTCACTGGCCGGTCTTGCATTCGCGATGGGCATGGTGCTCGATGCTGCGATCGTCGTGCTCGAAAACATCGTTCGTCTGCGCGAAAAGGGCATGGACGCGGACGCCGCGGCGATCAAGGGTACCGAGCAAGTCTGGGGTGCCTTGCTCGCCTCGACGGCGACGACCGTCGTCATCTTCCTGCCGATTATTTATCTTCAGGATATATCCGGACAGCTGTTTGCCGATCTTGCGCTCGTCATCTCGGTCGCTGTCAGCGCCTCACTGATTATTGCGATTTCAATAATTCCAACGGCCGCCGCCAAATGGTTGAAGGAAATCAAACTGGAGGATCCACATGTCGAGTGGTGGGACAGTATCACGCGACTCGTCATGCGCTGGACGGATGTTGCACGGGTGCGCCACGCAATCATTGTCGGCGCGTTTGTCGGGGCGTCAATTCTCACATGGTCCTTGATGCCGCCGGCCGAGTATCTGCCCGAAGGGAAACAGAGTGCGATATTCGCATTCATCATTCCACCGCCAGGGCAAAGTGTGACTGCGGCGCGCCATGAATTCACAGATGTCGTTGCCCAGAGAATGGCTCCGCACCTAGAGGATGGCGCCGATCTTCAGGTCAAGGCCTATGTCAACGGCATGTTTAGCTCATTCAGTTTTCTTGTTGTTCGAATGAAAGATCGCGGCGACGTCGATCCGTTTGTCGACATACTCAATTCCGAGATTCTGGCAGGATTCCCCGATACGATGGCCTTTGCGGATATCCGGGGGACTTTTGATCGCATCGGCGGCGGCGGCAATATCGAATTGAATATCCAGAGCCGGGACATGGATGCAATGCTCGCCGCGGCCCGCGCGGGCATGCGGATCGTGAATGAGCGTCTGCCGGGATCACAGGTCCGGCCGGTACCCGGTGTCGATTTCTCGGAACCGGAACTCCTGTTTACCCCTGACGAAAGGCGTATCACGGAGGCGGGCTGGACCCGACAACAGATGTCAACGGTCATGAGGGCGCTGGGTGATGGTGTTTTTGTCGGTGACTATTTCGACGGCGACCGCAGCATGGACATTGTCTTGCGGGCATCGGAGTGGACCAGTCCGGAGCAACTGGCGAACACACCGCTCGCCACACCGGCCGCCGGTGTTCAGTCTGTCGATCAACTCGTTCGCATGCAGCGGACGGCCGGTCCAAATCAAATTCGGCGCGTTGACCGGCGCCGCGCAGTCACGCTGGTCATTACGCCACCGGATGATTTGTCGCTCGAGGAGTCGATACAGATTCTCAAACAAGATGTTGAACCGAAGCTCCTTGCCATTCTTCCGGACGACGGGGAGATCAGCTACTACGGCAGCGCCGACGATCTGGAAATTGCGTTGTCAAGCATGTCACGCAGCTTTGCACTAGCGATCGTGGTTCTCTATCTGCTGATGAGCGGACTTTTTCGCTCTTTTCGTGACAGCCTGCTGGTGCTGGCGGCGTTGCCGCTCGCCACGGTCGGCGGTGTCGTGTTGCTGCGCGTGATGAGTCTGCCAATGGACCTCTTGACGATGATCGGCTTCATCACCCTGCTGGGCCTCGTCGTCAACAATGCGATTTTGCTGGTGCATCAGACGCGCTCGGCGGAACGGGAGGGTCTCGATCGCCGCATTGCCGTCGAGCAGGCGGTTCGACGCAGGCTGCGTCCCATTTTGATGAGTACATTGACCAGTCTGTTTGGCATGTTGCCGCTGCTGCTGATACCGGGACCGGGTTCGGAGGTTTACCAGGGCCTCGCGGCTGTTATTGTCGGTGGCATGTCGGTCAGCACGGTATTCACGCTCATCCTGCTTCCCAGCCTGCTGCGTTTGGGCGAGAATGCGCCGGTGGTGCTGATGGCACAGTCATCGCCAGAAAACGCTCCGGCCACGGGCTGAGAATTCTATGAAAACGATTCGAATTACAGTATGCGCCTTGATCTGCCTTGCATCAGGCATGTCGGCCAGCGCGCAGCAGATGCCACCGACAATTGTGGTCGTGGAGGACGCGGGAATGAAAATGCTGGCGCCAACGATCGATGTCCCGGGCACGGTTGTGAGTCGAAATGACTCACGACTGGCGTCCGAGTTGTCAGCGAAACTGAAATGGATCGCTGACGTCGGAACCGTCGTCAAAGAAGGCGATACCGTTGCGCGCCTGGACGATATCACTTTCAGATTGCTGGAGATGGAAGCACAAAGCCGCGTTGACCGCGAACAGGCACGCATAACATTCTTACGCGCGGAAAAGAAGAGGCTGGAACGGCTTGGCCAGGAAAATCTGTCCGCGAAGAGCCAGCTTGATCAAACGACGTCGAATCTTGCCATCGCTGAAAGTGACAAGGCCATTGCCGAGGCACAACTCGGGCAGGCGAAGGTCGCGATGTTCGTGACGGAGATCAGGGCGCCGTTCGACGGCATCGTGACGGAAAAGTTGCGCAACATCGGCGAACGATTGAAGGTAGCCGATGAAGTCATTCACCTTGTAAATCCAGACTCGGTTGAAGTCGTCGCGCGTGCTCCACTGAATACCGTCAACTTCATCAAAGACGGAGACATACTGGAAGTTCACAACGATTACCGAAAGGGCAATGGTGTGGTTCGGACAACCGTGCCCTTCGGCGATCCGCAGTCGCATATGTTTGAAGTGCGATTGAATATCGATCCGAGCCTGTGGACCGTTGGCGAGAGCGTTCGGCTGTCGATGCCGACGGCACACGCCAGAGAAGTCATGACCGTGCCGCGAGACGCATTGGTATTGCGCCGTGAGGGCATCTCCGTATTCCGCATTAAGGAGGACATGACGGCTGAGCAGGTTAATGTCATAACTGGTCTGGGCGCGGGCAGCCTCATTGAAATTATCGGTGACGTGCAGCCCAGTGATCGCGTCGTCATACGTGGCGCCGAGCGTTTGACTACGGGCATGGTGGTTCAAATCCGCGCAGACGAAGGTTCAAACGGCGCTGGCAACAGCAGTGCTTCGCAATAGGTAATCTGGATCTGTCTATGCTGCAACTTCTGGCAGGTTTTGCATTGTTCTTCGGCATGCATTCCATGTCCATTTTGGCGTTGCCGCTGCGCGATAAATTTGCGGCAAAAAGCGAAATTGGCTGGAAATTAATTTACGGTGTTGTCTCGCTCACCGGCCTCATTTTAATGTCGAGGGGTTACGCGGATCTCAGGTTGACGCCCACGATTCTCTATGTGGCACCCGTGTGGCTATACCACGTTGTGGCGGTTCTGTTGCTTCCCACCTTCATCCTCTTTGTTGCGCCTTACTTTCCGGGGCGAATCAGCAGTGTCACAAAACACCCGCAGCTGGTCGCTGTGAAGCTATGGGCCGTGTCGCATCTGTTGGTAAATGGCACATTGGCCGATTTGCTGCTATTTGGATCGTTTTTGCTGTGGGCCGTGGCAGTTCGTATCTCGATGAAGCGTCGGGCTACGCGCGCAGTACCGGCGATGCCGGCATCGAAAGCAAACGATATTATCGCTGTCGTGCTCGGTCTGATCGTATATGCGGCAACCGTTTCATGGTTGCATGAGATGTTGTTCGGGGTCAGGCCGTTCGTCTGATTACGTTGACTGTCGAGGCCACATATATCGGAGCTCGAATTTCGCGCAAATCGCGCTGATCAAATTCTCCAGGTGGGGCCTCAGGCCTCGGCCAGAAGCGGCCGTTCCGGTTTTGAGTGAATGCGCGGTCGGTAGCGGGTAAATTCGACCTAGTCACGCCCAAATACCGAGCTCGTCAGCTCCGTATCGAAATACTCCTTCACCTCGGCGATTTTCCCTTCCCGAACCTTGATTACCTGACAGTAAGAATTGTTGTATGGCTTGCCATCCTTTGTTTCAGCGGTGCCGGCCGTCTGAGCTACCACAAAGTCTCCTTCGGCTATCATATTTTCAACAACCGAGGAAATTCCTGCCTTAAGTTGCCCGAAAAGTGGACCCAGAAGCTGCTCAGTCAGTACCTGCTTCCCAACAAACGTGCCAGAGAATTTTGTGGAGCCAATGTTGGTCCATTTAATGTCATCGGCCAATAGAGCAAAACAAGCATCCATGTCTCCGCGATTGCCGGCCTCATAGAATGCTTTTATTACGTGTTTGTTATCTTCAATACCCATTATCGCTCTCCCTTTGGACCTGTAGTCGACGTTCAATTCCCATGACGCCACGAAGTTAAATATTGCAGTTCCGGAGCAACGGTAACCACTGCAGCAAGAATATGGATCAGTGTTCGCCAGCCATTGCCTTGTCAAGCATGGCAATCAACTCTTCGCGGCTGAAGGAATATGCCTGCCATTGATTGAGCTGCACCAGTTCTTCGATTTGTTTGCCAATCGTCCAGCCCGCTTCTTCTTTATTCGGCACCACCATGTAACGGCGCAAAGGCTCGTCAGCGAATAGAGCGTGTGCCGCCGCCACGGCGACCTCATCCGGCTTCTTGTATTGGCTGCGATCCCTGGGCCGATCAATCCAGCGTGCAAAGTCCTCTGCAAATGGCGATCCTTCCTTGGCATAGCCGTCTTTGTTTGCCTGCATCCGTGCAAGCGCCGTATCGGCAATCGCGGAATCGTAGTTGCCGGGTTCGATCACACTGACGTGTACGTTGAGCGGGGCCATTTCTGCGGCGAGGGAATCCGTGTAGGCCTCGATGGCGTGCTTGCTCATGCTGTACTGGCCGGAAAACCGGCCGGACAGGGTTCCAGAGATTGAGCCAATCGTCACGATGCGGCCCTGCGCGTCGATAATCATGGGCGCGAACGCCTGTGTCACTCTGTAAACTCCATAGACATTAACGTCCATAAGCCACTGGAATTCCTGCAGGTCGACGTCGGCCAGTGGCCCTCCAATGAAAATGCCGGCATTGTTGACGAGTCCGTATAGACCTCGCCCGCCCTCATTCACTATCTCAACGGCAGCATCGATTTGTTCCTGAATGGTCACGTCCAGTCTGATCGACTGAACGTTGTCGATCTCGTTGAGCGCATCAAGGTCTTTTTGCTTGCGAGCACCTGCATAAACGAAGTAACCTTGCTCAGCGAGCACCTCGG
>Ga0209980_10000490_pt1 | contig 21363 bp, 21 predicted proteins | sample CR02metaG_FD_183611 | JGI IMG/M metagenome (GOLD analysis project Ga0209980, IMG submission 183611) | Deep subsurface microbial communities from Mariana Trench to uncover new lineages of life (NeLLi) - CR02 metaG (SPAdes) (version 2) | ecosystem: Environmental > Aquatic > Marine > Ocean trench...
AGTCGAACGTGAAGAGATTGTCAGTTCCACCACTCAGGTCGTAGGTAGCAGCCGAGTTACCAACTGCCCGACCCTCGGACTCTGCCAGGATCAGGTCAGGGATACCTTGGTCAACACCATGAACCTCGCCAGTAGCGCCGCCGCCACCGATACGGTCATTCGGGAAGAAGTCCCGCACGTCGATGTCAGCAGTAGAGCCAGCCGGAGCACGGGTGTCGATCTCGCGAATGCGAATGCCAGTTCCCTTCTCCTGAATCTTGGTCTCGCGACCTGTGAGCGGGTTAGTCTCCGTAGCTGCTCCACCGACCTGAACGGCGAAGTTGATTCCGGCAACTTGGTCAATCAGATCGAAAGGCTCCTTGATGACCTGACGAACGTTGACCGTCTGCAAGTTGAAGGAGGGGGGAGTGACGAAGCCACTGCCCGGTCCAGCATAACCAGCAATCAGGCTAGTCCAGCGAGAAGCACTAATAAGCTTTGCAACTACAGTGCTGTCGGTCTTGCCTACGTTGCCAATGGTCTCAGCGTTTCCGCCTTCAGTTCGGCGTCGCTTGATGTCGATGCCGGTTGTTTCCGCAAGCGGAAGCAAACCCTCTTCAATCTGTTTGATAAACTTCGGCAAGCGGGACTTGCCATTTGCGTAGCCCTCGTAAATCTCTTCATAGGTGAGATCTGTTCGGGCGTTCAGTGTAAGGGTACCCATTCGATTTTCTCCTAGAACGCTTCTGGACCATCGCCAGCAGCGCTGTTCTTAGGGTTATTCTACAGCAAAACAGCATCCGCTGAGGCCCGCGTGGCCTCACCCTATAGATAACCTATGTGGCTCCTATAGGAACGTTTACATATGGTTCGAAAGTTTGAACGAGCCGAAGAGTGGTATCGTGACTTGTCAGGATGTTTAGGGGCCTATTTGGACTAGCATCCACGACTTTCCACAGTTCTTGATCTCGGCAGCGGAATAGGAAGTCCTCAACACCAATTCTAGGCATAGTGTTGTCAAAATAGGCCGTGATCGTTTGCCAGCTATCGTATATACCGAATTCCGCTAAGGTAATACTTTCTCTGTCCCTGGGAATATTTACCCGAACTAGCAGATCCGGGATTAGCTTGGCTCGTAGGAAAAACTGGGAGAAAATGGGATTGGCATCAGCCAGAGTCTTTCGGCTGAACTCGAATCGGAAAACTAGCTTCTGCTGGGATATCCGGGCGTTGAGAGAAGCGTTGGTAACTTTTACGAAGTCCGTTTCTGAAGTGGTTCTCACGAACGCTATGATGCTGTTGTTTTCTGTGAGGCTAGTGGTTCTGACCACCAAATTCCAGAAATCCACTTCTCCAAGATTTTGTCGAATATCCACATTGACTTCGATGAACCCCGTCAAGGCAGAATTGTCTAGACCGATCAATACAGGTCTAGCGTCTAGTTCGAACAGGGGACGAACATTCACAGTTCTGAGACTGGGGTGTGTCACATCAATCGTGAAGTCTACGGTCCCGAATTTAGTGTAGCCACCAACAATGCCGGTACCGTGGCATATCTGACACAATCCATCGGGAGACGACTCAACTATGAAGCAGGAGCATCTCCGGCCACTGAGCTTGCGCTGGAAGAATAGAGTGTCTACTCGGTCAACTGCCAGAGCATCCCGGGCGCGAGACTGGATTCTTGGCACGAGGTCCAGAAGAGCAACTTCGTGTGGAAAGTCCTCTTTAAATTGAGTTTTGTCGAATACATGGTCAACTCGATCCCGCTGAGTAGCGTTTAACGAGCGGACAGGATTAGCCCTTCTGAGCATGTGCATTCCTCCCTTTTAGACATAACGGTTATCTCTGGAATATGGCCTCTGATCGCGACGATTACAAGAAAGCTACATTCTTCCGGGAGGATGAAGCCGTAGATCTCTCGGAGCGTACTAGTCCTTCCCCGGCTGACTGGTTCGGTGGTGGCGGCCAAAAGTTCAAGGGTCTGCCTGCTCTCTCAGATGACGAGGAAACTGAATACGACGGCTGGAGGCAATTCTTTCGCCGGGGCAGTCCGGGCACGGCTGATCCTATAGAATACGCTCATCCGTTATCAAATCCTCTACTTCCACCGGGGACGTTGGACGATAGTAGTATAAAGTACAAGGATGAGGAGAGCGACGTGCGCTCTCTAATCTATGTTCTTGAACAGGCGGCTGAAGTCTTTGAGGCAGAGGGCCACATTGACTTAGCTGCTGAATGTGAACGTTTGTGCGAACTGGCGCTAACAGAGGACAAATAATGAATCGTAAACTATTATCAACAGTTGTGGTCACAGTTGCATTCTTTCTGTCTGGATGCGTGACCTATAGTGGTTCGACTCTGCGGAGTCTGGCAGATCGAAACTTGGCCGCATCCGAGGTGACTACTGAGATGTGTCGCGATTTTGCTACGGCTTCTCAGGCAGCTATTACTGGAGATGACAAGGCTTGGCCCCTTTTGGGTAAAGCAGCAGAGCTGAAGGGCCTTTCCGTAGGGTTAAGCAAGCATAGCATTCAATGCTTTTCTGCCGTTGAGCGCCTCAATCGGGAAGCGAATCCCATGAGTGACTTCAATCATGGCTCCCTACTTCAGATCTTCAAGCGCTCTTGGGGCAATTCCAAGGTATTGGCTGGAAATGCAGACTAGTCATGAAATGGCTGAAAGTAATACTACAAGTGCTCTGGGCGATTCTCACGAATCCCAGAGACAAGAAACCTGAAACGGAGACTGACATGAGTATTGATTTTGACAGCATCAAGGAAGCTGCCAAAGAGGCACTGGAAGACGCTGGCTATCAGGATGAGCTAGATGATCTTCTTGATGAGTACAAGGATCTCTTCGTCGATGAGGCTAAGGGCTATCTGAAAGCCATTGTCTCTACATTCAAGGGTGACGACTATGACCCTAAAAAGTATGCCGAGTTCATATCTACTCTAGATGATGACCAGCTTATTGCTGAGGCAGGGTCCACGGCAGACGACATTGCTGGCTTGGTAGCAACGTACAACAAGAAGAGGCAGTTCGTGAAGGATCTCAAGGGTAGCGCTTCTTCTGTCGCCCGAAAGGCGCTGGTTGCTGGCCTTGCCTCGTTTGTTGGCCCAGTAGCAGGTCCCCTCTCAGGGCTCCTGAATCTCTAGTTCTTAGGGGCCTTCCCAACATGAGGGTAACGTCGAAGGCGGCGGACTTTCTTCAATAGTTTACCCTCTTCACCTAGCTCCTTCTCCATCGCGTATACCGCGATACCTAAGGCATCTGCTTCGTGGATGCTGAGATGGGGGAAGTGAACTTTCATTCCTTTGCTTCTTGGAAGTTCACCATATCTCTTAGCGATGTAGGTCTTCCATTGAGCCGAAGTGACCAGATGCGTAGGAATCCCCTTGCTAGCGTTCACGACCCCAATTACACCGAGCATGATGTTGATGAACTCACCCACGGCTCCCTGCTGGACTCCGGGTCTAGCCATAAATCGCTCCGCCAAGACACAATCCGGCTCCACTTCGGTCAGGAATTTGAAGTAGTCGTCTCGAAATGCCTTCACTTCCTCAGTGAAGTCCTCCCACAAAAGAGAACGAATCGGCCTGAGATATCTGGTTTCCAGAACCTTGCGATCCTCCATTACGGCAGCCGCAAAGTTCAGTTTTCCTGGGTCTAAGGTAATGATCTTCATCTATTCGAGAAATAAGACTAAAGTGGAGATATGCCAAAGAAATCAATGACTTCCGAGTTGAGCGAGATTCTGGAAAGTCTGCCCCATTTGTCTTCGGGGGAGCTGGAAGTGGCTCTGGAAAGGCTGGGGATTCTTGGTGTAGAAGTTCCAGAAGGACCGATAAGACGCCCCGGTATCTCTTGTCCTATTATGCAACTTCCTATCGTAACCCCTTGTAATCTGGTCAAATGTTCTTACCATATTGAGAACGAATGGTCCCGAAATTGCTTGCTGGAGTACATGGATAGCCAGGACAGCGAGTCGTTAGCCGTTGAGGAGATTGCGTTTCTGTACCAGGCGAGCCCAAAGCGGGTGGAAGAGACCATCTCTAGGGGCATGGCGGAATTGCGAGAAACCTCAATGAAAACGCTGGGTTTCAGTGGAGACTTTCACAAACCTTCCGCGCCAGAAATTCGAGCTAACGTAGATGAGGAGGAAAGTTTCGAGATCTCTCATATAACGTTAGCGCCACCTTTCATGGAAAAGGCCAATGAAGCCCTAGAATCTGCTGTTCCGGCTGAGACGGTATTTAGGCATCCGGCCATCAAAATTCTTGGGGTCCTTGATCGTATAATTAGCGAACTAGAATGAAAAACACCTTATTATCTATGGAGTAAGAGCATTGTCCTGACATGTCACGCCTAGCGAGGCATGGGTATTGCTTAGGAGAAACGGCATGGCTTTCAATCCTAACACTGGTGCGGATCGCGAACAGCGAATGCTCTCTCGAATGAGAGAGAAAATGTCCAGCAAGGTGGGTCACCGGGCTGACATCTATCTGGGCGATTTCCGCAGAATTAATCAAATCACGGCGCAGATACTACTTGGCTATGATGATAGATTTGGCGTACTGACTGGCAACCATATTTCAGAGTTTATGGTAAAGAGCTTTAAAGGCCAGATTGTACCCCAGATGGCAACGGCTAAAGTCCACAAGGATATCGAAGCTGTTTCGGTTGTTGCGGAGATTTACCGCCCCACCCGCCGACTGGATGAATCCGAGAATATGACCTGCATCGCCAGCACTCTCTATGTTGATTCCGATATGGGAGAGACCTGGGAAGTTATGGGCGATGAGGAGGCCAAGTATCTAGCTCGTGTCATGAAGGATGACATTGGAGCTATTCTTCAAGAGCGACGGAATCGAATGACTTCTAAGTACACTGGTAAGGTCTGTCTCGCCAATGCCCTTTCGGCTGGAATCAATCAGGTTGAAGACGGCGCTCTAGTTCGCTTCTACTGGAACGGCAAAGTTCTACAGGGCGAAGTCACCCAGGTTCAGGAGCACGGCGTGAAGATTAATGCCGAAGACGGCGGTTCGTTCACCGTGCCGCGCGAGTCGGTAGTTGAGATACTTCGTTGGTCGGCGAAAACTGAGAGCAATCTCAAAGATTCCCTAGGTCGGTACTTCTCAGAAGCTTACGGCTTCGACGATTACGGACAGCAGCTCACGCGAGACCTGAACGGCAAGTTCCGCTAATTCGCGCTGAGGGAGAAAGTAATGCCCCAGCGCGCTCTGCCGAAGCCGCCGAAGCTGCCTAAACTACCTCGTGTAGAAGAACCACCGCAGCTCTCTTCTCCTCCAAAAGTTGAGTTGCCCCCTAAGCCAGATCGCAGCGATCAAAAGCTAGGCTTGCGGCCTAAGGTTGATCGAGGGCTGCGAGACCAGACTAGCGGTCCTTTCATTTCCCCTTACATGCATCATCTAAAAATGGACCCAAGCCGCCAACGCAGGGAAGATACGGAGCAGTTTGAGCAGATCCGGGAACTGAGGGAAAAGAGGCGGGAGATCAACGAAGAGATTCGTGAACTACGCAATCAAGATACGCGCATCAATCCCTACAATGTTAACCGTCATGTCGAGGAAACAGCAGATCAAATGATCTCTGATCTTCGAAACATGGGGCAATCTCGATGGAGTGGAAATCTAACTGGGTTCCGAGAATATACACCACTGTACAACATTTTCAAGGATCAGTTCAACATAGCAGAGGAAGATAAATCTGACGGGGAGCGTAGCGGAAATCTTTCTGGATACTACGGTTACTCGCCCCTGCACAATACTTTCCGGGATCAGTTCGGTGTTTCAGAGGAAGAGGAATAGATGGTCGTTTTCCAGGCCAAAGAGGATGTAGCTAACAGGCGCAGAGTAGTCCTCAATGGACGGATAGTGACTATTATCGACATCTCTGGGCGCGAAGCTAAAATTGCTGAAGACGGGCAATGGTATAAGCATTCTGAGTTCCACCCCCTTGTCAAAGAAGACATCCAAGTCGAACATATCAATGCCGTAATAGACAAGATTGCTGGGAAGCCTATTGCTACCCTGAAACTCCTTGACACGGGGCTTCAATTCGTGTTGGAAGACAATACTAGGGTAGATGTACGGTATGGTGCTAGTGAAGAGCTAAATATCATAGTGTATGATTCGAACGGAGAGAGAGTTCTGTAATGCCAAAGTCCAAGAAAATGTCGCGTCGTGAAGACGCTTCTGCCAGCCGAGGCACTCGGGATTATGAGGTTGATGATGAGACGGCATCCGAAGCACTATTGCAATCCATGACGACGCGCGGCCGTAAGGTCGAGGAACAAGACGCCGCCAACGATGATCCTTTCACTGATGAGGATGGAGATCTTCATGTAGTTCCTACTTATTCAGACTTATCCATTTTGATGGATGATGCTTCTTTAGAAACCCTGCCATCGAAAGAGATCTTACTCCGTAACCTGAAAGTTACACTTCGAGCCATTGAAATGGCAGAGATCGCATATCATGCTCTTCCAAAACAAGGAACGGCTACTGCTCTAACACAGATGCAAAATATGGCGAAGGAGCTGATAGAGGCCATCGAAGCACGACAAGATCCTGAAGTGCTTCAATTAGCCATAATGGAAACAGTCGTTAAGCCAATGGTGTTAGAGTTCGTCAAGGTCTTAACTTCAGAGGCCGAACGCAAGCGAGCTGCTCTTATGGCCATCATTCCACCAGAAAGTGCTGGAGTCGTGGCACATGAAATGAAAGATCTCCTGAAGGGAGTAACTCAGGGATGCGATGAAGCTTTTGATGATTGCGTTCGTAGGTTAGAGGAACTACTTGGAGCTAAGATCAAGGGAACTGCCGGAGTAGCCCGATCCAGGAAGAAATAATGTCTGAAACAGAATGGTCACCTTCCAGCTTAATTTCCCAAGCATTGGCTTCGGATCTAGACCCCGGTGTCTTTTCCCTCATCAATGAGGGCGACATTTCCAAGGCTCCTAACTTTTTAGATTTTTGCTTGAATAAGAAATTTCTGAATGTTATTCCATATCCTAGACAAATCGAAGCGGGCTTGTCATTCTTCGAGGAATATTGTCCAGATTGTACAAATCCAGAATGGCTACATGGAAATGAGGAGAAAGTCTTAGATCTATTCGATCAACCAATCTCCGAAATCTTGGAAAACATCCAACTTTTAGAATTCGGCAGATGCCAGAAGTGCGGCAAAAACAAGAATGATTTCGCTAAGAGCGGGCAATTTCACGCTCCTTACGAACTAGCTGGATGTGCGGGGCAGAGATCCGGTAAATCCGCCTTGGTTGCTATGATTGCCGCGTATCACTTGCACCGGTATCTCGTAATCCCAGATCCTATTCGTTTCTTTGGACTTTTGCCCTCTTCCCAGCTCTATATGAGCATGACGGCTGTATCCGCGATGCAGGCAGAAGCCCTGTTGTGGATTCCCTTCAAGGAATATGTAGATGAAGCTCCTTGGTTCCGGGAATATCATAATTTGCTACATGACACCGGAGAACGGCTCGGTACTGAGCTGATGCATAGACCAAAAACTTTCTTGGTATACAAACACAAGCGCATTGCCTGCATGTATGAAGCTCCCAACAAGCGGCGTCTTCGAGGTAAAACCAGATTCTTCACAGCAATCGACGAGATCGGATGGATGGAAGCGGACGCTACGAAGCAATCTGTGACTCTATCTGCCGACGAAATTTCGGCGGCGCTCGATAACTCTCTGCGCACGTTGAGATCAAAAGCTGAAAAGAAGCGTCTCGCTGGAATGTGGAATTGCCCGGATGGCATTGCATGCAATATTTCAAGTCCTTCCGCCAAAGATGACAAGATCATGCGTAATGTTCGCTCTGCCCGCACAAACAAGCGCATTTATGCCTATCACTATCCTACTTGGGAAGCCAATCCTGAAATCAGTCGAGAAAGTTTACAACCAGAATATGACAAAAGTAGGATGGTAGCTGAGCGAGACTTTGGTGCTATTCCACCTCTCGCTAATGATCCATTCATTGACAACCCTAACTGTATTGATTTGATGATCCGAGAAGCCCATAAGCACAATCTGATACAGGTAAAAATTGAATACGATACTGACGAATTTGGCAACATCACCAAATATGCCAAAGTCAATGTCCCCATGATTGACAAGCGAAAGCCGCGAATGCTTCTTTGTGATGCTGGCGAGAAAAGGAATCATTTCGCGGTGATGCTAATGACCTGGGATTCAAAGATGAATCGAGCACGGGTAGACTACGTATTCGATGTGAGCCCGGAAGAGGGAATTCCTATCAATTTTGCGCTGATGTGGGAACATTGCTTCCGACCGCTGTGTGAGGGCCTTCTCATCCGTCACATGTTCTCTGATACATGGAATAGCACCGAACTAGTTCAGCGCCTCCGACAATTCAAAGTGATTTCCGAGCAAGTTACTCTAAAGTTCGCAGATTTCGTGGAAGTAGCCGCTCGTCTGGGAGCTGGGGAACTGATTCTCCCGAAACCGGAGCTACCTATCGAAGAACTTCGCCTAACCTACGAAAATCCCACAGAATATGTAAAGGGTAAACCCGTTCTATCGCTGATTTTACAAATGCTGACTGTCCGGCAGGTGGGGCGCAGAATTACCAAACCTATAAATGGCGACGATGATATGTTCCGGGCTTTGTGTCTGGGTATGTCTCAGATCGTCCGCCCAGAGCTAAAAAGGATATATGCGGTAGACGCGGCTGGAGGGTCAGCGGGTAATCTTGGGGTTATCTTCTCTAAGAGCGCCGGATCTGCCGTAATTGACCAAAATAAGACGACTAACAGTGCGGTTTTGAAGACAGTTAAGGGCTACCGGGGCCATTAGAGGGGATTTCTATGGATATCGTGTCAAAGGTAGTCGAAAGACTAAAGTTGTCAAAGGAAGCCGCCACCAAGCTCCGCAGTACGGCCAGTCTGGCCGGGGCAGAGTCGGAACAGCAGGTAGAGGCGGTACTAGCGGGTATTCAGAGAGGCGAGAAAAACGTTGCTAATGCTAGACAGGCACTTTCTGTCACGGTTGATTATCCGCAAAGAGTTGATGAATGCCCTGTTTGTTTTGCCCACATGCAGCCTGTGACTCTGGCGGGACATAGAGAAGCATTTTTCTGCCCTATTCATAACGTTGTCATGCCTTCAATCGAGTAAATCCTATGTTCTTCAAATTTGGAAAGCAACGAACCGGAAGCGCCTACAACCTCCATCGAAACAATAGATCGAAAATAGGAAAAACGGTTACAACCAAAACGGTTACAGCTAGCTTAGGTAGCAGCGGTACTGGCGGCAGCGGTGGAGGAGGCAGTGGGTTTTCTGGAAGTGGCACAGGAGCCAATACTTTTGGGGGCCAATACAACGTATCTAGGTTTAATCCAGTCCATGACCATCTAGAAATCGGGTCGATCATTGAAGATTGGATGCCTCGCGATCAAGCGGGCCTAAGTCAACTATGGCGATTGATCTATCTACGGGATGCTATTGTCGGACCTGCCGTCGATTTATACAGCAATCTACCCTATAGTGAATGTCGTCTGAGCGGCATAGAAGATCCAGCCATCATGCGTGTGTATCAGGACACAATGGAGAGACTTGATATAGTCACTATGATGCCTGAGCTAGTTCGAGAGTTTCTGATGATTGGGCGTTTTTGTGCTTCTCTGATCTTTGACGGAAAGCTTGGCACCTTTACAGATTGGACAGTCCACGACCCGGACTTTCTTCGAATTGAGCCAATCCCCGTTCGTGGGATAGACCCAAAGATAGACTTAATTGCCTCCCCCGCTCTAAAGAATTTTCTTCATTCCCAAGATGAACGAGATTTAGCAGTAAAGGATGGGCTTCCTCCAGAATATTTCGAGGAGTTTGAGAAGCATGGTACCTACAAGCTAAACCCTCTCAGTACCATATTTGTGCCTAGAAGGGCAAATCCTTACGATTACGTTGGCACTTCTTTTCTGACCCGAATCGTGAGCTTCTGGGCATTGGAGAAGTCCTTGGTCGAGAGCACTGTGACCAATGCGCGCAGGCGCACGAGAGCTATTACTCACGTCAAGGCAGGTATCGAAAACGTCTGGGAGCCTACAGAGGAAGAGCTAGAGGCAATTTCAGGCTTGTTCATCCAAGCTGACGAAGATCCCGTGGGAGCAGTAGTTACCACTCGAACAGGCGTGGAAACTTCCGAAGTAAAGTCAGGGGCCGACTTCTGGAAACTGTCGGACGAGTGGGCATTCCTGACTGAAGGTAAGATGAGAGCCCTCGGTATCTCTGACGCTTTCCTCAGTGGAGATGCCACCTACAATAACATGGAGACGGCTCTGTCAGTCTTTATGGAGACCCTCCGTACTCTCCGTGCCTACATGGATCGGAGAGTTTTCTACGAAAAGATCTTTGCCACTCTAGCTCGGGTTCATGGATTCATCAAACCAGATGCGAGGAGCAAAGGTCCCGGTATGCTTAGTCGTACCCTAGACTATCGAAAAGCGATGAAGATTCCCCGGGAAGACCTTCTCATGCCCAAGATAGTGTGGGATAAGAAACTTCAACCAGAGGGGGATATGAACTTCCTTGAGATGTTGCGTACTGCCGATGAGGCAGGCGTACCTGTCACTTTGAAGCAATGGGCCACTGGAGCCGGTCTCAATCTAGAAGAAATGATGGAGGAGCTAGAAGAAGATTCTACGTACAGGAAGAAGATCGGTGAGTGGCGCAAGCAATTCACTGGCGATGCTGCTATGGAGCAAGAGGTAATGTCCGGGGAGGGCTTGCGAGCTATTCCAGTCTGGGATAGAAACAATAATTTCGTATCTCTCTCTTCCACAGAAGCACTTGATGTTCTGGAGCATTTCCTTGGTTCCAAGGAGAATATGTTGAAGTTGACCAGTTCAAATGAAACGATGCGCATTGTCAGTTCTTTGCTGGATGGGGATGCTATTAAGACTGAGCTAATGGCTTACCTTCTGAGACGCCTGGGAGTTAACACTCCTCTGCCTATTCCAGAGAGAACCATTGCGGCCATTTCGGAGCACGTCACCAAGATCGGGTCAGAAACGGACTCTGGAGTAGTGAAGAAAGCCGTCATGAATGAATTCCAAATCCTAGCAAGAATCACATCTTCGGGGATTTCAAATGACCGAAAACTGGCTCTTGTGAAGGGAGCAGCCAAGCATCAGGATATGAGTGCCTTTACTCCTAAGGCTGTCACTGGGGTATAGCGTGCATCAGGGAATGCCACATAAGTACCAATTTTCCAACATAGCGCCAGAATTGAGCGTTGCCATGTTCGAGAATCATTGGAAACTATACGAGGGATATGTCCTGAAGCTAAATGAGACTATGAAGCAGTTGTCAAATCCTTATGACCCCGAGTTAGTAAGGAAGGCCAGCCCTGCTTCGGGAAAACTTCGTGAGCTGGAGACAGCTAAATCCTTTTTGAATAATGCTGTTTTGCTGCATGAGCTGTTTTTTGAGAATGTCATTTTACCGGATAACAGTGCTCCGATGGCTCCTGGCCCTCAAACAATGTCGCTTATTCAGCGAGATTTTCCTCACGTAAAGGCTTCCGATTTTTGGGACACTATCATCAAACCAACGTCTAAGGCTGCTCGTGGATGGTGCATTGTGGGAGTTAATATGCTCCAATCTAATATGGATGTCGCCATGCTAGATTCCCATGAGGGCATAATTCCGCTTGGTTTGTATCCTGTGCTTATCATTGATATGTACGAACACTCCTATTCTGAGCAATATGGCATTGATAGAGGCACTTACTTGGATCATCTGAAGCGCAGCATTAACTGGTCCATTGTCGAGCATAGGCTTGCTACTGTCATGAGTGCATCGGAAATGATGCGAATCTCCATACCAGAAGAGGCAGAGGAATACATTCGGCAGCAATTTACGGATAAGTCCGACATAGAATTCGGCTTCCCAGATGAGGACGACTTTCCAGATCCGCAACCTGAGAGCACCGGTTTGGACCATAGAAACGAGTTGTCTATACAACCAAATCCTAGGGCACACAGTGCGGTAGAAGATAAGGTAACTAAAGCCGATCTAGAAGATGCTTATAACCAGATCACGCATCTATCCCGAGTCTCTTTTAGTTCAACAGATGACATGTTTGACAAAGTAGTGAGAGGCAGAAGCCCAAGATTCCGAGATGAACTATGGGCTATGATGCAAGAGGGTCCTGAGTAATGAGCTTTCAAAAAATCAATCAACTTGCGGGCGCAGCTATCGTTCATGGCTTTGTTGACGAGATCGTCGAATTAAATGAAGTCCTGGCTTTTGATCTCAGATTCAATCTACGCCATCCAAAAATCCAGGCTATCTACATGCTGGAAACTCCCATCAACGGGTGCCATTTTGAAGTTGTCAAGAGAGACGGCAGTAGGCATCATGTTGGCGGAGATATAGCTGGCAGAATTCTAGGCGAGGAAAAGGCGTATATGTCTAACCTTGAGCAGATTGCTACTCAGGCCAAGGAGCAAGCTGGGCTCATTAAGCAATTCTGTCGCAAATGTGATCTGTTCAGCAAGATCTATCCCGAGGAGTATCAGGAGCAGCAGCTCAAGGATCGCCAGAAGGCTATGGAAGAAGATTACCTCAACCGAGCTGGCGGCGTCATGTCACGTCTTGCAAATGCTGATAAGACACTTGCTGATGAACCCCCCAAGGTCTCTTTGCCAGCCGCGAATCCTATCTCTGCGGCTGTTTCTAGTCGAATTCGGGCCAAACTGCGAACAAACTGCGAAATCCAGTATGCAGTGGCCCAGGGGCATCTCCCAAGTTGGATCGAGTTTCTGCGCGACAAGAGCGGCCAAGTTCTGGGAGAGAAGGAAATTTGGACCGAAACAGACCCGACCGGAGTCCTGCGTTTTGAAGCTAGGGGAGGTAAAATCATCCTCAGTCGAGACGGAACGGAGGTAGGAGCATGGGATTCCTATGAATCCGCTCACAAATTCCTCCGTTTGGGGGCAAATTCGCTTCCCAATCCTGTTCTTCCGCTAACCAAAAATTCCTACGAGAGAACTGTTGAAGCCATACCTGCTGATGAGGCACTGTTGAGACCTACTATTCGGGCTCAGGTAACAGCTAGCATCTGTGATCCTAAGCTATGGGATTTCCTAAACGAATAGTCATTATCTCTCAGATAGGCCAATTCAGGAGGGAAAACGGTGCCTCATAAGGTCTATGGATCTGTTGCCAGATCAGCTCACGTCATAGAAGCGAGCAAACACAGCTACGGGTACACGCGCAACAAGACTAAGGCAAGCATTCTTGAAACAAAGAGTGCTTTCTCGGACTATAAGCGCGATATTGATGTGTCTTGGCTGGCGGCTGCGGCCGAGACCTATCAGATCAGCCCGGACATCCGTGACTACATCATCGTAGATATTCCCTCCGTCACGGTAGATATCCCTAATCGAAATTTGCAGTCTTTTCCCTATGAAGAAGTATCTTTTTTCGATAACATGCAGGGTAGCCTAGTCTATCAAACATTCAACGGCCGACCTACACATGTTGACCACCAGAATCAAAATCCCCTGGAGGCTAAGGGCACTCATTTTGATTCAACTCTTCAGTTTGTACCTGCCTACAATGTCTGGAAGATCAGAACTCTAGCGGGTTTTGATCGAACCAAGGATACCAAGCTCGCTGCCGATATCTTGAGCGGCCGTAGAAATGGGTATTCTATGGGCGCGCTAGTTCAGAATTTTGTTTGTTCTAACTGCGGCCAGGTAGAGGTAATCAAGAATCCTTGCCGTTGCATGGCTATGGGCAAGGGATCTATAGTAGACGGCAGACTTGTATACCAGATATGCGCTGGTGTTCAATTCTTCGAGCAGTCTTCCGTTGAAGACCCGGCAGATCCTACGGCTCTGTCGAATGCGGTGTACTAATGCCCTGGAAGAGCAAAAAGCAGCAGCGTTGGGGCCACGGCAAGGGCGGCAAGAAGGCTGGATTTTCCACAGAGAAAATTGAGGAATGGGATGACAAGACGAATTTCGAATCTCTTCCTGAGGAAGCATTGATTGACGAGGCCGCTACTAAGGATGACGTAAAGAGCCTGAAAAAGCTATCCAGAGAGCACAACATGGGAATGCGCTCTGGAGGATTCCATAGTCCTCCAAAGGGCAAGAAACAATATACTCGAAAAGAGAAGCACAAGGAACAATCAAAGAGCGAGTCACTAACGCCCACTGATGAGACGTATCGCCGGTACAGCTTCCCCATCGCAAAGCTGGTTGCGGGTCTGAACTGGTCTACATGGGAGCAAGAAACTCATAGCGAAGAAGGCTACGTGCCTGCTTGGGGTTTCCATTCCGTGGTGGACAGAGGTGTAGACCCACACGAAAAGCATGAGGGTGCTAGGAAGATAGAGCAGGCCCCTAGCCCGCTCCCGGCGTCTGGATCGGGGACGAAGCTGCATAAAGCCTATGCCCTAAACTGGGCTACAGAGGGCCGTCCCTGCGGAGATGAGGAAAAGTACCCGGAGAAATGTGGTCCCGGGGAGGGTCCCGAAGATACAGAGCCGGACTATCCCGACGTATCCACTCCAGAGAAAAAGCGAGCATGGGACGAATCCGTTGACCGATATGTAGGCGGACCAGAACAAGGGGAACCCTCATCCCCAGAAGAAGAGGCGACACAGCGATACCAGTTCGGGATGCTCTCAAGCCACTTAACTCAATATGACCAACGTTTGGCAAAAAGAGAAAGCCACCCCAATATTTATCGTATTGGTCATTTTCTGAAGGCTGCTCAGGATATGGAAAAGGCCGTAAAAAGTGGGCAAGATATGGAGAGCGCATTTGCTGATTCATTCACGCCCTCCGGCCCAATGGAAACGATAGCGAAGAAACTGGGACTAGGGATGGCAGTACAGAGAGGCGAGTGGGTGAAAGCAGATCCTCCTAATCCAGACGCCCATCCCCGCGACCGATGGAAGAAGCCACGACAGAAGGCAGCACCAGAGGGCGGTGCTCAGCGTTCAGATCTGGATATAGAGAAAAATCAGATGATGATGGACCCTAATCTCCACCCGCAAGAGCGCGAGGACTATCTGAAGAATTATGAGCAAGAGAAGAGCCGACTTGGCGGACAGGTCTGGTCCTCAACTCTGAATTGGGAAGTCCTTGCCTACGGCCACGGTGGATATCACTACAATCCGCACGTTTCTAAGCCTGTTGCTTTAGAGCCGATTGGTGAAGAAGGTGGCTATCATTACTTCGGGCCGCCGCCCGACGGTGGGTTCTCCTACGGGCTCTATACAGACGGAACTAATACCATTGCAGCTCAAAGAGCAGCCCAAGTGTACAGTCCAATCACCGGCGCTCCCATGAAATACGCCGGAGATGCTTCCTACGACTTGGTAAAACAGGCACTTTCTGGCTCTAAGTTCCCGAATTTACTGCATTCTTGCGGTTCTTGTGCCTATGCCTACGTAACTTCCGCAGATTACTTGAAAAATCTGAATTGTCCTGCTTGTGGCTCAACTTCCGAGTATGGAAATGCTATGATGCGAGGACGAAGAGCAGCAAAAAAGTAGGCTTCATTTAGTCTATAAGGTGTTATTTATCAAATAGCAGCAAAACTCGCCTGTCATACGCAGGCTCAGGTGCGAGTCCATTGTCTTTTTTGAAGTAGCGGTCCTGAGCCCATAGACATACATCCGATGAGGAAAAAGACAATGACTATCAAGATTGACAAAGTACGAAAAGCTCTTAGGCAGATCACAGCCGGTGATCCCGGCGAACTTGATCCCGCTGTTCCACCCCACGGCGGAACTCACGATACAGACATTGATATCGCGGACTACGTGGTAAAACTTGTCGATACGAATTCTCCCGACACGCCGGATCTAGAAACCCGTGCTTATGAAGGCGGAACTGAGGAAGACGGCACTGCCGATACTCCTCCCTACGATGGCGAGTCCAGCGTAGATGGTATTCCCGTCATTCCTGACACGATGGCGGCTAAGACCAATCGTGGCTCGACCCCGCTTGGTGGTCCTATTGGTGGCGACCCGCAGCCCGCAACTTCGGCCGCTGGCGACGACGCTGGCGACGCTCAGAAGAACAAGGGCGGCGGCGGACCTGTGGTACAGCTTCCTGACACGATGCAGGATGAAGTATCCGTGGCCCCGGATGATCCTCACGCCTCAGTAGCCCTGACGACACATGATCTCGTTGATCTCCGCTCTATCATGGGCGAGAAGGCCGAGACCAATGTGGGGAAGGCAGTAAGAGTTCTTCAGTGGCTTGACCGCAACAAGAGGAACCCGAAGAGGGAAGCTGTAGAGGCAGGGCTTGATAAGTGGAATCCAAATAAAGAGCAGTCTCTTGAGGCTCAGGCTCGATATGGTTTTGCTTACCTGCACACTGACTCTGCGGCTGATTCGAAGAATGCCGAGAGGACCCAGAAGGTTCTGTCTTGGCTCAAGAGCTTCCTGACAGGCCGTAAGCTAAAGGTCGCTGCTGACTTCCTCAAGAGTGCGGAAGCAAAGAGCGATCCTGAGCTGGCCAAGCAGGTATCCGTCTGGTACAAGGTAAATGCAGTAGAGCTAGGCCCAGGTCTTCCGACAAGCGAAGAAGTAGGCATTGATGACATCACACTCTATGGCCCTCAGGATGATTCCCCGAGTCATAAGCCTGCTGCGGCAGATGATGGCTTCACGGAGCCGAAGGTCGTTAGTCTTGATGACGTTCCGTTCAAGGACCCGGAGAGGCATCCAGCCGAAGCCGGTAACGAGGTAGACGAGCAGTCTGGTTCGCCTGCCCAGGATGCTAATGCCGTAGATAGCGACTCGTTCAGCGCCAAGGGTGATGATCGGGCAAAGGAGTCTAATTTGCCGACAGCAAAGACTGTAGAAGGTTATGGTCATGGCTATGCTGATGAAATCGCTGCTCCCCCGGTCCCGGGTCTGCCTGAGGCACCCCCGGAAATGCCGCTTCCGCCTGAAGAGCCTCTTCCTGGCCTTCCTGGCGAGCCTGTGGCACCTGGCCTGGAGGGACTTCCGGGTGGAGAGCCTGGACTTCCGGGTGGAGAGCTTGGACTTCCGGGTGGAGAGCTTGGACTTCCGGGTGGAGAGCCTGGACTTCCTGGCGAATTGCCGCCTGAGATGCCCGGACTTCCTCCGGTTCTACCTGAGGATAACGGCGGGATGCCCGGTCTAGAGCCGGAACTGCCCGCCGAGGGTCAGGGCATGCCCCCAATGGGTGGCGGCGGAGCGCCCGGTGGCGGCGGCGGTCTTGCCCCTGCTGCTGGACCTGACCAGGGACTAGAACAGAGCCTAGAAGAATGGCTAGCAGAGGAACTGAGAGAGCCAGTGCACCAAGATCCAGCAGAATCCGCACACATAGAAATGCTGTCCAATTTCGATGACGTTGGTCCGATTCTTTCCTCTGATATTGTCATGTCTCTATATGGCGAAAGTCAGGAGAATCCTCACTGGAACATCGACATCAAGGGTCGTCCTGTTGCCCGTGTTGAGCTAAGTGACCAGCCGAAGCCAGAAGAAGTACGCTCGACGTTCCTCTCTGGTCCTTACGCTGAGAACATTGCTCAGGCGATGGAGAAGGTTGGTGTAAGCGAGGTTCTCAAGGCGATCAATGCGAAGCCTTATGCTGCACGAATCGAAGTTGGCGCGCTTGCCAAGAAGATTGAAGCTAAGATGACGGAAGCTTACGAGCAGAAGTTTGCCGAGAAGGTAGGCGAGCTGCGAGATCGCTTCCTAACGGCAGCCAAGATCGCACTTGCAGGCTACAACAATAACTTCTTCCGTGGTGAAGATCACGCTCTAAAGGCTGCGCTCTGGAGTGAGCTGAAGAGACTGGGTGTCCGAGATGCATCGAAGGCCATTGAAAGTGGTTTCGATGAGGGATCGGTTCCATTCTTTGAAGCAATTCTGAGCAAGGCTGAGGAACTCATGGACCTGCCTGACGAAGCACGAGATGCTATCGCCAAGGCGATTCCTGAGAGTAATGCTCTTGTGGCAGCGGGTGCTGACACCGGGAGCGAGTTGCCCAATCACGAGACTCTAGCCTCGAAGCTGGAGCAGGGAAATGTCCCATTCGAGAATGCAAGCCCGAATGTAACAGCTTCCCGCTCTGACTTGCGAGACGGTCTTCGAGAGAGGGTCAAACTATCAACGTTCCGGTCCAGCTAAGTAGCTAGACCACAAGGAGATAAAAATGTCCTACGATCTAAAAAGATCACACTTCTCGATCATTCTAGAGAAGAAGGTTTCAACCGGGTCGGTTGTAACCGAGGAAGGTGTAATTTTGGTAGCTGTCCTCGATCCCACTACCGGTGAGGAAGTTGTTCAACTTGCCGCCGGTACAAGTGGTGAGGTAACCGCCGGTTTCGCTATTCGCGATAACGCCGACAATGCTACCACTTCAGTAGTCGAAGAGGGTACGGTTCCCTCGTCTGGAACACTTGAGATCCAGCTTGATAACAACAACCTCGTTGCCAGTTCCGCTGGTGACGGTGCTACCTCTCAGTTGCGCGTCGTGGCTTCCACATCTGGCGCACTGACACTAGTCGATGGTTCGACCCCATCGAGCGGTGAGGTTGCGAATGAGCCGGTAACGGGTCTTCTGACCTTCAACTCGGCTCAGTCTGGTGAGGACGTAGTGGTCACGTACCGCTTCAATCTCACTGTTGCTGAATCTAGACTGCTGTTCTTCCAGCGTAACATCAACAATGAGTCAGGTGCCCTATTCGGTCAAACTGGTGTCGGTCATGGTCATGGTGAGATCTTCACCGATCAGTTCGATGCTACGGTTGACTGGAGTGTAGCTGGTCAGGGCCAGTGGACCGGTGCCGATGGTCAAATTGTTGGCGCGGGTCCGGGTGCTCGCCTTGATTCACGGGTAGTTTCCGTTCCTAACGTGAACAATCCGCTTCTAGGCATCGCATTCGATATTGGTGGACGCGCAGGCGTCTAAGTAGCGTAAGCTAGCGGGAGCGGGTGAAAGCCCGCTCCCGTTTCTCAAATTCGAATTTCACCTCGTTTTGAGCAACGAGGCCGCGTTATCTCGGTTTACCTGAAACGCTCAAGGTGCAACGGACGAAAGTCCGGTAGATTTACGATTGAAAACCTTAGACTATAGAGGAGAAATCACAATGTCTAAGAATCCTTATCTTGCTCGCCCGGCATATGTCGGCCGGGGTGGGGATGCTCTGGTTGATGGCGGCGTTAAGGCGTCCAAAGTCAGCCCGCGAACTGGCACCTTGGTACAGTCAAGCACTGAGTCCCTCGTTTCTGGTAAAGGCGAGATTAACGCAGGAAGTAAGCGAGAGCTTATGACCGCAATTGGCGCTCTTCAGCGAATGGTCGCTACGGGTGAGGTCCGAAAGGTCGATCCCAACGAGCAGTACGGTGATATCGTTACTGCCCGACGCGAGCTGGTCGAAGCCGCTTACGCCGACAAGAACGGCGAAGGTTGGCAGGTACTTGGCGAGGTCATCGGTGAAGAGATTTGGGAAACCCTCGGTCGCGAGGGCTTTGCCCGTAAGACTCTTCTCATCAAGCCGCTTGGAAAGGGTGAGACTGGTAGATTGCGCGTAAGGCGGAAGGATGTTATCTCGTTCTTTGTAACGAGTGACCCTAACGTTATTGCGTCGCAGGTTCGCCAGTTCTACATCTATCCGCCCGAGTTCTACTTGATCGCGCATATCACGATCGAGGACAAGGAAATCGAGCAGGCTAGTGGCGATCTTCTTGATGACAAGTATCAGGACGGTCTTGAGCAGATCATGGTCCGTGAGGACGAGACTTGGCGCAGGCTAATCAATGCTGCGGCAGGTGCCTCCAATGACCTGTTCCTGTTCAACACCTTCACGCCGACGGTATTCTCGACGATGCGTACACAGATCGCACGTTGGGGTATCCCGGTAACTGGTGCTATCATCGCTTTCGATCTCTGGGATGACATCATTGCTGACACTGAGTTCAGCACTTGGTTCGATCCGGTATCGAAGCATGAGATCGTGCTTGAAGGTTCTCTTGGAAGCATTCTCGGTGTGAACCTTATCACCGACGCTTTCCGTCATGATACGTTGAGAGTTCTGGAGGCCGGAGAAGTTTACTTCTTGGGCGCTCCTCAGACCCTCGGCGGCATCACGCAGCGGAAGGAACTCGCAACTGAGAGCATCAACAAGTACAACCAGGGCAAGCCGGAGCGTGGTTGGTTCATGGAGACAATCGAAGGAATGTCGATCGTGAACAGCCGTGCGGTTACGAGAGGTAACCGGGTCTAATTGACCTTCCCCTGGCCCTTATCGGGCCTAATTCGGTAAGGGCGGGGGGACATGGCTCTGCTATGTCCCCCCTTCCTTTACCGGATCTCCCCGATGGGGTGACCAATGAAGAAGTTCAATTGGGCCGTCACAGCGGCAGGTTTTGGTCAGTCAGGAAGATCTCATCGACTGCAAATCGAGGAAGCCGAAGACAAAATGTCAGAAGCTATCGAACTACTCAAGCAGGCTAGACATTCTGGGTCACCGGAAGTAAACATAGCTGAAATTGACGAGATTTTGCAGGAAATATCGAGTTCTTTGGACAAGATCAGAAAACTCCGCAACGACATGAGACAATCCTAGGAGAATTCAATGACTCGTGCACGAAGACTTCTTACTCTTGCCTATAAAGCTCACCAGCGCGGCGAGACAGAGATCGCTTCCCGTATTTCAATTTTGGCTTTCACTGAGCCCGATGCTGCTTCCCTATTTGAAGAGATCAACTCTGGAACAGAGATCCTCGACGAACAGGAGCAAACTGTGCGAAATGCTGAGGCAATTTTGAGGCAGGCTGAAGCTACCACCGATGGTAGTATCTTTACTATAGAGGGTATAGAAAAGCTTTTGGTCATCGCCCAAAAAGTTCACACAGTGGGCTACCCAAAGGTGGCAAAGTCTATCGCTCGCGCCGCTAGCTAATCGGCCCTCTCAACTGGGAGATTCTAAATGGCCGATCCAATTGGCAGCGTAGGCGGAACATTTGGCGAAGGCCCGGGGCGCGTCCCCGGCGAGCGTATATTTCAAGCAGTAGACACGCTCGCACGCCTAGCTATAATCGAGACAGCAGATGATAGGCAGATCATTCTCGTTGAAGAGAATGGTTTGCTTTACCGTATGGACCGGCAGGAAACGACTGCCGGTGCTAACGAAGTTTCTGCGCCTAATGGTGGCGTATGGAAGCTTGTCAGTTTTGATGGCATTCAAGGCAACACTGGTCCCACTGGTCCCGGTGGCGGACCTATCGGCCCCCAGGGCGAGACTGGACTTACAGGCACTCCCGGCGGTCTAGGTTCTCAAGGTCTACAGGGTGAGACTGGAGCCGAAGGTG
>Ga0209980_10000492_pt1 | contig 21355 bp, 18 predicted proteins | sample CR02metaG_FD_183611 | JGI IMG/M metagenome (GOLD analysis project Ga0209980, IMG submission 183611) | Deep subsurface microbial communities from Mariana Trench to uncover new lineages of life (NeLLi) - CR02 metaG (SPAdes) (version 2) | ecosystem: Environmental > Aquatic > Marine > Ocean trench...
GAGAAGACAAGTTGTTGACCCCACCCCAGGTCGCCCGGCACCTGCAGGTGAACGAGCGCACGGTGACCCAGTGGCTGCGCCGGGGCCAATTGCGCGGCTACAAGATCGGCAAGGAGTGGCGCGTTTCCGCGCGCGACCTCGAGAACTTCCTGGAGCAGAACGCCAACGTCCCGGTTCGCGTCGGACGAAACGGCGCCTAGATTTTAAGGACGATTCTGCCTGAATCGACTCCAAAGGTTGTCAAAGGTATGAAAAGCGCGCTAAACTGCTGCAAGTGGACAATCCTGTAAGAAACGATCTCCCCGATTGACCACCAGGGCCCGCCGTTTTTCGGTCGGGCCCTTTTTTTTCACCCCGTCCCAATCCCGCCGCCGGTCATGGCGCGGCCGGGTCCGTGATGCGCCGGCAGAAGAACAGGTAGTTGCGGTTGATCCGGTAGCGGCGGCGCTGGTGCGGGGTGAGCAGGCGCGTCGACGACAGCACCGAGACCCGGAACCCGGCGGCCGCGAGGCGCGCCGGGAGATCGGCGCCATAGATGCGGTAGTGATAGGGGTGGCCGAAGCGCGCCAGGCGCTCGGCCGGCGATGCCACGTCCCGGCCCTCGTCGGTGACCGGCCGCTTCGGGTCGAAGGGTACCATGATCGCGGCCCAGCCGCCGGGGCGCAGCACCCGGGCGAGCTCGGCGATCGCCGCCCCGTCGTCGCGGATGTGCTCGAGCACGTGGGAGCTCAGCACCACGTCGAAGCGGCGGTCGGGAAACGGCAGCTCGGTCAGGTCGGCCTGGACGTCGGCGGCGGGGTTGAAACGATCGACGCTGACCCGGCGCAGCAAGGGCAGGCGGTCGAGCGCCGTCTCCAGGAACGGCTCGGGCGCGGTGTGCAGAACCCGGTGCCGCCGCCGCGCCAGGTCGCTGTGCCGGCTCAGATAGAGCCACAGCAGGCGGTGCCGCTCCAGGGAGCCGCAGGACGGGCACTCGGCGTTGCGCCGCCGGTCGAGCCCGAAGCTGAGGAAGCGGCGCGCGCGGGCGCCGCAGAGCGGACAGAGCAGCATGCCGGGCGCAACCCGCACGGCGCGGCGCTGGTAGAGCCGCCGGTCGCCGTAGACCTGCGCCTCGGAAAGCGCGTCATCGGCGATGCTGTCCTTGAGCCGCTCGAGTCCGAACAACATGGCGGGTTCCTGGTTAGCCGGTCTGCTATCCCGGTCCCGCTGACGCGGGGCCCGCGCCGGCGCGGTTCCACGATAGTGGATTTGGCGTCAGGGCACGAGCACGACCAAATCAAGCGCCTGGTCGAGGCCCGCGACCTCAACCGCCTCCAGGCGCCGCACTTCGGCGGCCGGTGCGTAGCCCTGGGCGCAGGCCAGATCGAAGGTCACCGCATCGGTCAGGGCGCGGCTGAGAAGTACTTTGTTGTGCTGCTCGAGCTTGGCCGAGAGGTTCACCGCGTCGCCGATCACGGTGTATTCGAGCCGCGTCGCATCGCCGACCGCGCCGAACATCACCCGCCCCGTCGCCACCGCGCCGTTGACCTCGGGACAAGGCATGCCCTCCGCGCGCTTGGCCGCGGTCCACTCGGCGCCCCGCGCCAGGGCCTGCTCCAGCGCACTCAAGGCGTCCGCGGCGTGGCTCTGGGAACGCTCGGTCACCCCGAAGGTGGCCATGATGCCGTCGCCCAGGAACTTGTCGATGCTGCCGCCGTGGTCCTGGATGATCTGCACCATGTGGTGCTGATACTCGGCCAGCACGCTCATCACCGCGTCGGGGTTTCGCGTCTTGGCGAAGCGGGTGAAGCCGCGCAAATCGAGGTTGAGGATCGCGGCCTCGCGCAGCTCGCCGCTGCCGACCGCGACCTCCTGCTCGGCGCCGCGGATGCGCCGCGCCACCTCGGGCGCGAAGAAGCGCGACAGCTCGCGCACGGCGGCGCCTTCGGCGACCGCCCGCACCAACAGCGCCCGGCCCCGAATCAAGGCGACCGCCAGGATCGCGGCCACCATCAGGATCGACACCATCTTGTCGAACTCGGCGCCGAGCAGGATCGAGTTCGAGGTCATATAAGCGACGTAGTCGCGGGTGATCATGGTATCGCTCGGATCGACCGTGATCACGTAGAGCACCAGCACCATCCAGCCGGTCGCGGCGGCGAGCCCGGCGGCGATCACGAAGCGCGCCTCGAAACGCAGCGCCCGGAGCGCGATGAAGATGAAGACGTAAAGCAGCGTCGGCGCCTTCAGGTAGAACGAGGCCGGCTGCTGGTACTGGATGTGGAAGCTCCAGATCAGGCCGAACAAGAGCGCCATGTCGAAGACGATGGACACGATCAGGAACCAGCCGGGCAGGCTGATCCGGTGGGCCAGAAGCAGGCGCAGCACGGTGAACAGCGCATAGGCGCCGATCACCCAGGGCACCGGCTGGAACGCCTGCCCGGCCGGGAACGTCTTGGGAGAGATCGCATAGAGCATGGCGAAGGTCAGCACCACGGCGAGCTGAATCCAGCCGATCAGACGCTCGGTTTCATCGCCCTGGCTCTGGATCGCCTCGAGGACGCGCTCGGGGAGGGGCCTCCCCTCTCGACCCAGCAAGCGGTTCACCATGACTCGATTGCCGCTCCTGACTATTTCGGGACTTTTGGTATCAGATGTTAGACCATGGCGCCGGGCCCGTGTGCTCAGAATACCGTGAGCCCGGCGTTACCGTTTCTTGAGCCAGAGGCTCGATTCGATCGCCTCCGGGGCGAGCGGCAAGCGCGCCGCCACCGAGCCCGCGAGCGCCGCTGCCATGCGGGTCGCCACGTAGTGGCTGGCAAACAGCACCTCCCAGGCGCCGCCGAGCAGGAGCGGCAGGACGCCGAGCTGCTCGTTGTAGCCGCGCCAGTCCCAGGCCACCGGATAGTCGTCGGGCAGGAAGATGTCGTGGAGGTGTAGGATCGCGCCCGAGGGCAGCGCCGGCACCACGCGCCCGAGCAGCAGGTCGACGTCGCTGCCGGGCATCAGCACGTGGCTGGAATCGATCATCAGGAAATCCCCGGCCGATAGCGCGCCGAAAACCTCCGAGCCGGTCCCGCGCGCGACGGTGTCCTGCACGGTGTGGCGCAACAGGGTCACGGGCAGGTCCGCGATCGCGGCGCGCGGCGCCGGATCGATGGCGGTGATGGCGGTATCCAGGCCGCCGTCCCGCACCGCGCGGGCGAGAAACCGCGTCGAGTGGCCGGAGCCGACCTCGACGATGCGCCGGGGCGCGAGCCGCCGCACCAGGACATAGGCCATGGCGCCGTCCAGGCGCGGAAACCAGCCCTGGGCCCAGCGCGGCGCCGGCGCCGGTTCCGAACCGATCCGGAGCAGATCCGCGCCGTAAGCCTCGAGCCAGCCGAGCGCCTCGTGGAATCCGGCCTCGCAATCCGCGAGGCGCGCCTCGGCGGCGGGATAGGGCGGCCGCGCGCCGGCCGCTTGGGCCGCGGCCGCCTGGCGGCTGGGGATGAAGAAGCCGCGCCGGGCGAGGCCGCTGACCGTGAGCAGGCCAAACCAGAGCCGGCGCCGAAACGCGCGCGCCGGCGTCCGTGGCGCCGGGCCGGTACCGCCGGCCGGACCGGCGCGCGTCGGACCCGGGCGCATCACGGGGACAGCACCATGCCCTCGCGCGCCACCAGGGTGCCCGGACGCATCTCCTCGGCGTCGCGCGCCACCCGGTCCATGAAGACGTCATCGTGGCTCGGGTCGTGGTGAAAGATCACCAGGCGCTTGACCCCGGCCCGCTCGGCCAGGCGCACGCCCTCCTGCCAGCTCGAATGTCCCCAGTTCAGATAGTCGGGGAACTCTGCGTCGGTGAAGCTGGAATCATAGATCACGATATCGGCGCCTTCGATCAGGCCGAGGATGTTCTGGTCGAGTTGGTCCACGACGTGCTCGGTATCGGTAATGTAGCAGATCGAGCGGCCGTCGAATTCGATCCGGTAGCCGGTGGCGTTGTTCGGGTGATTGAGCGGCGTGGTGCGCAGCGTCACCCCGGGCTGCGGCTCGAGGGTCTCGCCGGCATTGAAATCGTGGAAGGTGATGTTGCCGGCGAAGACCTCCGGCGGCACCGGAAACAGTGGCGCCATCATGAGATGGGACAGCGCATCGTACAGGGTCATCTCGGGCAGCAAATGCCCGGCCCAGAGGCGGAACCGGGTATCGGGGTTATACAGCGGTCCGAAGAACGGCAAGCCGACCACGTGGTCGAGATGGGTGTGGGTCAGGAACAGATCGCCGCTGAGCGCAGTACGGCCGCCCAGGTGCTCGCCGAGCAGGCGCAGGCCGGTGCCGGCGTCGAACACCAGCAGGTGCGCGCCGCAGCGCACCTCCAGGCAGGAGGTGTTGCCGCCGTATCGGCGATGGCTGTCGCCCGGACAGGCGATGGAGCCGCGCACGCCCCAAAACCGCACCATAAACTCGGAATCATCGGCCAAGTCGAATCGCCCCGTTTGTGTCGGCCCCGTCCCCCGCACGGCGCCGGGTGCTTCGCCCGCCGCCCTGTCTGCCATCATATTTAGAGTAGCATCCCGCCGGACCCAAACGTTAATTCCCGCGCCGGGTGTGGGTCGGTGCGATTCCGCGTTTACGAACTACGCCTTAACGACGGTTGCCGCCGCGCCGCCGCTACGCCAGACTGCGGCCCGCCGCACCACCCGGCGCGGCGCCGGCACGGCCATCCGGGCCGCGCATGATACCAAAGGTATTTATGCCCGGAGCGCCATGACCGCGGAACGCAGCAACTGGACCGGCATCGCCTTCGGCCTCACCTTGGCCAGCTTCGCCGCCTATCAGCAGTTCAAGCTGCCGCCGGCGCTGCCGGTGCTGCTCGAAACCTACCACTACGACCGCACCCTGGCCGGCGCCTTCATGTCGGTCTACGCGGTGGCGGGCCTGCTGCTGTCGATGGTGTTTGGCCGCTTGCTGGCCCGTCGCGGCCCCTTGGTGCCGACGCTCGGCGCGCTGGGGTTGTCGATCCTGGGCAGCCTGCTGGTCCTGTGGTGGCCCGAAAGCGGCTTGCTGGTTCTGCTCGGCCGCGGGCTCGAGGGGATCGGCTTCGCCTTCATGGCGATCTGCGGCCATCTGCTGGCCAGCGCCAACGCCTCGGTACGCAACCAACCGCTGGTGATCGGCCTGATGGCGGCCTGGATCCCGATCGGCCAGCTCGCCGCCATGTTGCTGGCGCCGGTCGCCTTTGCGGGCCTGGGCGCCAGCATGGGCGCTGGCATGGGCTGGCAGCTGCTCTGGGTGGTGGCGATCCTCGGCTCCTGCGGGTTGGCGGCCTGGACCCTCGGCCTGCGGCACAGCTCGGCCCTGACCCTGCCCGGCGCCCGCAGTGGCGCTGGTGGTGGCGCGAAACCGGTGCCGGGCCGCGCCCCGGACCCCAAAAATTCCGGCGAAACATCCGGGGAAATCGCCGGTGCGACGCGCCTCAAACTGATCGTCGTGGCCGGGATCTTCATGCTGTGGTCGGGGCAGTACTTCGCCTACATGACCTGGCTGCCCCAGTACCTGGTCGAGGTCTACGGCCTTTCGGTCTCTATGGCCGCGCTCGGCAACATGGTGCCGGTCGCCGTGCTGATCGCGACCACGGTTGCGGTCGGCATGGTGCTGCGCGCCGGCGTCCCGGTCGGCCCCTTGCTCGCCTGCGGCCTGGCCGCACAGGCGGCGATCTGGTGGCTGGTGCCGGTGACCGCCGGCGGCCTGGGCGGCGCGCTGTCGCTGATCGCCTATGGCCTCGCGGCGGGGGTCTGCCCGACCTGCCTGTTCGCCATGCCGGGCGTGATCGTCGGCCGCGGGCGCGCGGTGGCGCCGGCGCTTGGCATCATCATGACCGGGCGCAATCTGGGGGTCCTGATCGGGCCGATGCTGCTCGGCCAGGCCTTCAAGATGACCGGCGCCTGGGACCTCGCCGCGCCGATCTTCGGCACGGTGACCACGCTCGCGCTCGGGCTCGGGATTTTTCTCGCGGTCTCGCTGGGCGGCGCGCGCTACGGCACCAGCCGGTAGCCGCCCGGCTCGGTGACCAGGATCTCGGCGTTCGAGGGATCGGCCTCGATCTTTTGACGCAGGCGGTAGACGTGGGTTTCCAGGGTGTGGGTGGTCACGCCCGCGTTGTAGCCCCAGACCTCGCCCAACAGGGTGTCGCGCCCGACCACCTTGGCGCCGCTGCGGTAGAGGTACTTGAGGATCGAGGTTTCCTTCTCGGTCAGACGCACCTTCTTCTTGGTCTCGCCGTGGGTCAGCAGCTTGGCGCTGGGCCGGAAGGTGTAGGGGCCGATGGTGAAGACCGCGTCCTCGCTCTGCTCGTGCTGGCGCAACTGGGCGCGCAGGCGGGCGAGCAGGACCGAGAGGCGGAACGGCTTGGCGACGTAGTCGTTGGCGCCGGAGTCGAGACCGAGGATGGTATCGGCGTCGGTCTGGGCCGCGGTCAGCATGATGATCGGCGATTTGACGCCGTTGCGCCGCATCAGACGGCAGACCTCGCGGCCGTCCATGTCGGGCAGGCCGACGTCGAGCAGGATCGCGTCGAAGTATTCACCCTTGACCGCCTCCAGCGCACCGGCGCCGGTAGCCGTGTCGACGGTGGCGAACTCCTCGTGCAGGCGCAACTGCTCGCCCAGCGACTGGCGCAGCGCGTCGTCGTCGTCGACCAGCAGGATCTTTTTGGCCGTGGCAGCCGTCATGGTCGCGTCCCTCGGTCTTTTCCCCCGACCCCCCGGAACCTGAGATAGCACCGGCGGGTATCCGGTTCAAGCCACGGCCTCCGGCGCCCGGACCGGAGCGTGCCGAACGGAACCTGCGCTAGCCTTCGCCGAGCACCAGATCGCGGACGGCGGCGAACAGCGGCTGGCGGGTATCGCCGAGTGCGTCGACCGCCGAGAAATGGTTGCGCCCGGGCAGCTCCACCACCCGGGCATCGAGGCCCCGGCCGCGCCACGCCGCCACCATCTCGTCCTGCTGGCGCAGGAACTCCTCGGTCTCCTCGGAGCCGACCGCGCAGATCAACGGCCCGGCGCGCTCCGGCAAGTTGCGCAAGGGGCTCAGGTTGCGCACCGTCTCGGAGTCGAGATGGAGCACCTCCTGGTGGTAGCTGAGGCGCATGACCTCGAGCTCGTAGATCCCGGAGATCGAGCAGCCGCCCTTGACCGGCGCCTCCGCCATGGCCAGCGCCGCCAGGTGGCCGCCGGCGGAGTGCCCGGCGACGAAGATGCGCGCCGGGTCGACGCCATGGGCCGGGCCTTCCGCGGCCAGCCAGGCGATCGCCTTGAGCACCTGGCCGACGATCTCGCCGATCCCGACCTTGGGCGCCAGATCGTAGTTGATCGAGGCGAAAGCGATACCGGCTTCGACGAAGGGCGGCGCCAGGTAAGTAAAGTCGCCCTTGTCCAGGCCCTGCCAGTAGCCGCCATGGATGAAGGCGAGCAGCGGCGTCGGCTCGGCGCGGGCCGGGGCGGGAAACAGATCCAGGGTCTCGCCCTCGGTCTCGCCATAGGCCAGGTCCAGGCGCCCCTCCAACCGGGCGCGGACCGCGGCGCTGTCGCTGGCCCAGCGCTGGAAATACGTGCCGTGCTCGGGCCAGCGCGCGCGCAGGTTGAGTTGACGGTCAATTTCTGCCCGGTCCATCTCCCGGTAGCGGCGGTCCGGCATTCCTTGGTGCTCCCGAATCTGCGGCCAAGATCGGTTATTGGCCTTGCTTTCCACACGCCCCATTTATAGAGGAGATGTGGCCGGTGGCGCCCCCCTTCGGGGGGGGCCGGCCGGCGACGATGACACAGGCGCGCAGAGGCCGTAAAGTGGTCCACGACCATGCTTGAATCCCTCGCGAACGAGACCACGACCGATGCCGTCGTGCTGCGGGCGGTGGAGCGCGCCATCGCCGAGCTGCGCCGGGGCGAGCCGGTCCTGTTGTACGACGCCGAGGGCCCGGCGGCGCTGATCCTGGCTGCCGAACAGGCCGGCGACGAGAGCCTGGCACGCCTGGACGCGCTGTCGGAGGGTGGTATCCACTTGGTGCTGACCGGGCGCCGCGCCCACGCCCTGGGGCTCGGCCAGGCACATAACCATTCCGAGGCCGACGGCGTGGTGGCGATCGAGGTTTCCGACCTGCGCGCCCACGCCATCGTCGAATTGGCCGATCCCACCAGCGGCCCGCATGGGCCGCTCGGCGCGCTCACCCTCGGCGCCGTACCCGAGGCCCTGGGCGCCGGCGCCGTCGATCTGGCCAAGCTGGCCCGGCTGTTGCCGGCGGCGCTGTTGGTGATCCGTGAGTTGGGCGGAGAGGCGCCGCGGTCCTGGGCCGCGGCCCATGACGTGCCGGCGCTGGCGACCTCGGAGATCGCCGAATACCGCTTCGCCGGCGCGCGCACGCTGGCCCGGGTCGCCGAGGCGCGGCTGCCGCTGGCCGGGGCCGAGAACACCCGGGTGATCGCGTTTCGTCCCGGCGACGGCGGGCTCGAGCACCTGGCGCTGGTGATCGGCGAGCCGCGCCACGACGACAGCGTGCTCGTGCGCTTGCATTCGGAATGCTTCACCGGCGATCTGCTGGGCAGCCTGCGCTGCGACTGCGGCGATCAGCTTCGGGGCGCCATCGCGGCGATCCACGAGGCCGGCCGCGGCGTGCTTCTGTACCTGTCCCAGGAGGGCCGGGGCATCGGCCTGGTCAACAAGCTGCGCGCCTATCAGCTTCAGGACCGCGGCGCCGATACCGCCGAAGCCAACGAGCAGCTCGGCTTCGATGCCGACGAGCGCATCTACCTGCCGGCGGCCAGCATGCTGCGCCAGCTCGGCTTCGGCCGGGTGCGGCTTCTGACCAACAATCCGGACAAGGTGGCGGCGCTGGCACGCTGCGGCATCACGGTGGAGGAGCGGGTGCCCCACGCCTTCCCGTCCAACGCCCACAACGACTTCTACCTGGCCACCAAGGCGCGCCGCTTCGGCCACCAGTTCTAGGCCGGGTGCCGGTCGCGGGCAGCTAAAGCAATAGCATGGACCTCATCGTCGCGCGCGATTCGGACGGGATCTGGCGCGCCGCCTTCGACGCGTGCGATTGGCGCTGCGCCATCGGCCCGGCCGGGGTCATCGCCGACAAACGCGAGGGCGACGGCGCGACCCCCCGCGGCTGTTTCCCTCTGCGCCGTCTGCTCTATCGAGCGGACCGCCTGAGCCGGCCCGAGACCCTTCTGCCGATGGCGCCGCTCGTGCCCGAGGACGGCTGGTGCGACGATCCCCGCGACGCCGCCTATAACACGCAAGTGCGGCTGCCGTTCGCGGCCGGTCACGAGCGGCTGTGGCGCGACGATGGCATCTACGACGCGATCGTGATCCTGGGGCACAACGACGATCCGCCCGTGCCCGGCGCGGGCAGCGCGATCTTCCTGCACGTGGCGCGCGACGACTACGCGCCGACCCAGGGCTGCGTCGCGCTCGCGCTGCCCAATTTGTTGACCGTGCTGCAAGAAGCTGACCCGGGCACGCACATCCGAATCGAAAGTCCGTAAGAAGCGCGTTCTTATCGCGGCTCGCGGGCGCCGAAGATCGCGGTGCCGACCCGCACGTGGGTGGCGCCGAAGCGGACCGCGATCTCGAAATCCGCGGTCATGCCCATGGACAGCTTGGCGAGCCCGTTGCGCTTGGCGATTGTGGCCAGCAGCGCGAAGTGGGGCGCGGGCTCGTCGTCGAACGGCGGGAGGCACATCAGGCCCTCGACCGGCAGGCCGAGCTCGTCACGCGCGAGTGCGATCAGCGCGTCGGCCGCCGCCGGGGTCACGCCGGCCTTTTGGGGCTCCTCGCCGGTGTTGACCTGGACGTAGCAGGCCGGCCGGCGCCCGGTCTTCGCCATCTCCTTGGCCAGGGCGCGGGCCAGCTTGGGCCGGTCCAGGGTCTCGATGACGTCGAACAGCTGGACCGCCTCGCGCGCCTTGTTGGTCTGCAGCGGGCCGATCAGGTGCAGCACCAGGTCCTCATGGGCCGCCTTGAGCGCCGGGAACTTGCCCTCGGCCTCCTGCACCCGGTTCTCGCCGAAGACCCGCTGACCGGCGTCGAGCGCGGCCTCGATGTAAGCGGCGCCGTGGGTCTTGCCGACCGCGACCAGGGTGACCTCGGCCGGATCGCGCCCGGCCGCCGTTGCGGCCCCGGCGATGCGCGCGCGCACCTGGGCGAGGTTGGCGGCGAGGTTGGCGACGGTGGCGGCGCGATCGACGCCCGGGGTCTGGATATCGCTCATGGCCACTCCGGCGGGGCCGGCCCCGGGAAGCGGGCCGGGCTCGTGGGCAGATTATACCAAGGGGCCCAACCCAGGGGTAGCCGTGGCGCGGTCCCTAAAGCAGGCCGGCGGTCCTGGACCGGTCGGAATCGTCCGCGGCAGGCGGAAAATTCTGCCGAGTCCGAACCGGCGCGATTCAGAAATCATTCAAATATCACTATATAACAATGGTTTGTAGATTGGCCTCTATATTGCTTCGGGATTCCCAGGAAAGGCTGCCTGCATGACTTCTATCTCCGAATTGCGGCCCCTAACGACAGGCCCGGCCGGCTTGACGAATCCCGGCCGCCTGGCCGCGAAGGCGGCGGCCCCGGCATCCGCGGCCCAGACCGCCGAGGCCGCGGTTCAGGCAGCGGAGGCCACACCCAACACGAAGTCGAGCAGCGCCGAGATCCACCGGCGCTTCGCCCGGTTCGAGACCATGGATTACGCCGCTGCGGTCCCAGACCGGGACCTCGAGTTCGGCGATCTCCTGGATATCATCAATCCGTTGCAGCATATTCCGATCATCGGTTGGCTGTACCGCAGCCTCACCGGCGACGAGATTTCCGGCCCGGCCAAGATTTTGGGCGGCCTGTTGTTCGGCGGCCCGATCGGCTTCATCGTCTCCATCTTCGACGCCGTCGTGGCTGAGACGACGGGGCGCGACGTGGGCGAGACTGTCATGGCGGCACTGTTCGACGGCGGCGATACCGGCGACGACCTTGGCGACGTGCAGCTTGCCGAACAGCCCGGGGCCGCGACGGTGGCCGAGGCCACCACGGTGGAGACTCGGATCGAGTCACCGGTCCAACCCGGCGTGCAACCGGCTGGTTTCGTCGCCACAGCGCCCGCCATCGTCGCCCTTCACCAAGCGGTCCTGACCGGGCGCGGCGCGCTCGACGCCTTCGTCCGGGACCTCAAGGGCGCGGGACAGTTGGTGGGTCATGGAGCCACCGCGCGTGACCCCACACCGGCGGTGGTTCCGGGCCTGCCCCTGCCGCCGGGCGACCGCCAGATACAGCTGGCGGCGCAGCCGGCGGCGCGCGCCAGGATCGGCGCGATAGAGCCCGGCGCGCTCGGTTGGTCGATCCAAAGGCGGGCGGAAACCGCGGCCGAAAGCCCGGCCGTCCGCCCCAATCCCTCGGGTGTCGTTACCAGCGATCTTGCGGCGGCCGGAGCGCCGTTGCCGCCGGGGCTCGACTCCCTGCTCGAGTTGCGGGGCGCGGAGAGTTCGTCCCACGCCGCCGGGCCCGGTTTCGCGGCCGGCAACCCCTTGGCGGGGGCGGCCGGGATCTCGCGTCAGGCCTTCTCCGACCGCGTGCTCGGTGCCCTGGACAAGTACCAGGCCGTCTTCGAGACACGCCCCGCGGGCGACGCGGACCGGGCAACGCGCCTGGATACCCGGCTTTAGCATCCTGCCCTTCGAGGCCGCATAGTTCAGCATGCCCGGATCTTAGAAATTATCCCAGTGCGCGGATTGCCGCGGGCCTTGGTCCCCCCGATCAGCTGCGCGCTTTGCCGTCTTTGCTCAGATAGCCGAAGTCGCGCATCACATCTCCATGATACTCAATGACCTTCTCGACCTGGGCCTGGGTCAAAACGTTGCGCCAATCACCGACCCGGCCTTTTCTGAAAAACTGGTCGTTGATTTTGGACTGCTCGATGAAGCCTGCTTCCTTTTCTTGGCGCGCCAGAGTCTCGAAAGAGCTAAACCGAATGGCTCGTCGGAGTCGTGCGGAATCGGAGGGCAAACCGAGGTATTTCACGACGCCGCCAAAAGCCTTCAACGGTTTGCGGGACAAATCCTCATAGCGCAGAACGTGACAGCGCAGGCCGGGGGCGGTCGTCCAGCTTCTCACGTGACCGCCCCAGCTGCCGATCACCTGAAAGACGTTTCGTCCGACGGTCAGGACGTGATTGATTTCAGAAGCCATCGCTTCGATCGTTTGATCGATCGACAGGGCAAAATGGTGCGCATAGGAAACCGTGACGTCGAGCGGGTTTCGGATCACGTAGATCGCCCCCGCCGTCACCTCCGGGTTGATCAGGGAAACACCATCGAAGCCCATGCTAGCGTTGTGTGTCTTGGCAAAGACGGTATCTGGCCGCAGGTTGGAAATCAAACGATGCACTTGGGGCCGCAATCGGTGCAGTTCCTCGTCGGTCATGTCCTCGATAGGCTTGCCGGAGACGCGTTCGTAAAACTCGGCGCGCGCGTCGCCGAGGGCGAATTCGGACAGTTTGTTGATGTCGACCGGCTCGGTCTGGTTCTTGAACAGATTGGCGACAAACACCCGCACCCAGGTATTCCCGGATTTGGGATAGGATGCGAGCCAGATTATCCCACCCATGGCGCGATGCCGCCGTCGTGTTGAGCGCGCAGGGCTGCTCCGCCCGCGAGGGATGAGGACGGGATCAACACTTGAGCCGCCCGTCCGCACCGAGATAGCCAAAGCGTTGCATGACCGCAGCCTGCGACGCAACGATGCGGCGCTCCTGGGCTTTGGACAACACGCCGCGCCAGTCGCCGACCCTTCCTTTGTGGAAGAACCGAGCCGTGGATTTCGGCCGCTCCTTGAAACCGTGCTCCCGCTCCTGCGCGGCGAGGATCTTGAATCCGCTAAACCGAATCGCCTTTTGAAGACGCGCCTTGTCCTCGGGCAGTCCTAGAAACTCGACGACGCGGCCGAAGGTCTTGAAGGGCTGCCTTACCATGTCTTCGTAGCGGACCAGGAGCCGTTTCATGCCCGGCGCGTCGGCCCAGCCCGCGACGTGCTCGGCCCAGGTTCCGAGATACTGGTGCACTTGTTGATCCGACGTCGGGAGGTCGTTCGTGCTGCTCTCCATGGCGGCAACCACCTCCGTGGCCGGCGCGTTAAAAAAAGAGCAAAACGACGCCGCCACATCGAGCGGGTTTCTGATGATGTAGATGGCCCCTTCCGTCACCTCGAGGGTTACCGTCGGAAAACCGTCGATTTGGGTCAAGGCGCAATGGGTCTTCACGAAAGCGGTGTCGGGCGCTTTGTCGGCGATCCACCGGTGCACCTCGGGCCTCAGATGGTAGATTTCCAGATCGTCGAGTTCGGATACCGGCCGCGGGGATACGCGCTCGAAAAACTCGCGCGACGCCTCGTTGAAGCCAAAGCGCAATAAATTATTGATGTCAAAAGGCGTTTCCGGATTCTGGAAGTAGTTGGCCAGAAAAACACGCAGCCAAGTGTTGCCGGATTTTGGGTACGACGCCAGCCAAAGAATCCCGCCCATGATTACAGTTTGCGCACCTGTTCGACACCCAACCAGCGGATCAAGGCACAGCCGAATTTAATATCGTCCATAACAAAACACCGTTTCCCTCAACGCACAAGCGGGTTTCCGGGTCCCTGAAATGTAGAGAGTTGTTTCCAAAGACACATGACCCGCTGTCGAGTTGAGCGCGAAATCCTGCAGCGGATCGATGAATTGCGACGAAGACCCGCTCCGGCGTAGGCCGAGGGAATCGACGGCGAGTAAAAGCGGCACGAGAGGTGTGTCCGGATGATGACAAAATTGCCCGAATGGGCTTCCGAACACGGCCAAATCACCAAAATCTGGTTTCAGACGGCTGCGGAGGTGAAACGACTTGAATGACGGTGCAATCTGGGCATGATCGCAACGAAACTCAAGGTTACTTGGGGAAAATCGGATTAAACGCATTCGCGGCGCGGGGCCGTCCGCTGGCGGCGCCGTCGCCGCAATTCTATCCCGAACGAACCGTCCGACCAAAACCTAGTTCGCGCTCCCGCGCGCCGGGCGTTCATGCTACTTTGCTGGCAACCGGATGGCGCCGTCTGGCGATTGTCGACTAAACTGCCGCCCCAAACTTGCTTCAGATGCCATGCCTCGCCGATCGAAATCCACGCCGAAGCCGCGCGTCGCGGGAGGTCAAACACTGCCAGGCGCTGAACCGTCAAGCCCGGCGGCGCTCGCGTTTGCGCTTCGTCTACACCGCATGGGACGGTTGGATGAAGCCGAGCGGATCTACCAGGATATCCTGCGCACCGAGCCAGACCATGCCGACGCTCTGCACCTACTCGGGCTTCTCGCCCACCAGCGGGGCGACGATCGCCGCGCCATTGAGTTGATTTCTCGAGCGATTACCGTGAACCCCGCAAATTCGGTGTTTCACGGCAACCTGGCGGAGGTATACCGGGCGCTGGAGCGGTACGACGAAGCGATCCAAGCTGCTCGACGGGCTCTCGCACGCAACCCGAAATACGCCGAAGCGCTGAATGCGCTGGGAGCCGCTCTCCACGCGCAAGGCAACATGGACGAAGCTGCAACGGCCCTCGAGCAGGCAACGGAAATCAAGCCCGATTTTTCAGGCGCTTTTGCCAACCTTGGAAACGTCTTGCGAGCCCAGGGAAAGTTTGACGAGGCGGAGAAGAGGTACCGCGAAGCGCTTCGCATCGACCCGGCAATGGCCCAGGTTCATGTCAACCTGGGAGACGTGCTTCAGGCCCAGGAAGGAGAAAGACTTGACGAGGCGTTAGAGTGCTGCCAGCAAGCCCTTCGGCTGAAGCCGGGTTGGGCCGAGGTCCATTATAACCTTGGCACGTTGTTCAGGCGCCTCCGCAGAATTGACGAGGCCGTGGCGAGCTACCAGGAAGCGCTGCGGCTCAAGCCCGACTTCGCTGCGGCCCATTACAATCTGGGCGTTACGTTCGAACGCGTACACCGGCTAGACGAGGCACGTCAGGCCACCAACCTAGCGCTCAAGCATGACCCGCATCATTCAATGACCAAGCTGCTCCTGGCTCGCCTCGACAGGCGCTCCGACAAGTTTGCGGCGGCGCAAAGACGGCTAAACAAACTATTGCATTCTGAGCTCGCGCCATTGGATTTCGCCCGCGTCTCCATCGAGTTGGGGCACATACTCGATCGGATGGGAGATTATGCAAAAGCGTTCGAAGCGTTCGAGACCGGTCAAAGAACATGGTCCGAGTCGTTGGTTGCCGACCGCGCCAAGCGAGACTCCTATTATGAAACGATTGCCCGAAATCGCGCATGGTTTACCCGTGAGCGTGTCTTGGGGTGGGGCGATGCGGCCGTGGACGATGCTCAATCATCGCCGATATTCCTGGTGGGATTTCCGCGTTCGGGCACAACTCTTACGGAGCAGATTCTCGCTTCTCACCCAGGCCTGGTAACCGCCGACGAGCGGCCCCTCGTGCGAAAGGGCCTGGTCAACGAACTGCCTGCCGTTCTGGGGCGGGAAGCGCTTTATCCCCAGTGCCTTACCGATCTTGACGCGAGCGACATACGCAAGCTTCGCGCGCGCTATTGGGAGCAGGCTAACAAGGTCGTCGGCCCAAGCCTGAGCAGTCGTCGCCTCGTCGACAAGCTGCCGCTCAACATCGTGGATCTAGGCCTCATCCACCGGGTCTTTCCCGATGCCCCGATTCTCGTCGCGCTGCGCGATCCGCGCGACGTTTGCCTCAGCTGCTTTATGCAAGCGTTTCGGCCAAACGAGGCCATGATGCACTTTTTCGATTTGACGGAAACGGCGCAACTCTATGAGGCGGTGATGAATCTGTGGCTTCAATACCGAGGCATCTTGAATCTTCGGTCGGTTGAGTTCAGGTACGAAGATCTTGTTGCCGATTTCGAGCCAACCGTCAGGCGAATTATAGATTTCGTTGGAGTGGAATGGGATGACGCGGTGTTAAGATATCATGAAATGGACAAACGCCGCTATGTGTCCACGCCAAGTTACGAGAACGTTGTCTTGCCAATCTATCACAGATCCGTTGGTCGCTGGCGCAATTATAGCGAACAGCTCACGCCCATACTCGACATTGTCGAGCCATTCGTAAGGGAGTTTGGCTACTCCCTGGACTCCGACGGCGTGGTCAGTGGCATGCATACGTAACGTGCGTGGAACGCATTTGATCAGGCAGCCGAGCTTTGCATGCCGGCCGGGGTATCGAGTTTCTTGGGCTTGCCGCCGTTGGTGGCTTGCGCTCGGTCCGTTGGTTATTCACTGCGCTTCTCTGGCCGGGCCTCTCCCCGTTGCGAGACCGAGCTTGAGCCCTACCGAGCGGCGGGCCGGCTTGATCACATCGGTTCGATCAGGCCCGCCTGCCGAAGCTTTTCCAGCAGCGCGGACGGGTTCTCCGGCGCGTCATCCCCCAAGGCCTCGGCCAGATTCGCCGCACAGAAAAAATCGCGTCGCATCATCCACTTGGCGGCCTTGCCTTCGGCATTGTCGAGTTTCGTCTTCGTCTTACCGTCGTCGAGCTGCCAGCCTTGACCGTGGCGGGCAAGCTGCTTGCCCAGCCAGCGAATGCGGAACCGCGACGAACGCTCGGGCGACGGTAGGTCGAAGTCCGCCATCCGTTCGAAGGCTTTTTGCCGCATGTAATCCTTCAGCTGCCGCCCGATCTGCGGCTGCAGAATAATTTCGCGCAGTTGATCGGCAATGGACTTCAGGCTCGCCTCTTGCGCGGCCTCGTCATCGAAATGCGGCAGATGCTCCCGGAACGCCGGGACCTTGTACATCTCGTGCATAAGCAAGTTGACGAAATCCTGCGCGATGAGGTGGCAGACACCGAACGACACGTGCAGGCAGGAGTCGGTAGCGGCCAGCGCATCGTGGTACTGGCCGTGGGGGATATAGAGCAGGTCGCCGGGGGTCATGGTCACTTCCTGCTGCACCGCGCCCTTGGCCTTCTCGTGATGCTCGCTCTTGTAGTCGGGCGATCTGGCGCCGGGCACCTCGGCCGCGTTCTGCATCCGGCCTTGGTAGATCCGCCAGACCTTGGTACCGGCGATGTGGCAGGCAAAGACGTTCTGCGTGTCGAAATGGGATGAATAGCCCGGGGTCTGCCGCCAGGAAGCGAAGCTGGAAGCGGTGACCGGCGCCCCGATCACCGCTTCCAGGGTATGGGTGAGCGAGCGCAGGCCCGGGGTCAGCAGATCGATGAAATCCAGCGCGAGCGTCGCCCCCTGGCGCAACAGCTCCTGCACGCGGCGAAAATCGGGCCTTTTGGCTTGTCCGCCCTCGCGCTCGCTGCCCGGATAGCAGTATTCCTGGAACCCCAGGGTCCGACCGTTTAGCGCCATTTCGAAGGATTTGTCCGTCCAGATCGTCGACATGCCAATTAGGGCGTTCAGGTCCTCCCAGGAATAGACCTCGGCGAACTTCTCCTCCGGACCCGGAATGTGGAGGGCCTTCTTACGGTAATATTCGGCGAAGAAGATTTCCGGCTCGACCGGGGCGATGAGCTCCCGGAAAGTGAGGATTTGGCGTTCCATGACGGATATCGTTCGTTGCGGTCCCTACCAGCGCAAGCGGTCATCCCGATCCGGTATGTCCCATGTGGGTCTATTCAACGTCAGATCTTTCTCGGTATGAAACCGGAATGCAACCGCGAAGTGCCGACCCGGCTCCATTCGGCCGCTGGGAACACCCCCGGCCGCTTCGCGGCGGCGAGCAGCACCGGCACGAGCGCCAAACCGCCGCCGCGCGGCTTGGGTTGGGCGTGATTTCTGCGCGGGTTCGGCGTGTCGTAGAGCCCGAACCGAACAAGACTGCGCAGGACCGCCCAGGTCGCGGCCCAGGCAACGAGCACGACGGCAACACAAGCCAAGAGAAGAGGGGGCCCAAGGCATCGGCACATCATCACCTATTTGAAAACCATAACATGTCCCTTCAGCCGATCGGCCAGAAATTGATTGCTTTGGAACCAGAGGTTCATAGACCAGGTATCGCCAATCAAATTCCGGTAGGCCCGCGGAGCCAAATCATGAAGCGCAGTGATCCCTCATCAGTGACAAGCATGGCCGTGATGGTTGAGGTCATTTGCTCGTTCAGGCCCGCCCGCAGACCAGGCAGAAGCGCGATCAGGTCGAGGTGGCGGAAGGTGTTAGTCATCCTGTCGGCGTCCTCGGCGAAGGCGGCGGCGTCGAACGGCCGGGCCGCCTTCCTGATCCCGTTGGCGGTCTGGTCGTGCCGGAACGCCCTATCGAACGCTCCAGTATCGTCGAAGCACTTGCCGAGAGCAAAGTTCAAGTGGCTCCTGTCGGTGGCGGAGCGCGGCCCGTCGCGCAACAGCCGCTCGATCGGCGGGATGAGGTCGTCGTCCGGGCGGACTTTCTCTACGGCGACGAGCCCGCAATACGGCATCGCGTAGCCCGGCTTGTCCTGCCCCGCGCCGTGCCTGGCACACACAAAAAAGGGACCGGCCGAAGCCGGTCCCCGAATTTATTGTCTGTTATTCGCCGATCAGAACGAAAGTTTCGGCCCGACAACGAAGTACGTCGACTCGTTGTCCGTGCCGGTCCCGCTCTCATCGTCGAGTTGGGTGTGGCCGAGGGTGGCGATGACTTTGATGCCCGGCCCCATTGTGTAGGCAACCGAGCCCATGATCGTGTCGATATCGGCCTTGAGGGCATCGCCGCCACCATCGCGTTCACCGTGGTAGTAGATCACGCTGACGCCCCAGGGGCCGGTGGCGTAGCTGACGCCGATGTCCCAGCCCTCCGCGTCGCCGACAGTCGTGTCGTCTGTCTGGTTGGCGTAGGATCCGCCGACCGTGAAGCCGGAGAAGCCGATGCTCAGGCCGAGGTTATAGACCTCGGGATCCGACCCTACTGGGTTATCCCATCTCCCATAGCCGCCGGACACCGCCACGTCGACGCCGTTGAAGCTCTCGACGAAGTTGGCGCCGAAGGAAATGCCGTTGTGAAGGTCGGCGTCGAGGTCGATCGCCCCGGACGTGTCTTGCTGGTCCGCCGGGGCGTAGGACGCACCGAACTGAAACCCGCTGAAGCGCGGAGAGAAGTAGCTGAGCCGGAATACGTCATTGGCCCGGGCCGCCTCGACATAGGTCGACCCGAAGGGGCCGCGGAAGTAGCTTCCCGCGGCGGCGCCCGTATAGGCTGCCCAGATAGTCTGGTCACCACTGTTCGCGCCGATGCCGACATCCGGTGCCGAATACTGCATCTTGTATTGGGCAGAGTTTTCGTCACCAATATAGACCAATCCGAAGTCGCCCCCGATGGTCAAGTACGACTCGTCGATCTGGTCGCCAGGGTTGCTGTTGCCTTCGAGCTGGATGTTCACGCCGAAGGAAATGCCGTTGTCCAACGTTGTCTTGCCGAGGAACCAGACCTCGGTGTCGCTCGCGTTTATCGGTCCGCTGGTGTCGGTGCCAACCACGTCATCCTGGCTGGAATAGCCGATCCACTGCTCCATGTAGCCGCCGAGTCTCAACGAGATCTTCTCGTTCTCGGCTGAGGCCGGGCTGGCGGCCACAGCCCCAATCGCACTGGCGGCAATGAGTGCCGTCGTGCTCAAAAGTGCCTTTTTCATTTATTACCCCTATTTTTTGTCTCAAGAGACTTCATCTGAACTGATGCCGCGCTCCCGACTACCCAGGAACCCGCCAACGACCACACCCTATTCAACCGATCGCAAAAGAAACCTGCGGCCGACACGTGCGGGCCGATCGAGCCAAATTTTATCGCAAACCGTTCTACGGTCAACGCTTTCTCCGGTCGGCGAGGGCATTTGCCCACCGCTGTGGCTTTTCTGCCACAGCTGTTGCGTCGGCGCCACGGCGGGTTCCCGGCCCCGGGGCGGTGCTTGACGCCTGGGGGAGGCCGTGGTTTAAGCGGCCTAAAATAAGGAAGTACCGAGTAAAAGGAACGCCTTGCGGGGATCAGAGAACGGCATGTGGAGACGGTCTTGGGATTGGCCCAAAGGGGCATCCATGATTGGCGCCCTGGCGCTTGTGTTGGCCCTGTCAACCTGCCAATACGCCGATCCCGACACTACCTATCCCCGGAACGTACCGGGGAAAGGTGGGGGCTCGACTTACGAGCCGCGGGAAAGCCTTTTCGGCGAAGGGGGGCTGGACCTGTTCGGCGGGGGATCGGCGCCGGAGCCCGGCGGCGGCGGCAGCGGCATCGGGGTCAACAGCTTCCTCTGGCGGGCCTCCCTGGACACCATCTCTTTCATGCCGCTGGTCTCCGCCGACCCCTTCGGCGGGGTCATCATTACCGATTGGTACGCGCCGGTGGAGAGCCCGGGCGAGCGCGTCAAGATCACGGTCTACATCCTGGGACGGGACCTTCGCGCCGACGGCATCCGGGCGGCGGTGTTCCGCCAGCGCTACGACAGCAGCGGCAATTGGGTCGATGCGTCGGTCGAGAAACGGACCCGGGTCGAGCTCGAAGACGCCATCCTCACGCGCGCCCGTCAACTGCGGGTCGCGGGCCTGCAGTAGGCCGGGCCACCACCGCCAAACGGCCAAAACCGGCGGGTCCGGCCGCGCCGACTGCTGACGCCGGCGATCCACCACCATCAGGCCGGTAATCGTCGTCAAGCGCCCCTTGTGTTAACCTTGCCGGTAACCGGGGGGTTGTCTCGGGAATCCCGGTTCGATTGCCACTTCGCGCCACCCCATCCGCCGGGGAGACCTCGAGTGAACAGAAGACAAAGGCGCGCCGCCACGAGCGCCCGGGGACCGGACGTCCCCCGGGTTCGCGGGTCCGCCTCGACGGAACGCAAGCTCGGGGAAGCGGTGTCGCGCCACCGGGCGGGCCGATTGGCCGAAGCCAATCGGCTGTACGCGGAAGTTCTGTCTCGAGAGCCGAACAACGTCGTGGCCCTGCACCTTCTCGGCGTCATCGAGTTCCAGAAGGGTACCGCCGCCCGCGCGGTCGAATTGATCGGGAAAGCCATCGCGTTGCGGCCCGACTACACCGAGGCGCACAACAACCTGGGCAATGCGCTGCGGGGCCAGGGCAGGCTGGAGGAAGCGGTGGCGGCCTACCAGTTGGCCCTGACACTGAAGCCCGACTTCGCCGAGGCGCACAACAACCTAGGCAATGCGCTCAGAGATCTGGGCAGACTGGAGGAGGCTGCGGCAGCCTACCACGGGGCCCTGGCGTTGAACCCCGGCTACGCCGAGGCGCACAACAACCTGGGCGTCACGCTCAGGGACCAGGGCAAGCTGGAGGAAGCGGTGGCGGCCTACCGCAGGGCCGTGGCGTTGAAGCCTGGCTACGCCGAGGCGCACAACAACCTGGGCAATGCTCTCAGAGATCAGGGCAAGCTGGAGG
>Ga0209980_10000495_pt1 | contig 21330 bp, 19 predicted proteins | sample CR02metaG_FD_183611 | JGI IMG/M metagenome (GOLD analysis project Ga0209980, IMG submission 183611) | Deep subsurface microbial communities from Mariana Trench to uncover new lineages of life (NeLLi) - CR02 metaG (SPAdes) (version 2) | ecosystem: Environmental > Aquatic > Marine > Ocean trench...
TTATTGATTAGAGCCTTTTCGACCTGCTTCCAGCTTCGCTGCCGGTTGATAGACTTGATGAAAGAGGGGACAAGTTCGGTGATGGTCTTCCCCTCGCGCTTCCGTTCGGCCATGTGCTCGGCCTGGGGATCCTGCCCATCGGCCACCCTCCCAAGGATGCTCTTGGCTTCAGTTCTGGCGCTTTCAACCGTCTCAGGGGAGCCGTGAGCACCGATAACATAGAAACGCTTGTTTATACCCCTGCCGCCGGGCTTCGGACGGTACGCAACGACATAGGTTTTCTGGCCAGTGGAAGACACACGGACACCAAAGCCCTTAACGTCAGTATCCCATATCGGCTTGTCGCCGGGTTTGAGCCGATCAACTTTCGATTTCGTGATTTTCATTACGGTCATGGCAGCCTCGAATCTCTGTGCTACCACCATGCTACCACGGTATATCGTAAACACCAGTAATTAGTGCGGTGTCGTGCGTAATGATATGCAAGGATTTCCGCAGATCAGCGCAAACGTCTCGGCTCTCAGATAGCTAGATCCAGTAATTCCCCATCAATGCCTGATATGCGGCGTCGTGATCGGCAAGGAGGGCGCGCTCTGCGCCGCGTGCTGGGCCGAGATCGCGTTCATCGCGCCACCGATTTGCCGGTGCTGCGGCTACCCCTTCGAGCTGGACCAGGGTGGCGGCGGTGCCGGCGCGCTGTGCGGCGCCTGCCTGCGCGACCCGCCGCCCTTCGCCCGCGCCCGCGCCGTGTTCCGCTACGATTCCGCTTCCCGCCACCTGGTGCTGGGCTTCAAGCATGGCGATAAGACCCATGGGGCGCCGGCCTTCGGCGCCTGGCTGGCCCGTGCCGCCGGCCCGCTCGCGGCCGAGGCCGACTTGGTGGTGCCGGTGCCGCTCCACCGCCTGCGCCTGTTCCGCCGCCGCTACAACCAGGCGGCATTGTTGGCCCATGCCTTCGCCGCCGCCGCGGGTCTTCGTTGCGTGCCCGACCTTCTCACCCGGGTGCGGGCGACGCCGTCCCAGGGCCGCCTTTCCCGCGCCCGGCGCCGGATCAACGTGCGCGGCGCCTTCGCCGTGGCAAAGGGAAAGGCGCGGTTGATCGACGGGCGGCGGGTGCTCCTGGTGGACGACGTGTTGACCACCGGGGCCACCGTGAATTCGGCGGCGCGCTGTCTTCTTCGCGCCGGTGCCGGGGCGGTGGATATCTTGACCCTTGCACGGGTGGTGCGTCCCGTGCCATGACGGCGGGGTTTTAAGAGCCTTGGAGACCGAGCGCGGCCATGGCCAAGATCGAGATGTATTATTCCGAATGGTGCGGCTTCTGCCATCGCGCCCGCGCGCTGCTGGAGGCGAAGGGGGTCCAATGGACCGGCCATGACGTGGACATGGCCGCGGGCTTACGCCAGGAGATGATGGACCGGGGCGCCGGGCGCACCGTGCCCCAGCTGTTCGTGGACGGCGCGCCCTTGGGCGGCTGCGCCGAGCTGTTCGCCCTCGAGGCAGAGGGCCGGCTCGACGCCATGCTGGGCCTTGCGCCGGCCGATGGCGGCGGTGGTGGAAGAGGGGAAGATGATGGCGGCGGATAACGGCGGCGGTACTTTTCGTCTCGCCTGCGTCCAGGTCAATGCCGGCGACGACGTGGCGGCCAACCTGGCCCGGGCCTGCGATTTCGCGCGCCAGGCGCGTGAGGCGGGAGCCCAACTCATCGCCTTCCCCGAGAACGTCGGCTTCATGGCGCCCGACGGGCTAGGGGTTCGCCAGGCGGCCAAGCCCGAGGCGGAACACCCGGGCCTGGCTGCCTTCCGGGCGCTGGCCCGGGAGATCGAGGCCTGGCTGTTGGTGGGTTCGCTGGCCATCGCCACCGATGACGCCGAAGGCCGTGTCGCCAACCGCTCTTTCCTGGTGGACGAAAGCGGCGAGATCAAGGCCACCTACGACAAGATCCACATGTTCGACGTATCGCTCGCCGGCGGTGAAGACTACCGCGAATCGGCGACCTACCGGCCGGGCGGCGAAGCCGTCGTGGCCGAGAGCCCGTTCGGGAAGCTCGGCATGACGATCTGTTACGACCTCAGGTTTCCCTATCTCTACCGGAGCCTCGCCAAGGGGGGCGCGGAGATGATCGCGGTGCCCTCGGCCTTTACCCAGGCGACCGGCCGGGCCCATTGGCACACGCTGCTGCGCGCCCGGGCGATCGAGACCGGGGCTTTCGTCTTCGCCCCCGCCCAGTGCGGCACCCACCCCCGGGGGCGCAAGACCTTTGGCCATTCCCTGATCGTCGATCCCTGGGGGACCATCCTCGCCGAGGCGGGAGAGCAACCGGGCGTGATAACCGCCGAGATCGACCTCGCGGCCTCGGCCCGCGCCCGCGCCCAGGTGCCGTCCCTCACCCATGACCGCGACGTCGCCGGCCCCTGACGGGGCGTGGCATCGTCATGAGGCACACGAGGAGGCCGGGCCAAGGTGGATTCCTTGCGGCCCACCTTCCGCTGGGAGAAGTTTCCGCGCCCTCGAGACTTGAAGCCCGGCGGCGATGGCCGGTGGTCCCAAACCCCTTCTTCTACCGCTTCGACACGCCTTCCAAGGGTTAGTCAGGCCCTCCTAGAAAGCGAGGATCCAAAGCCCCGGCCGCCGTGGCGCCCTATGACGCCCTTGATGGACGAGGCGTATTCGGGGTATCCCTCCCACCATGATCGTTTTCAATCTTCGATGCGGCGATGGCCACGGGTTCGAAGCGTGGTTCAAGGACGCCAAGGCCTATGAAAGCCAGCGGCGCGGCCGACGGGTCGCCTGCCCGGTCTGCGGCGATACCAAGGTGGGCAAGGTTCCCGCGGCGCCGCGCATCGCCAAGCGCGCGGGCGAGCGCGCCCAGCCCATGGACCAGGCCACGGCGCGGAGCGCGCAATTTATCGACGCGCTCGATCAAATGCACCGGCACATGGAGGAGAATTGCGACTACGTCGGCGACCGCTTTGCCGAGGAAGCCCGCGCGATCCACCAGGGCGATGCCGAAGAGCGCGGCATTTACGGCGAGGCCACCAAGGACGAGGCCAAGGATTTGACCGACGAGGGGGTGCCGTTTACCGCCATCCCGAAACGGCGGCCCAAGGACGCCTAGTGCATTAGGGCCGCGCTTTGTTCATCGTTGGGCCGTATCTTTTCTCCGGGGACGAACTCGATTGCTACCTCGAGGGCCGCAAGGCAGAGGCCGTGGCCGCCGCCCGGGTTGCCGAAGACGGCGCCGATTCCCCCGGCGATCGCGTGGTTGCGCTTTACGCACGCTTTCACATCGCCGACACCAAGATGCACGTCGACAAGGCGCACTTCGCCGCGGAACATCCGCTCGACGACGAGCAATGCGCGGCCATCGCGGTGAAAGACCAGGACAAGGGAAAATACAAGGCCATCACCATCGCCGTTCCCTATTCCGGAGACGCCCACCTTTTCACCTGCCGGCCCACCGTCACTTCCGCCAACCAGCCCCAGGCCGAAATCAAGGACGGCGCGCTGCACATGACCTGGTTCCTTGCCGAGGTCGAGGAGTTCCAGCTGGAAGCTATTTTCAAGCGCCAGATCGCCTTGATCGAACGCACCCTTGAGGTGACCCAGTGGCAGGCCATGGGCTGCAATCGGGAAATGATGGCGGCGCTCAAGGCCGAATTGACGGGCGCGGCGGATTCCGGCGGCTGAACCGGCCTGCGAAGGGTGTTATGCGCAGACAATCAGTAATAGATTCGTCGCACCGCGTTCATTGCCCAGGGACAAATGAGGATTGATCATGAGACCCTATACACCGCAGTTCAATAATCCCTATCCCCAAAGCGAATGGTCCAAGATCACGGGTTTCGCCTACGCCTCGACCCTGCATCTTTGCCGCGCCATTTGGGCGGTTCAGACCCGCACCGGCGAGGACGCCAATTATGTGCTCGCCCAACCCTATAGGGTCCGCTTCAAGCTCGACGATGATTGGCGGGAAATCGTGGTGCCCAAGGGCATGTTGACGGATCTTTCTTCGATCCCGCGCGCCTTGCGCTGGGTGGTTAGCCGTGTCGGGCCCCATCTGGAGGCCTCGATCCTCCATGATTTTCTCTATATCGCCTGGCAGGATTTGCCGGGCTATGGGGCAAGGGATGAGGACCGGGATTTCGCCGATGAGCTCATGCGCGTCGCCATGCAAGAGGCGGGGGTCAGCGGCATGCAAATCTTCCTGATCCACAATGCCGTGCGGCTTTTCGGCGGGGGAGCGTTCCGCAATGCCGATCCGGGGACCCGTTATGTGGAGGACGAAACCGGCGGCGATTGTCCCTGTGAAGGCGCCCGTATGGATGCACCCCCGGCGGAACCGGAACCCGAGCCGGAGGATGACGATGATTGAAAGTTCCCCCAACGACCCATGGCCCAACGGCAAGCCGGAGGTCGGCCGGACGGCGCGGAGATCGAGGAACGATGGCACCGTCGTTCTCGATGGCGATGCGGTGTGCTACACCATGCCGATCGAGATGTGAGACGCTGAGACGGTCCTGGCATTCATCGACGGGTTTCACCCACCCCTTATGATCGCGGCGCCTTGGTCGCGCGCTGGGCCAACACGATTGCGACGCCGCCGAGCGTTGCCGCGGAGGCCAACAACAGACGCAGGGTGATCTCTTCCGACAGCATGACGACCCCGCCGAAGGCCGCTATCGCCGGGACAGAGAGCTGAACCGTCGCCGCACGGGTGGCCATCAGGCCGCGCAGCGCCGCATACCAAATGACATAGCCGCAGCCAGAGGTGATGGCTCCTGAGCTCGCCGCCAGGGCCAGGCCATTTGAAGAGCTGCTAAAATCATCGAAATAAAACAGACTGACCATGAGCACCAGGGGCACCGAATAAACGAAGTTTCTAGCAGTCGCTTCGAGGGGATCCGCGGCGTCCCTGCCCAACAACGAATAGATCCCCCAGGCGATGCCGGCGATCGCCATGAGGACGGCGCCCAATGGGTCCGGTGCTCTCACGCCCGGTGAGACCAGGTAGACCAGTCCAACGATGGCCAGGGTGAGTCCAACCCATGACAATAATGGGAAGTGCTCGCCTTGCCGCAGCGCGAAGATAAACATCGTAAGTTGAACCGCGCCAAACAGGATCAACGCGCCGGTGCCTGCACTGAGAGAGATATAGGCGAAGGAAAAGAACGCCATGTAGGTAAACAGCATGGCGACGGTGCGCCAGTCGGCCGTGCCGCGGTCCTGCGCTGGCCGGCGAAGAGCCACGATCAGACCCAGCGTCACCGCGCCGGAGATCACCCTGACGGTGGTAAAACTCGCCGCGTCGATCAGTTCCTGTCCCAATGCCAGTCGGCACAGCAATGAGTTGGCCGCGAATGCGCCCATGGCGACGACCGTCAACAACACGGTGCGCGGGGCAATGGTTCTGGAACTTCTCGACGGGATGCGGTCACCTTAAAAAAACCGGCATGGGCAAACCATGAGTTCACCAGAACGGAACCACACGCGTCAACCGGTACCTCGGCAGCTCTCCCGCGTGAAGTTCCGCTCCCGGCACAACGCAGGAAATTCGTTAACGCCGCGATGATTGCCCCCTCGGGGATCAGTCCGGTTTCCAGGTAACGCCAAAGGGCGATCGCCAGTTCGCGGGCCAGGCCGGACACAAGACTGCACCCGACCAAGCCCCGTCACCGTCAAATCAATCCTTGCAATAAGGGAGCCATCCACTGAGGACGTAGGCGCCCTGTCCAATTCGCCCCAATGGGTGTTTAATTCCCCCATGCTCGGACGAACAATATTGGCCTTGATGCTGGCATTGCTTATGGCTCTGCCCGCGACGGCGCAAGACTTCCAGAAGGGGTCGGCTGCGTACAAGCGTGGCGATTACGCCACCGCGTATCAGGAATTACGCCCCCTTGCCGAACAGGGGAATGCCCGTGCCCAAAACAGCCTCGGGCTCATGTACCGATATGGTCGGGGCGTTAGGCAGGACTATGGCGAGGCCGCCAAGTGGTACCGCAAGGCCGCCCGGCAGGGGCATGCCGTGGCCCAAAACAACCTCGGAAACCGCTACAGCCGCGGCCTAGGCGTCCCACGAGACTATGCCGAGGCGGCGAAATGGTATCTCAAGGCGGCTCGGCAGGGGTATGCCCTTGCCCAGCTTGGTCTCGGCGTCATGTATGCCCGTGGCCAAGGCGTCTCGCAGGACTACGGCAAAGCGGTGATATTGTTCCGCAAGGCTGCCGAGCAGGGCAATGCTCTCGCCATGTTCGGCCTCGCCAACGTGCACCTCAACGGCTTGGGTGTTGCTCGCGACCCTGTTCTCGCTCATATGTGGTTAAGCTTGGCGGCTGCAAGGGGAAACAAGGAGGGAACCAAATTCCGCATCCTTTTATCCAGGTTTATGACCCGCACGCAAATTGCCGAGGCCCGGAAGCTGGCGCGGGAATGGGGGGCAAAGCATAAGAAGAAGTGACCGGGCCCATGTCCTCAGTGGATGGCTCCCGGATTGCAAGGATATTTTTGACGGTGACGGGGCTTGGTCGGGCGCAGTCTTGCGTCCGGCCTTTCGGTGCGGTGCGTTGACCGCTGGCCCTGATGGTTTCCGCAATATAGTGTTGGGGCGAAGGGGGTTCTGGCGCCGGCAACGAAGTTTGACCTGCCTGGGAGCGCGCGCCCAATAAGAAGGGAGAAAGCCATGACGTATCCCGTGCCAGACAATGAGAACGAACGCCTCGCGGCGGTCTAAACCTATCACGTCACTGATACACCGCCCGAGCTGTCTTACGACGACATCGCCGAGCTAGCAGCAGAGATTTGCCAGTGCCCTGTTGGCTTGGTCAACATCATCGCTGACACCCACGAATGGCTGAAGGCCAAATACGGACTGCCGCCGAACCTCGCTTATCTACCGCGGGGCACAGCATGCTCGACCGCGATCTGTCAAAGCGATCTCCTGACCGTGCCGGACCTTTCAAAGGACGAGCGCTTTGCCGACCATGCGGCGGTCAAGGACGAACCACACTTCCGTTTTTACTGCGGCATGCCGCTGATTAATACCGAGGGCTATGCTCTCGGAACGGTCTGCGTGTTTGATTTCGAACCGCGGAACCTGACCTTCGAACAATCGGAATCCTTGCGCCGTCTCTCGCGTCAAACCATGGCTCAACTCGAATTGCGTCGGAAACTCATCGAGTTGAATGGCGCGCGGCAAGCGCTGGAAACTGAGAAGACGAGATCAGAGGAGCTGCTTCTTAATATCCTTCCCGCGAAGATCGCTGACGAATTAAAGGTCCGGAATGAGGTCGAGCCCAGACACTACGATTCGGTGACGATCATGTTCACCGACTTCAAGGGGTTTACACGCCTCGCGGAGGCGTCCGAGCCGCGCACCCTGGTTAACGACCTTAATCAGTATTTTACAGGTTTTGACGAAATCATTGGGCACCACAATCTGGAGAAACTCAAGACCATCGGCGACGCCTACATGTGCGCTGGAGGGTTGCCCGAGGAAAATCGGACCCATCCCATGGACGCCTGTCACGCGGCCCTTGAGATTCAGGAGTTCGTGACCCGAATCAACAGCCAGCGGGAGAAAATGCGCCTCAATCCCTGGGAGCTGCGAATTGGACTGAACACCGGCCCAGTCATGGCCGGAGTCGTGGGGAAAAAGAAGTTCACCTATGACATATTGGGCGATGCCGTGAATGTTGCGGCGCGGATGGAATCAAACGGAGAGGCGGGCCGGATCGCGCTGTCGGAAAGCACTTATAACCATGTCAAGGAGCAGTTCGAGTGCGAGCATCGCGGCCAGATCGAAGCTAAGAAAAAGGGTTTGCTGGACATGTACTTTCTCAATGGAGTTAAGCACGAATTTGCCCAGAACTAGGCAGGGCAGTTGCCCCCTTTTGCTGAGGGAGGGGTTGATGTCTGGACCCTCATTGTCCCAATTCGAGAACGGCGGGATCAAGGCCAGTGGAGCCTGTTAACCTAATGTCCGTTTCTTTAATCGGGCACCGGTGGTCCCGCGAAGTTGGCCCATAAGAGGGTCTGGTTCGGATGCAAAGCGAACCGCTCCCGGCGCGCAAAGGCTAGGTTACTCACCCGACACGGAGTCCGGCGTGCCGCGGCGTTGGGCCAGTTTCTCACCGGTTTCAAAATAACGCCCGGTCACGGCCAGTTCGGCCTCCTCGGCGTTCTCCTCGGTCCATTGGGACAGCGGATAACCATACCAGGGATCCTTCAAGTCGAGTTCAGGAAGCTTGAGCGCTTGCCAGCGTGCCCGCGCGGCCTCCATGAAGTCCCGGCGCGGCAGGGATACCGGAAGATAGGGATGTTCGCGGCAGGCGTTGATCAACAGCGCCGAGGCCCCGGCCCCGTCGGGGTAGTCCATTTGCTGCTGGTTGTCCGACGGCGCGATCGAGGGATCGAGACGGGGAACCTTGCCGCGGATGATCTCGGCGTCGCGGTGGGGCTGCATGGAATAGGCGAGCGCCCACAGGACCGCGTCCATGGAATCCGGATCGACGTCGGAATCGACGGCGATGAATATCTTGCCCAGCGACGAGTCGAAGGCGGCCGCGGCCCGCAGTGCCTGCCAGGGTTGCCCTAGCTTGGGTTGATCCAGCTGGATCACGAACATCATATTGCAGCTCGCCATTTCCTGGCACGCCACCTTTGTCACCGAGGGGATATTGCAGGCATCACGGAGGTGATTGAGGTAGATCGAATCGAATGCCACCTTGCGGATCACCGTGCTTTCGCTGGGCGGGAACTCGCTGATGATGCCCTGGTAGACCGGCGTGGGCCGGTGGGTAATGGCGTGGACCTCGAACACCTTTTCCATCTTGCGGGGGCCGAGATAGCCGCTGGCCTCGCCAAATGGTGCCTCGGGCTCCAGAATGTCGGTGCGAATCTCGCCTTCGATGACGATCTCGGCATAGGCCGGAACCAGCAAATCCACCGTTTCCGCCTGGACAACGTCGATCGATGCCCCGTTCAGCGCGCCCGCCAGGCCGTACTCATCGACCCCATAGGGAACCTTGCTGACCGCCGCCAGCAGAAGCGCCGGCGGCCCACCGATGAAGATCGCGGCCTCCAGCGGGCGGCCCAGCCGACGGGCCTTCTCCCATTGGATGGCAAGGTGCTGGGTGGAGACATCGGTGGCGCAGCCGATGCGGTCGGGCGCCTTGATCATCCCCCGATAGATGCCGAGGTTGTAATCCCCGGTTTCCGGGTCGCGGGAAACCCAGACCCCGGCGGTGATGAAGGGCGCCGGGTCGAAGCCGGGGGTGGAAATCAAATGGGGAAACCGGTCGACACCGTCGCCCAGGTCCGGGGCCTTGACCTGGATTTCCTTGACCGGCGCCTGATCGCGGGGAACCGGACGGGGGGGAAAGTGATTGCCATGGGCCTTGCCCCAGGTCGCGGCGATATCTTCGGGGGCGATGCCCAGGGCGGCGGCGTAGACCGCGCGCGAGCTTCCCAGCGACCCCAGCGCCACCGAGGCATCGAATCTGCGCCCGGTTGAGCGGGTGACGTTGCGAAACCAGAAGGCCTTGCGCTGGGCCTCGGGCAGGCCGCGAAACTGAAGGCGCACCAGGGACACCAGCTCGGTGTCCCGTCCGATCGGCTCATCGATCACGTGCAACAGCTCGCGGCGGGCCAGTTCATCGAGGTAGGCGCGGACATCGCGATAGGGCATGTTGACACTCCCTCAACTGGGGGCGGTGTTCGCCGGCCGATCCGCCCCATTGTTTAGGATTTTCAGTCGGTCTTCGGCAACCGGCCGGTGGTGTCGTAGCCGGCAAGCGCTTCGTCCACCAGGCGTTGGCTGGTGGCGAAATCGTAGTTCCGGTACATGCTCATTTTCACCACGAACGGCGCGCCGGCGTAGAATTTTTCGTATTGGTCGTGGCGACCCGCGAACTCCGATCCCACCAGATCCCAGGCCAGTTTCATCAGCTTGACCCTTTCTTGCGCCGAATGGTCCGGCGATTGGATGTATCGCTCTATATCGGCGCGTATCTCGGGATTGGCGAAATCCTCGACGCTGGACGGAAGCTGGATCAGGCCGCCGCCGCACAACTCGCGTATCAGGTTCAGCATCTTCGGATAAATCTCGCTCTGCGTCACCATTGCCGCATAGAGCGCCTGACGCCCTGGTTCGACATAACCGTTGGCGGTGGTGGTGGCGGTGGCGATCTGGGCGTCGACCAGCCCTTCGTAGATGCTCGCCTGGACCGCCAGGTCGGCCAGCAGGGCTTGGACCGGCGGCAGGGCTGCCACGCCGTTCATTTGCGCGATCCGTTGCGCCACCCCGACCATGAAGCGGAGCTTGGTGGTGAACCGAATCTGGGCCTGATTGTTGCCCATCACGTGGGCCGGGGTCGCCCACCATTGATCCCGGCAAATGTCGATGTTCTTGTAGACGAATACCTGGTCCCAAGGGACCACCACGTTGTCGTAGACCACCAGGGCATCGTTTTCGTCGAATCGTGACGCCAAGGGATAGTCGAAAACGCTGCTCGCCGCTTGGCCGTAGGAGCGGCGCGAATAGATGCGGACGCCCGGCGCGTTGCAAGCAATGGCGACATTGATGGCGAAATTCTCATCCCCCTTGCCCAACGGCCGGATGGTGCTCAAAAGCACGTAATCGGACAGCGCCGAACCGGTGCCGAGCATTTGTGCGCCCCGGATGACGATGCCGTCATCCCTTTCTTCGACCACGCCGGCGTAAAGGTCCGACGGGTTCTGCTGATGGGCCGGTTTGGAGCGGTCGATCTGGGGCGGCACGATGGTGTAGGTGATGTAGCCGTCGTGATCGCGCAGGAACTCATAAAATTTGACCAGGTTATCGGCGAACCGTCGGTTGCCGTCTTCGGCAAAAACTTCCGGCGCCATGGCCCAGCCGACGAAGAACCCGGCGACGTGGTCGGGGCCGCGGCCCATGAATCCGAAGTTCGATTCCGAAAGCTTCTCGATGGCGCGGCGGCGGGTCACGAGATCGTCTTGTGATCGGGGAAGCTGCCAGCTTCGATTGACCGGTGCCCCGGTCGCCGGGGATGGATAGGTCATGACCTCCCGGTTGGCGGGATCGAAGGCGATGTCATACATATCGGCGATCGAGCGTACCCCTTCGGCGAAGGCAGGATGGGTGGTGACGTCGCTGACCTCCTCACCGTCGATGAACACGCGGCGGCCGTCGTCCTTGAGGGCCTCCATATAGGCCTCTCCCGACCGCAACCCGCCGGAATATCGATTATCGGCTTCATAACTCGTAGGCATAAGACCTTTGTCCCATAGTGCGTCGTGCGGTTATCGATCCCTATACTGACGCCAAAAGATTTGCGTGACCATCGATTTACGAGCCCGCTTTCAATGGGATCCTTGGGCGATTGGGGTTTCTTCGGATTCTCGCTTATGGCGGTCGGAGCGTGCGTGGTGGGTCCGGCCTCAATCCGGTGGCTGGTCGCCCTCCGGGGGCGCGAATCGTTTGATATGAAGGTCTTCCCCGATATCAATCTGCATCAAATCCTCGCCGACCTCGAGGGGGCCTTGGTACTTCGTCCGTGTGGCGGGGATGAGGTCTTCCGCCCGGGCGCTGCCGAAGAGCAACAAGTGGGTGTAGACCGCGAGTCGCGGTTTGGTGCGTGCGAAGACTTCACCGGCCTGCTCTGGAAAGGTGTGATTGTTGCCGATTCTCCGGATCATCTCTTCATTTTCGACCGCGGCGCCCGCCGCCATGGTGACTTCATGAATCAGCACGTCGGTTCCTTGCGCGTGGCGGATGAGATTTTCGTTAAAGGTGGTGTCTCCCGATATCACCGCCGAGTGGCCCCGGTAGTCGATGCGATATCCGAACGCCATGAGCGCTTCACCACCGTGATCCACTTCGAATACCGTCACCTTTACGCCGCCCTGGTCGTAAACCAACCCTTCGGATATCTCCGTCGCCTCGAGTTTCACGCCTTGGGCGGGGTAGTTTCCACTTCGCACACGGATATCGGTGGCAAAGGCGAGGGGAAGATGCTCCGCCATCTGCCGTGTCCCCTCGGGCCCCCAAACCTTCAGCGGAATGCTGCGTTTGCCCCATGGCCGGCCGATCCAGCCGGTGAGCCAAAGATCGATGAACCCAACGACGTGGTCCGAGTGGTGGTGGGTGAGAAACATGCCGGTAATGTCGGCGAAGGGGATCCGCAATTGGTGCAGCCGCTGCATGGCGCCGCGCCCGGCGTCGAAGATGAATTTCTCATCACCGACTTCAACGAGGGTACTGGGGCCAAAACGATTCAAAACCGGTGGTGGGGCTCCCGTCCCGAGGAGGGTAACCCGAAAGAGGTCTTCCGATGGTTCTGCCAAATTTCGTCCCCATTGGCCGCGACAAGCCAGGCTATGAATAATAGCCCCACCCGCCAGGCACAACAGCGAAGTCGTTTATGACCGCTTCTTTAATCGGACATACCAGGCGCGAACCGAAGACCGATGCCGTGGTCCACTTGCCTAAAGTTCGCTCCCGGCACAACGCAGACGATTCGTTAACGCCGCGATGCTTGCGGTCCTCGGGCTTGTCAGCCTGATGCCTCTTAAGGAGCTTTTTCAGCGACGGTGATGTAATTGACCCCGGTATCGGTGCCGACCCGCCAGGACGCGGTCAGAGGGTTGAAGACGATCCCTGAAACCGTGGTGACCCGCAATCCGCTGGCCTCCAACCCCGCTCTCAGCTCCGCCGGGGTGACGAACTTGTTCCAGTCATGGGTCCCTCGGGGCAGCCAGCCCAAGACGTATTCGGCGCCGATGATGGCCAGTGCATAGGCGCGCGCCGTGCGATTGAGGGTGGCGACGATGAAAATTCCCCCCGGCCTGACCAGGTGCGCGCCGGCGCCCAGGAAGGCGCCGAGGTCGGCGACATGTTCGACCACCTCGAGCGCGAGCACGATGTCAAACGTCTTGCCCTCCCGGGCGAGCCGTTCGGCGGTCGCCGTCCGGTAGGTGATGTCGAGCCCCATGGCCTTGGCGTGGAGATCGGCGGTGCCGATATTCTTCGCCGACGGGTCGATGCCGGTCACCTCGGCGCCCAGCCGCGCCATGGGCTCGGCGACCAGCCCGCCGCCGGTGCCGATATCGAGCATCGTCAAGCCGTCGAGCGGAATGTGGGTTTGCGGCGCGCGGCCGTAATGGGCGCAGGCCCGGTCGCGGATGAAGGCCACCCGGGCCGGGTTGAAGCGGTGCAGGGGGCGGAAGGGGCCGTCCGGGTCCCACCACTGGGCGGCGAGCGCCTCGAAGCCGGCGATTTCCGCGGCGTCGACCGATGGCGCCCCGGCGCCGTTCCCGGTGTCCTCGCCCGCCCCAGGGTCATGATCGGATGATGCAGGCATTTCAATAAGATCTTCGCCGTTCACAGGGTGGCCGGGCTTGCCTGGGCCAACGTTCCAGAGTATGAATTGGCGCCCTCGCCGGGGCAAGCCGTTGATCAGGCCTTGCGCCGGCGCAAGTCTTCCCCTCGGCGAGAATGCGTTTCAGGGGGCCGGCCCCGCCGCCGGCGGCGCGGCTCCGAGCGGCAAGGGCGGTTGGGACAAGGCGTATGGCAGTCATCGTACAGAAATTCGGTGGCACGTCGGTGGCCGATCTGGATCGGATGAAGGCGGTCGCCGATAGGGTCGAAGCCGCCATTGCCGCGGGCGACAAGGTCGCCGTGGTGCTTTCGGCCATGGCCGGCGTCACCAATCGGTTGGTGGACTGGGTCAACGAAGCCGGGGCCGATTGCGACGGCAGCGAATACGATTCGGTGGTGTCCACCGGCGAGCAGGTTACCGTCGGCCTTCTCGCCTGCATTCTCCAGGGCCGGGGGTTGGCTGCCCGCTCCTGGCTTGGTTGGCAGCTTCCGATCCAAACCGAGGGGGTCCATGGCCGGGCGCGGATCACCAATGTCGAGACCGAGGCGCTCAAGCGCGGCCTCGACAATGGAGAGGTGCAGGTGGTGGCCGGATTCCAGGGGATCTCCGGGGACGGCCGCATCGCCACCCTGGGCCGCGGCGGATCGGATATCACGGCGGTCGCCCTGGCGGCGGCCATCAACGCCGAGCGTTGCGACATCTTCTCCGACGTGGACGGTGTCTACACGGCGGATCCCAGGGTCGTTGCCAGGGCCCGCAAGTTGGATACAATCACCTACGAAGAGATGCTCGAAATGGCCTCGCTGGGCGCCAGGATTCTCCATATCCGGTCCGTCGAGCTGGCCATGAAGCACGACGTGCGCCTGCAGGTGCTGTCCAGCTTCGGCGACGGCCCGGGCACTTTCGTTGTCAGTGAGGATGAAATGCTGGAACAGGAACTGGTCAGTGGAATCACCTATTCCCGGGACGAGGCCAAGGTTACCTTGACGCGGGTTCCCGACCGCCCCGGCGTGGCGGCGGCGATTTTCGGTCCCCTCACCGATGCCGATATCAATGTCGACATGATCGTGCAAAACGTCTCCGAGGACGGCAAGGCCACCGACCTTACCTTCACGGTGACCAAGGGGGACCTGGAGGCGGCCATGGGGGTGCTGGAAGCGGCGCGCGACACGCTCGGGTACACCGCCCTGGTGGGGGACCCCGACGTGGTCAAGATCTCTGTCATCGGGGTCGGCATGCGCAACCACGCGGGCGTGGCCCAGAAAATGTTCCAGGTGATGGCGGAAAAGGGCATCAATATTCAGGTGATCTCGACCTCGGAGATCAAGATTTCCGTGCTGGTGGCCGAGGACTATACCGAGCTCGCGGTCAGGAGCCTTCATTCCGCCTATAATCTCGATCAGGACTGATCCCATGGCGCACGAATCGATGGAGCGTCACAAAATGGAGACGGCGGAATAATGCAGGCGGTCCCGACCGGGGTGGGGCCGCGCCGGCTACTGGGACGAATCAGGGACCTTATGGCCGGCGAGGCCACCGCCCAGGCGAAACTGGACAAGGTGGTGCAGGTGATCGCCGCCGGAATGGTCGCCGAGGTCTGCTCGGTCTATATCCTGCGCGCCGGCGAAGTGCTCGAACTATTCGCCACCAAGGGTCTCAGGCGCAGGGCCGTGCATCAGACCCGGCTCCGGGTGGGCGAGGGCCTGGTCGGCGAGATCGCCGCCTACGCCCAGCCGCTGGCCCTGTCCGATGCCCAGTCCCATCCCGCTTTCGTCTATCGGCCGGAAACCGGAGAGGAAGTCTTTCGCTCGCTGATGGGCGTCCCCATCCTGCGGTCGGGCCGCGTCGCCGGCGTTTTGGTGGTGCAGAACAAGATTGAGCGGACCTACAGCGACGAAGAAATCGAGGCCATGCAGATCACCGCCATGGTGCTGGCCGAACTGGTGGCCGGCGGCGAGCTGGTCAACCCCCATGAGCGGGCGCCGGCGGAGGGCATCGCGCTTTTGCCGGTTCGCCTGGACGGGGTGGCGCTGAACGGGGGTATGGCCATGGGAACGGCGGTGCTCCACCGTCCCGATATCTCCATCCGCCAGGTCGTGGCCGAGGATCCCGAACTCGAGCTCCGGCGCCTCGGTGAAGCGGTGGAGGCGGTACACCAGAACCTCGACCGGCTGTTCGGGCGCGGCGAATTATCCGGCGCGGGCGAACATCGCGATGTCTTGGACGCTTACCGCATGGTGGCGTCGGACAGCGGCTGGATCGGGCGCATCGGCGACGCCATCCGGTCCGGCCTCACCGCCGAGGCCGGGGTCCAGCAGGTGCGGGAAAACATCTCCATGCGCATGAGCCAGCTCACCGACCCCTACTTGCGCGAACGCCTCGACGATATGGAAGATCTGTCACTTCGCCTGCTCCAGCGGCTGACCGGCGGCGCCAATGGCGGCGCGCAGCGTGATCTGCCCGACGATGTGGTGGTGGTGGCGCGTTCCGTCGGCCCGGCGGAACTTCTCGACTACGACCCCGCCCGGCTGCGCGGGTTGATCATGGAACGGGGCTCCGCCACCTCCCATGTGTCGATCGTCGCCCGGGCGCTGGATATCCCGGTGATCGGGCAGGTCATGGACCTGTTCGCCAAGGTCGATGCTGGCGACACGGTGATCGTCGATGCCGAAAACCGGCAGGTCTTCGTTCGCCCGGTAGAGGACGTGCAACAGGGGTTCGTGGAAACACTGCGGCTGAGGGCCGCCCGAAAGCAGGTCTTCGCCCAGTTGCGGGACCAGCCCGCGGTCACCCTGGACGGCACCGAGGTGTCGCTCAATATCAACGCCGGGCTCGAGCTCGACGTGCCCCAGGTCCATTCCACCGGCGCCGACGGGATCGGCCTGTTCCGCACGGAAATTCCCTTCATGGTGCGCGCGACCTATCCCGACGTGGAGGCCCAGACGGCGCTCTATCGCGCGGTGTTGGACCAGGCCGACGGCAAGCCGGTGGTGTTCCGGACCCTGGACGTGGGCGGCGACAAGGAATTGCCCTATTTCGAAAGCGAGGCCGGGGAGAATCCGGCGCTCGGTTGGCGCGCCATCCGCATCGCCTTGGACCGGCCGGCGATGCTGCGCGGCCAGGTTCGCGCCCTGGTGCGGGCGGCGGACGGGCGCTCGTTGTCGGTGATGTTCCCCTTGATCGCCGAGGTGGCGGAATACGATCGCGCCCGCGAGGTGCTGGATATGGAGTTGGCACGCGAAAAGGCCAGGGGCGGCACATTGCCCAAGAAGCTCGAAGTGGGCGTCATGGTGGAGGTGCCCTCGCTTCTCTGGCAGCTGCCCGCGCTGGTCCAACGGGTCGATTTTCTCTCGGTGGGGTCCAACGACCTGCTGCAATTCCTGTTCGCCACCGATCGGGGCAATCCCCGCATGGCCGAGCGCTACGACTCGCTTTCGCCGCCGGCGCTCAAGGTGCTCCAAGATGTGGTCAGGACCGCGGATCGGGCGGGACGGCCGCTGTCTCTATGCGGCGAAATGGCCAGCCGGCCGCTTGAGGCGATGGCTTTGGTCGGCCTCGGTTATCGGTCGCTGTCCCTCACCGCGGCTTCCATTGGACCGGTCAAGGCCATGGTGCGCTCTCTCAGGTTGCGCTCTCTCAGGGAGTATATGAAAACCATCTTGGACAGCCCGGAGCACAGCCTCCGCGATCGCCTCCGGGCCTTCGCCCTGGATCATGACTTCGCGATCTAGTGACCCAGAGCATTATCGGACCTAATTGACCCATTTGACCGGAGTATGCTCTAACCGGGACGGGCGGACACATGTTGATTGGCCGGGGCCGTCTAATTTGCTAACACTGGGAACGGTTTGGCGGAATGGTGGTGCGGTTGCGCGCCACGCCGGCCCTGGGACCGGGATTTTCCGCCGGCGCCGCTAATGAGGCGAAAATGACGGAACAGCCTCCCCGCGGGGACATTGAGCAGGATTCGATCGACGTCGTCGGGGCCACCGGCGAGGATCTCCGCGAGCAGCGCGAGGCGCTTGGCGCCGATTTGGTGGAAATCGCAGAGACGCTCTGCATCCGCCGTGGGTTCCTCGAAGCCCTGGAAGCGGGCGATTACGATGCCCTTCCCGGTCCCACCTATGCCGTCGGTTTCGTGCGCAGCTATGCCAACCACCTGGGGCTAGACGGCGATAAATTGGCCGGGCAATACAAGATCGAAATTTCCGGTGAAAGGCCAACCGCGAAGCTTGATTTCTTCACCCCGGTGCAGGAAAGCCGGATTCCCCGGGGCGCCATGGTTCTGGTGACGGTGCTGCTTGCCTTCGCCATTTATGGTGTGTGGTATTACATGAACGCCCGTGACCTGACCTTTTCGGACATCATCCCCGAGGTTCCTCCTTTATTCGGCCGCACCGCCGAGGCGCCCGCCCCACCGCTGCCCGCGGAGCCGGGCGCCACGGCCTCGCCCCAAGGGGGTCCGGCGGGTGAAAAATCGGCGTCCGCCGGCCCGGCCGCGGCCAGCGGTGCACCCCCGTCCCCGGAAGTGGCCATGGACCGGCAAGCGGCCGTCCCGCCGCCGCCCGCCGCGTCGGCGACGGGGGCCGGGGCCGTTGCCGAGATCCCGCCACCGGCCCCCGCGGAGGCCGCTGGGCCGCCGCAATCCGCCCCCGCGGAGGCTGCGGCCGTGCTCGCACCGGCGCCCGCCGAGGCCGCTCCGGCCATGGTTTCGACCCGCATCGAGATCCGCGCCAAGGCGGATAGTTGGGTTCAAGTGCGCACCGCCGAAGGAACCTTGTTGGTGACGCGAATCCTGAGCCAAGGCACCAGCTATGCGGTGCCGCCGCAAAAGGGGCTGCGGCTCACCACCGGCAACGCCGGGGGGCTGGAGATTCTCGTCGACGGGGTGCCGGTGCCCCCTCTCGGGCCCTTTGGCGCGGTACGCCACGACGTGGCTCTCGATCCCGAGCGCCTCAAGGCGGGCACAGCCTTGGCACGCTGAACAACGCGCGCCTTGATTTTTTGGGCAATCCGCCGCAGTTATTGGGGGAATGGCCGGTCCCCCGGCGCTTGGCGGCGCCGGCGCCCCGGTCCGAGGAGTGACCATGAGTATTCGGCCTTTTCGCGACATCTCTCGACATCCGACCCGGCAAATCCGCGTCGGCCCCGTGGCCGTGGGCGGCGATGCGCTGATTTCCGTCCAGTCCATGACCAATACCGCGACCACCGATGTCAAGGGGACCATCGCCCAGGTCCGCGAATTGGAACAAGCGGGCGTCGATATCGTCCGCATTTCCTGCCCCGACGAGGAATCGAGCCGGGCCCTGGCGGAGATCGTCGACGCGGTGACGGTGCCCATCGTCGCCGATATCCATTTCCATTACCGCCGAGCCATCGAAGCGGCCGAGGCGGGGGCGGCCTGCCTGCGCATCAATCCCGGCAACATCGGTTCCAAGGACCGGGTCCGCGAGGTCATCGCCGCGGCCCGGGACCATGGGTGCTCCATGCGCATCGGCGTCAACGCCGGGTCTTTAGAGCGCGATCTGCTGGAGAAATATGCCGAACCCTGTCCCGAGGCCTTGGTGGAAAGCGCGCTTCGGCACATCCATGTTCTCGAGGACAACGATTTCCTGGACTTCAAGGTGTCGGTCAAGGCCTCGGACGTGTTTCTCGCCGTCGCCGCCTATCGCGCCCTGGCCGAGGTTTGCGATTATCCGCTGCATCTCGGCATCACCGAGGCGGGCGGACTGCGTACCGGCACCGTCAAATCGGCGATCGGTCTCGGCATGCTTTTGTGGGAGGGGATCGGCGATACCATCCGTGTGTCGCTGGCCGCCGATCCGGTGGAGGAGGTCCGCGCCGGGTTCGAGATCCTGAAGGCGCTCAATCTGCGCCACAAGGGCGTCACCATCATCGCCTGCCCGTCCTGCGCCCGCCAGCAGTTCGAAGTGATCGAAACCGTGGTCAAGCTCGAGGAACGGCTTGCCCATGTCACCACGCCCATGACGATCTCGATCATCGGCTGCGTCGTCAACGGCCCGGGGGAAGCGCGCGAGACCGATATCGGGCTGACCGGTGGCGGCAACGGCACCCACTTGATCTATATGGCCGGGGTGGCCGACCATAAACTTGGCGACGCGGACATGATCGAACATATCGTGGAATTGGTGGAGCACCGAGCCGCAGAAATCGATGCGGCGGCGCAAGTCGATGACGAGAAATCAACCGCGGGCGGCGGCCAAGCGCTCCCGGGCAAGGCCGGCGAGCCGGGCTAGTAAGGGACGGGTTTGGATCAGCTTCAGCCGGTGCGCGGCACCCATGACATTTTGCCGGACCAGAGCCGCGCCCATCGGCGCATCCGGGAGACAGCGCGGGAATTGGCGGAGCGCTACGGCTATGCCGAGATGTCGACGCCGATCTTCGAATTCACCGAGGTCTTCAAGCGAACCCTCGGCGAGACCTCGGATATCGTCACCAAGGAGATGTACACCTTCGCCGACCGTTCGGGGGACCAGATCACGCTCAGGCCCGAGGGCACGGCCGGCATCGCGCGGGCGCTGATATCGGGCGGCCTAGGCCAGAGCCTGCCGCTCAAGTTCTTCTATTCGGGGCCGATGTTCCGTCACGAACGACCGCAAAAGGGGCGGCTTCGCCAGTTCCATCAGATCGGCGTGGAGCTTTTGGGGGCGGCGTCGGCCATGGGCGATGTCGAGGTCATCGCCCTTGGCGACCAGATCCTCGAGGCGCTGGGCATTCGTGGCCGCACCCGGTTGGAACTCAACACCCTGGGCGATTCGGCAAGCCGCGCGGCCTACCGTGAGGTGCTGGTGGCGTACTTGAGTGCCCACCGCGATGGATTGTCCGAGGACAGCGCGAAGCGCCTCGACCGCAACCCCCTTCGTATCCTCGATTCCAAGGACAAGGGCGACCGCGAGGTGGTGGACGGCGCGCCGCTGTTCGGCGATTACCTCACCGACGACGCGCGGGCGTTCTTCGACCGGGTGCGCGCGGGTCTCGATGATTTGGGGCTCGCATATCTGATCAATCCCCGGCTGGTGCGGGGTCTCGATTACTATTGTCACACCGCGTTCGAGTACACCACCGAACATCTCGGCGCTCAGGGCACGGTCCTCGCCGGGGGACGTTACGACGGCCTCATCGAGACCATGGGCGGGCCGCCGACGCCGGGCGTCGGTTGGGCCGCGGGGATCGAGCGCCTGGCCATGCTGTTGGACGAGCAAGTGCCAGCGGTGAAGCCGGTGGTGGTGATCCCCGTCGGCGATGAATTCGAAGCGGAGGCCTTCAGGGTCACCCAACGCCTGCGTTTGGCCGGCATCGCCGCCGATATTGGCTTTTCCGGTAATCTCTCTCGGCGCATGAAGCGCGCCAATCGCATGGGCGCCGCCTATGCCGTCATTCTCGGCTCGGACGAGCTTGCCCGCGATGCCGCGACCCTGCGCGACATGGAAACCGGCGCGCAGGAAGAGGTGGCGCTCGATAAGCTTGTGGACCGACTCACCCAGCGTCGCTAGTGCACTATCCGGAGCCGCCATGTCCGCCGTCACCGGTTCAAGCCCCGATCCAAGCACCGCCCCGCGGCTTCGCCGCCTGATCGTCGCCGGCGTCGACCACCAGACGGCGGGCCAGGGGCTCAGGGACCGGCTCTTTGTCGAACAACCGGCCTTACCGGATTTTTACCGGCATCTCGCCGAGGCGGGGTTCGACCAAGCGGTGCTGCTGTCGACCTGCGACCGGGTGGTGGTGGTGGGCATGAGCGACGCGCCTGATGCGGCAGCCGCGGCGATCCGCCGGACCCTCGCCGAGACCGCCGGGATGACCGAGCAAAACATCGAGGGCAGTTTCTTCATCCGCACCGGGACCGATGCGCTGGGCCATCTGTTCTCCATCGCCGCGTCGCTGGAGAGCCAGGTTCTGGGCGAACCCGAGGTTCTCGGCCAGATCAAGACGG
>Ga0209980_10000496_pt1 | contig 21309 bp, 20 predicted proteins | sample CR02metaG_FD_183611 | JGI IMG/M metagenome (GOLD analysis project Ga0209980, IMG submission 183611) | Deep subsurface microbial communities from Mariana Trench to uncover new lineages of life (NeLLi) - CR02 metaG (SPAdes) (version 2) | ecosystem: Environmental > Aquatic > Marine > Ocean trench...
CGGAACAACGACAACGAGCTGGCCCGCGTTATCCGCTACGCCAACCGGGTTCCGCTGCTCTATCAGCAGGCTGCATGTTCCGCTTTCAAGTCTGCGCTGGAAACCAGTTGGCGTAATTATGGTGTTCCCCAGTCCAGAGGCGCGCTGCCATCGGGTCCCATGGTGATTTTCGTTCATATGGCTTCGGTCTGGGTTCCGTTTACCAGTGAAGCCAAGGAAGCCATCGCGGACTACGATGAAATCCGCAAAGAAATCAAACTGGCCCTGCAAGAATGCGGTCGGCGGCTTGGGACCTTCCTTAGACGCCGCGAGCGCGCAAAGAGCGAGTTTCGTCGGCGTAATATCTTCGAACTCTATATTGAGGAAGTGGTTGCGGCCTGCAACCACCTCAAAGGTGGAAAGTTACCCACAGAGAAACTCAAACAGCAGCTTCATAAGATCGCCATGAAGCGGACCGGTGGAGAGAAGACCGACGAACTGCTGGGAAAAAACGGGGATGGCCCGGAAGGGCTTCCCTTTTCGATCATCGTCACCCCAGACGGAACCGAGGGAGAGGTACCGATCGCGGGTGGAAATGGGCATGTTGAAGTCGCCCCCCCGGAGGAAGCCTCCGAAGAGGAGGAGCAAATCCCCGAGGCAACTCAGATGAATGGGAACGAAAAGTTGAAGGTGAAGATTAATAGCAAGGCAGCAGGAACCAAGAAGTCTTCGGGTAAGAAGAAAGCGGTTCCACGCAGCACAAAAGCCAAGAAAAGCACAAAGCGCGGGAAGAAATAGGTAACGGAATGGCACGAAAAAAGCCCAACAGTAACGGTGCTGTCGAGAAGAAACTTGTTGGAGTCGCGGACACGGTTATCGCGGCCGCGCAAAAGAGCAAGGACCCGACAATTGAAATTCCCGTACGCTCACTTTCCAATGTCAAGTTTAACGAGAAAAAGCGCATCCTCGAGATGGGTAAACATAAGCAGGCCCGCTCTTTTTTCAATGTAGGCATGGCGAAAAAATTTATGCAGACGGTGCTCGTGGCGGATGCTCTGTCGGAGCTCCAGCGATCAGACCTCACGACCTCTCTCAGGGAGATCTACTACCGCACCAAACACACGATTCAAGACTCAAATGAAAACACGTTCGACGGCCAAAACGAATCAGATCCGATCATCGAGGATCTCGAGGTTGCGCTGGAAGCCCTCCGCGAAGAATTACACGTACGTGCCGACAACGGCGGTACCGTTATCGGACCGCTCGTATTAGTTGATGACGGCGACCAGGTGGACTGCAGCCGCCTAGGGAAGGGGGGCTATTCCGTTCCCTCCATCGTCGAGCCAGAATACATCCAGATCAGGAGATGTACCGCCGATTTCGTACTTCTCGTTGAGAAGGGCACCCAATGGAACCGCCTCTCGGAAGACAAGTTCTGGCGGAGATACAACTGTGTCCTCCTTACGGGTAATGGCCAGCCGCCACGAGGTGTCAGGCGCCTGGCGCGTAGGCTACACGACGAAAAGGGGCTCCCGGTTTATGTCCTCGTGGACAATGACCCCTGGGGTTATTATATCTATTCGGTCATCAAGCAGGGCTCCATCAACCTCGCGTTTGAAAGTCAGCGCATGGCCATTCCGAAGGCCAAGTTCATAGGACTCTCCAGTGCCGATCCAGAACAATACGGTCTCCAGCGTAACGTGGGTATCAAGCTCAACGATAAAGATATCACCCGGGCCAAAGAGCTCCTCAACTATCCTTGGTTTCAGAAAAAGGAATGGCAGGTTGAAATCAAGCGGATGCTCTCAGTGGGTCTCAAGTACGAACTGGACGCGCTCGCCAACAAGGACTTCCAGTTCCTGACCAAGAAGTACCTCCCCAAAAAACTCAAAGACAAAGACTGGTTGGATTAGCTTAAAGAGGTTTGCAGTCCATGTTCCTGATTGTTAGGGACTGACGCACGATATCGCAAACAAATTGAGGAACAGATGAATAAAGCCGCACCAGCCGCTTTTCCCGGCCGCATCATCAAGGCTGAACGCCCAGTTTAACTCCGTAGGTTCATAATCCTTGGGGGATCGTGCAATGCTTGCGTTATTGACCCGCCTTGGCTAACTTGGCCTTTCGATAGGCTCAGGGCAGGACGAGGGGGCTCCCAAAATGACCAACACCCATGATTCCTTCAATGATCCCAATACTTTGTTTGGGAAGCTTCGCTCGGCTTGTGCCAATGAATGGGATGCTTACTGTAACCATGAATTTGTACGCCGTCTGGGTGACGCCACGTTACCGGAACAGAATTTTCGCCACTACCTGGAGCAAGATTACCTATTTCTCATTCAATTTTCCCGGGCTTGGGGCCTTGCGGTCTACAAAGCTGAGTCCCTCAAAGACATGCGCGCTGCCGCTACAACACTTAATTCTATTCTCACCGATGAGATTGCCCTCCATATAAAGTACTGCGCAAAGTGGGGACTCAAGGAAGAAGAAATGCAGCAGATCAAGGAAGCTAGGGAAAATATGGCTTACACTCGCTATGTCCTGGACCGTGGACTGGCAGGGGATGTCCTGGATTTGTTTGTCGCCCTTGCGCCCTGCACCATAGGGTACGGAGTGATTGGAATGAAATTGGCGACTGATACCGAGACCCAATCGGGGAGTCATCCCTATAAAGAGTGGATAGATGCGTACGCAGGAGAAGAGTATCAAAAGGTAGCCAAGGAGGCGGTGAGCCATCTTGACGAATTAGCTATTTCGCGCATGGGACCGGGGAGATTTCAAAGCTTGGTCACGAATTTCCGTCAGGCTACTACTCTTGAGATAGGTTTTTGGGACATGGGATTAAATCTGCGAAGCTAATGACATAGCAGGCGCGAGGTAGCATGATGGCAATCATGGGTTTCCGAAAGCGTGTTTACGGATGGATGAAACGAGCCTGGTAAAATTCGAATCCGGCCCTTTGAGCGACTTTTCCTTCAGTAATAGCAAGCTGCTATCCTTAACTCCCAGGCCTAAGCGGACAGCGGTTTGAATCTGCTTCTGCTCCCAGACTCCTTTTCTTGCCACATCTTTATCCTTGCCGTAGTGTTTAATGAGACTAAGCCCGATAATATCCGTTGCAACGCGGTCGCCGCTGGCCAGCACAATTCCCGATTCTGCCTCACTTCCTGACCAGGGACCCCCAGAGAGCATGACTTTTGTCCCGTCCACGAGGTTGAGATGGGGCTGGTAGGCTAGGTTGAATTCTGAGACGATCTCCTCCCAATGGCTCGAGTCGACGAGATAGGGCCTCTGCCTCCCGTGGGTCGCACCGATGAAATTCTTCAAGGCGATACTATAAGTAGCACGCCGGTGGGTTTTAATGACCGGAAGGTTAATAACGCGGTCCACATTATAGATCCACTCTGAAACATAAGCTTCTTTGATATATTCGCTCTCAGAAAGATCCACCTTGACCCACCTGCCATCCTCGAAAAAAAGCGCTTCAGCTCCTTCGTCCTCAACTACTTTAAGAATCCCAGTCTTCTCCATGTTCCTTTTGGTCGGGAGGGTAAGGATCGCTGACATATCCCCAACGTAGACTTTCTTTGCCCCTGCCTCCTTAAGAATTCTGATGATGGCACGAATGACTTCAGGATTTGTCGTCGTAGGGGAGGGCCTGCCACCTACGACGTTCGGTTTGACCAAAACGGTCTTTTCCCTGACCTGGAGCTTCTCTATTCCACCAATCAACTGGATGGCCTCTCGGACCATCAATTCGACCTGTTCTCCGTGGACCAAGCCAACCAGGGTCTTGTTTCCTTCGAGAAAGGGGTTGGGAAATTTTGGCGGGATTTGACCCTTGGCCTCGGGCCTTAAGACGAGATTTCTTATAGTAGTGCGCCAGCGGAATAGGATAAAAGAGGCGAGAAGGAGGACGGCAAGAAAGAAAAAGGATCGCCGCGATACGGTCACAACCCCATCTTTTTGAGTACGTCCTGGCCGGTGCTACGCGCTGGTGCGTCTCCTGCCAGATAAAGCATAACCCCACCGCGTGCCGGACGGGTCTCGATCTCCCCTTCAGAGGCTAGCTGGTTAGTCCATTTAATTGGGTCTTCGTTGAAATATCCCCGAAAAGCCTCATTAAAACCTGAATAGACTGAGTGGATACCCTTATAGGGATCCTTTCTCAGCTTTTGGATTGCCCGTTTTACGAAGTCGGCCTGAGATAATCTCTCTTCTTGCTCAGCCATATTAACCTCCTATACCCGCAGCAAAATCCAAATGGTTGCAAACGTGCCAACAACAGCACCTCCATAACAAAAAACGGCAAGGGGCTTGCGTATCGGCTTCAGTCCCATGTCGTTCAGGGCAAAGTAAAATCGGTGAGCCCAGTGGTAAAGAGGCAAACTGATAAGTACGAAAAGGTAAGCCTTGACCCACCAGTGCTGATATAACACACCAGTATCCGAGATCCAACCAAGGGGCACCGCAAAACCCACTAGAACGATATGAATAGGGACCAGAAAGGCCGCCACCACACCCCCTGCAGAAAAGAGAGCCCACCAAAAGGGTTCACATGTCTTATTCCCAGCCACTTTTAACTCCGAAGTAGAATAAACAACACTAAAATCACCGCCGATGCTACAATCCAAGCACCGATGTGGATACCCATGACCACAGGCCGAGGGATTTCTTGTCGGCCGATCTTTATCTGGAGGACCACCGAGCTAGATTGGAACCAGGTAAGAGTGTGATAAATGGCAAAGAAGAGGGCAACCACGTGAAAGGTGATCCACCCAGGGGACCCGAGTTTTTGAATAAAGGCGGTGTAGGACTGCTGGCCTTCCGATAATTGGTAAATCTGGACGAGAAAAACAATTAGAAAGATGGCAATAAAAACACTGGATAGCTCACGTACCATAAAGAGGAAGTAACTACGCCTCCTCAACCACCAGGTGGCTGGCATCGTGGGGTAATAGAGTTTGGACTTATCGGGTCCTGGACTGATCATCCCTCGATCCTCCTCGGGATGACCCTGAGCTTAGTCGAATGGGTCATCTCTGCCCCCAAGGTAACAGCAAGGAGGTGAACCATTCTTTTGTGCTGTTGACCTTGGAGCGCTGGATGGCAGCAGCCGGATCCACATGCTTGGGACATACCTCAGTGCATTCGCCGATGAAGGTGCACTGCCATACTCCGTCGTGGCCTCCAATGACTGATTCCCGCTCCTTGTTGCCCTGATCGCGTGAATCCATATTGTAGCGGTATCCTAGTGCAATGGCTGCGGGTCCTAAGAACTCTGGCTCCAAACCGTAAACAGGGCAGGCCGAATAGCATAGCATACAGTTGATACACTGGGTGAATTGCTGATAGGCGTCGAGCTGTTCTGGGGTCTGCAGATACTCTCCCTCGGATACGGGCTTTTCCGAATCACGAATCATCCACGGCTTCACGCTCTTTAGCTTGGTCATGAAATCACTCATATCAATGACCAGATCGCGAATAACCGGAAAATTGACCAAAGGCTCTACACGGATCTCTCCCGGATAGTAATCGCGCAAGAACGCCGCGCAGGTTAACATGGGGACGTTATTGACCATCATCCCGCAGCTGCCGCATACGCCCATACGGCAGGACCAGCGGTAGCTGAGGGTCCCGTCCACCTGGTCTTTGATATAATTCAGGGCATCAAGTACGACCCAGTCGCTACGATAGGGGACCGTGTAGCTCTGCATGGTTGGGACCACATCAAGTCCTGGCCGGTAGCGGGTAACCTTCAGTGTAACCTTCTCGTCGCTCATCAAAACTCCTCTTTCACCACATGTCTAATATTTGCGTTCCTCAGGTTGCCAGCGGGTAATCGCTACCGGCAAATAGTCGACTTTTGGTTCCCCCTGGGTGCGATAGGCCAGCGAGTGCTTGAGGTATTGGCCATCATCCCTTTTGGGGAAATCCGTTCGAGTGTGAGAGCCGCGGGATTCCTTGCGTTCCAGGGCGCAATGGGCCACCACCTGCGCAATATCCAGCATGAAGTCGAGTTCCAGGGCACTGGTGATTTCCGTATTGAACACCCCCTTAACATCTTCAACCTTGATATTCGCGAAACGCCCCCTGAGGTCAGCAAGCTGATTGCAGGTCTTCTTCATCGCCTCCTCGCTACGATAGATACCAATGCCCTCCTCCATGGCCATCTGCATTTCGCCGCGAATATTCGCTATCCGCTCTTTCCCGTTTTTGTTGTTAAGGAACTGGTCATCGATTCGCTTCTGTTCGTCGCGAGCAAGGGCCTCAAGGGTATTGGAAGAGGGAGAAGACTGGGTTTGGACATACTCAGAAGCGGCCTTCCCCGCACGCGCTCCGAAGACGAGGCACTCAGTCAGCGAGTTGGATCCCAACCGATTGGCGCCATTGATGGACACACAGGCCGTCTCCCCCGCGGCGTAGAGGCCCTCAAGGGGAGTTTTCCCCATGATATCGGTGTGAATGCCCCCCATCATATAGTGAACCACTGGACGGACCGGGATGGGTTCGTAGACCGGATCGATACCCAAGTATTTGCTGGCCAACTCCCTTACAAAGGGGAGCTTCTGGTTGATCTTCTCCTCGCCCAGGTGCCGTAGGTCAAGATGAACGTAGTGACCATTGGGACCTTCGAAGGTGCGTCCTTTTTGTAGCTCCTGCATGTGGCAACGAGAAAGAATGTCCCGTGGGCCCAGCTCCATCTTTTTATGGGTCGGCGTATCGGTGGGAGGACCCAACCCATAATCCTGGAGATAGCGGTAACCGTCTTTGTTTTTGAGCCAACCTCCCTCTCCCCGTGACGCCTCGGTGATGAGGATACCGGTACCCGGCAAGCCCGTGGGGTGGTATTGGACAAACTCCATATCCTTAAGGGGGACTCCGGCACGGTAGGCTAGAGCCATTCCGTCTCCCGTTTTAATGGCCGCGTTTGTGGTAAATGGGAAGATCCGACCTGCACCTCCCGTGCACAAAATCACAGCCTTGGTAGAGATCCCCTCCAGTTGACCCGTATAAATGTTGAGAGCTGTTACGCCTCGAACCTTGCCGTTGTCCGACAATAGGGAAGTCAGAAAGAACTCGTCGTAGCGCACGATGTTGTCGTACTTGAGCGAGGTCTGAAACAGGGCATGCAGCATGTGGAAACCAGTCTTATCAGACGCGAAGACGGTACGATCAACGCTCATGCCCCCAAAAGACCGCACGCTGACATGTCCGTCGGGGTCCCGGCTCCACGGGCATCCCCAGTGCTCCAGCTGGATCAACTCCCCCGCGGCTTCGTTGACAAACACCTCTACAACATCTTGGTCGGCCAGAAAATCCGCCCCGAAGATGGTATCCTTGCAATGGAGTTCGTGGCTATCGTTTGGACGCAGCACGGCTGCTGCTCCCCCCTCGGCGGAAACCGTATGGCTCCTCATCGGGTAAACTTTGGAGACCACAGCAATGGACAATTTGTGGGAAAATTCTGCGGCGGCAATGGCGGCCCTGAGCCCTGCACCGCCTCCTCCGACAATAACAAGGTCGTGATATTCCATTCCTTACTTGTTCCTCTTCACCACCTCATACCCGAGCTCGTCAATTGTCGAAAGGATTTCCGCCACGGCAGTCACGTCCTGAATCTCAGCGTGACCGAGCCGGACCCGAACCGCGTAGTTACGACCGTACGGGTGTTTTTCTTTGTGGTATCGAATAATCTCGCGGGCAAGGCTCACGGGATTGGTTTTTTTTTCTTCCATAGTCATGAGCTACCATTTGTCTGTCTGGTGACAACCCATGGCTTGGCTGTCGGGCAGCGCCCCGAGTACGACTCATCAAGCTAAGATTAGCCAAGGCTATCGACCGAGGGAGTCCTAGGTAAGCATATTGACCTTGGATTCGACTGCATCCGCTGAGACAAGGTGACGTTTCAGGTCCAGGTCTTTGGTGTCAAAGCCGAGGGCCATACCCAAGAATTGGGGTAGATGGATAATGGGGAGTCCGATATCTCTCCCTTCTTGTGCCTCCGCCTTGGACTGGTTCCCATCCAGATTCAGGTGACACAGGGGACACGGAGTCACCATACAGTCAGCCCCTTTATCCTTTGCCTCACCTGTGTGCTTGCCAACCATAGCCAGGGAGTTTTGTTCGTTGGCTGTTATAATGGGAAAGCCACAGCACTTGCCCATACCGCTGAAGTCTACACACTCGGCACCTAGGATCCTTATCAAGTCATTCAAATAGGTCTTTCGTCCAGCCTCTGCTTTGGTGGGGACAACGACTTCAGGAGGCCGGCGTAAGAAACAGCCGTAAAAAGGGGATACCCTTAGGCCTGTAAGGGGTCTTTTAATCAAAGACTTTAGGCGCTCGACTCCGTAGTCTTCAAAGAGAACCCAGAGGAGATGCTTGACCTCTACGGTTCCTTTGTACTCGAGCCCCTCTTCTGCGAGGTATTCTTTATTGATCTTTGCTCGATACTCCGGGTCACTTTTCAGCCGATGATTGGCCTGAAGCATCACACCCTGGCAGGTGCTGCAAATTGTCATGATGGGAAGTCCAAGGTTTTCCGCCTTGGCGAAGGTACGGGCATTGATCGGGTCTGAAATGTTTTGAGGGAGGACCCCAGCCCCCGTGCAGGCAGCGTCTTTTAGCTCTTCAAGTTCAATCCCCAACGCGCCGGAAACTTTGACAGCCGCTGGGTAAAGCTCGGGGCACCCCCCACGGGAAACGCATCCAGGATAAAAAGCGTATTTCATTTATTGTCCTTTTCTCCTTTTTCGAAAATCCTCTTGATCCTATCAGCCCCGGGCCTTTTCGAGTGCAAATAGGGGATCGGGGCCTTTCCTCTTATGAGGGCTTTTATGGCCGTCGGGAGAAGCGCTGCTAGCCCCTTAATGTTCGTCAGGCCTTCAGATTCCACGGCGAGCCTGCCTTCGTCCAGCCATCCGCTTTCCTTGACAGAAGCCGCGAAACTCTTGTGATGCCGCGCGACTCTCTCATTGCTAATACCAACCTTGAAGGCCTTGTCCCTTATGTCCATGATCCTCTTCGTGGGGTCGATACCTCTGGGGCAGTGTTCAGTCGCCTCAAAGCAGTGTACACAGTCCCAGATTCCTTTGGACTGCTCGAGGAGCTTTAGACGATCTTTGCCGGCGGTATCCCTTGGGTCAAAGACGAATCGATACCCCTTGGTGAGGGCTGCCGGGCCCAGAAAATCAAAATCCACAGGGAGAACCGTACATCCTTCATCGCAGAGACCACAGTAATAGCAGCTCATCACCTTCCGCAGGTCCTGCATTTCGGACTCTGTGACTGGTTTTCCTCCGTTCGAGGCTGGCTCTCCAGGCTCCAGCCATGGCTGGACGGCCTTGATCTTATTCCAGAGAAAGGCGTCCCAATCGTAGACGAGGTCCTTGATGATCGGCATATTGCGGAGCGGGTCGAGTTGGATCTCAGGGCCCTTTTGGGTAAATGCCTTTACCTTGGCGGTACAGGTGAAACAGCTCCTCCCGTTCGCTTTTACAGTGCACTCACCGCAATAACCCCGGAGACAGGACGCACGGAAGGCGAGGGTCCCATCCTGCTCATCCCGGATCTTAAGCAGCCCGTCCATGATTGTGCTATCCTCTGCAACGTCCACAGTGTAATTAGAGCGTCCCGGCTTATTGTCTTTTTCCGGATCCTTCCGGTAGACCTTAAAGGTAACATCCATAGGTTCCTCCTCCTCAGTCCTTACCGTGCGCTGCTAACCGGTCTCTTTTCCAGTTTCGGTGAACCGTCTACCAGCCGGACCAAAGTGTGAGCTTTCCAATCTACGTCATTCTTATCAGGGAAGTCGACTCGGCTATGGGCCCCACGGCTCTCTGAGCGCGCCTGAGCAGCCAGCGCTACAGCGTCCGCCATTCTTAGCATGGAGCCGAGCTCGAGGTACGCTGTGAGCTCATAATTGTAAATCTTAGAAGTGTTTTTCACCCGAAGCTTTGAGTAACGCACCCTCAGGTTCTGAATGCGACTTTGCGCTTCTTGTATTTCCGTACCTTTACGGGTAAGGCCAACCTTTCCATTCATTAACTCGCCAAGCTCGGCGTGAATCTTTCCCGAGGAATCTTGAGACGATTGTCCTGAGATAAGCCCGCCGATTCGTTTCTCTTCGTCAGACAACTGAGTGCTAGGAAAGTTCTTCTTTTGAAGGCCCTTTGCATAGGCGCTGGCTGCCTCTCCGACCCTTTTCCCAAAGACCACTGACTCGGTCAAAGTATTCCCGGCGAGGCGGCCAGCGCCATTAAGCCCATTACATGCACACTCCCCGACCGCGGACAGTCCCGCGATGGAGGTCTGCCCGGCAGCGTTGGTTTCAATCCCTCCCATAGGGCGGTGGGCCACGGGGCGAATGGGGACAAGTTCTTTAGTAACGTCCAGGCCCGCAACCGCGCGGACTAGCTCATGAGTTTGAGGAAACTGCGATAGAATTTTCTCTTTACTCAGCGGTTTAAGGTCGAGAAAGAGAGAACCAGACCCGTTTTGCATCATCTCGTTCATTGCAAAACAAATCTTGTCCCGAGGACTATTTTTCAACTTCTCGAGTTTGTCTCCCTTGTCGTTGACTATTTGCGCCTCTTCACTCAGAACCGCCTCTGTTATCAATAGGCCCTGTTTCCCTGGGTAAACAGTAGGGTGGTATTGAATCAACTCCATATTCATGAGTCGAACTCCAGATTTATAGGCAAGCTCCTGCCCGTCTCCTGTAGTTCCGATGGAGACCGTAGACGGGCTATACAACCGAGTGAAACCACCGGTGGCCAGTACCACTGCACCTGCAGCGAAAGAGTCAAATTTTCCAGACCTTAGACTGAGCGCGATGGCTCCCCGACAGGTTGCATCATCAATAACCAAGGAGGTCACAAACCATTCTTCAAATGCAGGAATTTGCGCCCGTTGAAACTGCTCATGGAGCACCTGGAGGACAATGTGCCCTGTTCGATCATCCGCATAGCAGGTCCGACTTCGACTGTTTGCCCCAAACCGACGAAGGGCTAACTGGTCCCCCTGGCTGCGGTTGAAGGGGACCCCCATATGCTCGAGCCAGAGGACCTCTTTGGATGCTTCCTCGGCGAAGGTACTGACGACATCGACTTCACACAGACCGTCTCCAGCCAAGAGCGTGTCGCTAGTAAAACTTTCTGACGAATCATCCTTTCCCAAGGGGGCATTGAGGCCGCCTTGTGCCAGGGCCGAGTTAGTCCTTAAGGGATGAACCTTAGTGATAAGGCCAACTGAGGCTCCAGCGCCTTTGGCAGCAATGGCCGCTCTGAGCCCCGTGGCGCCGCCACCAATCACTAGGACATCAAATTCGTTCACCTAATTCCGTTCTCCTTTCCAGCGTTCTATACCAAAGGACTCCTAAGGCGTCAAGGAAACTATTGTTTTTTAGGTATTCCCGGCTCGGTCATGCGCCAGGGGTCCAGGATCTTGTCGAGATCGTCCTTGGGTAGGACCTTGTGGGCCTCGGCCACTTCCCGAACGGTTTTTCCACTAATAAATGACTCCTTAGCGATCTTTGCTGAAGCATCGTAACCAATAACAGGGGCAAGGGAGGTCGTCAGCGCGAGACTTTTCTCAATTAACTCTTCACATCTTTCCTTGTTAGCCTTGATTCCCACTACACATTTGTCTGTAAATGCGTTCAGTACTGCGGCGCTGAAGGTTATCCCTTCAAGAAGACGTAAAGCCATCACCGGCATCATAACGTTGAGTTCGAAGTTACCAGCCTGACCACAGATGGTAATAGTGGCATCGCATCCAATGACATGAGCGGCAACCTGCAGGACCGACTCGCACATGACTGGATTCACTTTCCCCGGCATTATGGAAGAGCCCGGTTGGGTGTCTGGAAGGGAAATCTCCCCTATGCCGCAGCGGGGGCCGGAGGACAACCACCGCAGGTCGTTGGCGATTTTTGTCAAGCTGACGGCCAATGTCTTCAGTGCTCCACTGGCTTGAACTACCGCATCTTTGGCCGCTTGGGCCTCGAAGTGGTTTTCCGCCTCACGGAATTCGAGCTTGGTGATATTCGATATCCTCTTAATCGTACGCGACGGGAACTTGGGATGTGTATTGATGCCCGTTCCGACAGCTGTCCCCCCCAGGGCCAGCTCTTCGAGACCGCTGCAGGCCCCTTTGATCCGATTGATGCCGAGTTCGATCTGACGGGCGTAACCGCCAAACTCCTGCCCCAGCCGGATGGGCGTGGCATCGGCCAGGTGGGTACGGCCAATCTTCACGATACGATCGAAATCCTTGCTTTTCTTCTGGAAAGCTCCATGGAGGCCCTTGAGGGCAGGCAAGAGGTCACTTTGAAATGCTTCCAGTGCAGAAATATGAATCGCAGCAGGAATGACATCATTACTGGACTGCCCCATGTTGACATGGTCATTGGGGTGTACCTCCTTACCGCCTCTTGGCTTGCCCAGGAGTTCGAGGGCGCGATTGGCAATGACCTCGTTGGCGTTCATATTGGTTGAGGTACCGGACCCTGTCTGGAAGATGTCAACTACGAACTCCCTGTCGAGCTTCCCCTCCATGACCTCCGACGCTGCCCGCTGGACCGCGTTCGCGATCTTAGGATGCAAAAGTTTCAGCTCTTTATTAACGGCTGCGGCGGCAAATTTAATAATTGCTAAGGCACGAATAAACCTGGGGGGGAAACCAACGCCGCTGATGGGAAAGTTTTCCACTGCCCTTTGAGTCTGCGCGCCATAGTAAGCGCTCATCGGCACCTTCACCTCGCCCATCGAGTCTCTTTCACTACGGAATTTCTCTTGAGCCATCTTCGCGCCTCCCTTGGTAACTTTCGCCTTGAGACATCCTGCCGCTAGCCCCAAATATTGACGCCTTGTGGAGGTAACACGCGGCAGACCCGCGCTACAAACCGCCCCGAGTCCTTAGAGACCAGAACAGCAACAACACCATGTTATCGCCGCCCCCCTACGAGGCTGCATGATCGAGGATAGCAAGTAAGACTCTTCTGTGTTAGCAGGAGCCTAGGTCGTAAGGCAATGGCTTCACTGGTGAATCTAATGCATGAAATCGTCCGCTGCGAGCGTTGCCCTCGGTTGGTCCGCTGGCGTGAGCAGGTATCTAAGAATCCCCCGCGTCGATATCGTGGAGAGAGTTATTGGGCAAAACCCATCCCGGGCTTTGGTGATCCAAGGGCACGGCTTCTTATCGTGGGGCTGGCACCGGCAGCCCATGGGGGAAATCGAACCGGCAGGTTCTTTACGGGTGACCGGAGCGGAGACTGGCTGTATGGGGCACTCCACGCATTTGGTTTCGCCAATCAACCCAACTCGGAGCACCTAAACGACGGACTTAAGCTAAAGGACTGTTACATCACAGCAGCGGTACGCTGCGCCCCACCTACAAACAAGCCTCTAAGAGATGAGTTTGAGAACTGCCGGCCTTACCTCATGCAGGAGCTTGTCCTTTTAAGACACGTGGAGGTGGTTATCGCCTTGGGAAAAATTGCCTTTGATTCATTTCTCAAGGCTCATGGTGATAACGGCGGTACCATTCCCAAGCCTCGCCCTAAATTCGGCCACGGGGCATCGGTCAAGTTAGATGGCGGCCCGACCCTCATTGCCTCGTACCACCCCAGCCAACAAAATACCTTCACCGGCAAACTGACACGCGAGATGTTCCATGCCATTTTTGATCGGGTCAGCAGGGCACTGCAGGACCGATAAAGTTTCTCGCGCCAAGACGCGAAGCCCGCAAAGAGTTTTAATCGCACATTCACGCCGAAAAACATTTCTTTAATTAAGAACTAACCGCAGATTCACGCCGATTAACGCAGATTATAGTTCTCATGCCCTTCCGGGCATGTTTCGGCCAGTCTGGCCGAAAAACTATCGGTGTCCATCTGCGTAAATCTGCGGTAAATGGCTTTTGACGCTTTGCGCGAGTCATCTTTGGCCCGATTCCGTAATCCGAAATCAACCGTAAATTTCAAATTTCTTTGGCTAGATATGCCATTTCTTTTCGATCATTAGCCGGTACTCCTTGGAAAAGACGTTTACCTGAGGGAATTCCTCAATCCACTGATAGGGCCGGCAGGCATCGATAAGGACCCGGTCCATGGTGTATCCCTTTGTCGATCGCAATCCGGGAGGAATCGCGGGTTCAGCTGGGGATGTCCATACATTTTTGACCAAATCCACCCCTTCACGCACGTTACAACGCGTTGCCATTGCCCAGATGACGTCGTGCAGGTTACTGATATCGACATCCTCATCTACTATCACTAAAAACTTTCCCCCGTAGGCGCCGGCCCTTGCACCGCAGGCCACAAGAGCCGTTTGTTTTGAGTGACCAGCGTACCGTTGTTTGATGGCTATAACGGTGAACGGCCCAGGTTGGGCCCCATAGACAAAACCCCAAACCCCCTTGACGTCCGGAATTCCGGCCTGCTCGAGCTGATCCCACAGATTTGCCGCCCCCAGTGGGATTGCCACGTATTGGTTGGGAGGCTTCAACGGGGGGACACCAAGGATAATGGGGTTGTTTCGAAAGTAAATTCTCTTGACCACCATTAACGGGACTTCTCCTACGTTGGCAGCAGTAAAGTAGCCGTGCCACTCCCCGAAAGGCCCCTCTGTGGGTAAATCCTTCTCTCTGTAAGGAGGCACTTCTCCTTCCAGGACAATCTCCGCCGCTACTGGAAGGGGGATTCCAGTTAAAGGTCCCGGCGCCACTTTGACAGGTGAGTCTTGGAGCCAGCCCGCAAATTCGTATTCTCCTACCCCGGGTGAAAGAGGGAGCTGCGAGGCCAAGAAGATGCTTGGGGCCTGTCCGATTGTGATGGCAAGGGGACAAGGTTTGCCGGAGGCATGGTGCTTTTCCATGGCCATTCGACCGTGCTTTCCCTTGTTCATCTTAACGCTGATCGTGTTTTTCCCCTGTATCATGCACCGATAGGTACCGATGTTAACATGACCTGATTCTGGATCCCGGGTGATCACTCCGCACCCGGTACCGAGATATCGCCCGCCATCAAGCTCGTGCCAAATTGGAGCAGGGAATACCGTCAGATCGACCTGGTCTCCCTCCATCGTGTTTTCAAAGAGCGGACCACCTTCCGCCGCCTCCACTGGGAGTGGAGAGAAGCCTTGAAGCCTCTTGCGCCACGCGTTTAAAAGGTCTACTCCGCGAAGCTCCAATGGAAGACCAAGTGCCAGGGCAGATCTTTTGTGGGTGCAAAACAGATTCGCCAGGATTCGGAACCCTGGCGGGTACCCTTTGATCTTATCAAAGAGCAAGGCCGGTCCATCTTGCTCTCCTTTAATCTCTGTGATCGCACCGATCTCCAGATTCCAATCCGCCCCTTCAATTAGTTCCAGCTCCCCTAGCTCGCTCAACTGGTTGATAATTTTCCGCAGATCCGTATGCCCAGCCATGGGTTCCTCCTTAACTTTCCGGCAGCCCGCCTGAATTGTTCATTGGTATTCCACCTGATCCGTCCCTCGACAAGCTCGGGGTGGTGAGCAATGCCCTTCGAGGGCCTCATGGTTCGAGTACTTCACCATGACCCTGAGCATGGTCGAAGGGTCAGGGCCTTGAGCTTGTCGAAACGGTCGAATCGGTCGAACCACTGGATCTATCAGCAAACCAATCACGTGGCCTAACGCTTTTGGCGAAACTATCTGAGCATGGGCGGGGTGTCAACATACCATGGGTCCTATTGCGAAGGTGGAAGTGCCAAAACGGCCAACCATCCCGTTATGGGCGAGGAGTATTCGAGGCGCAAAATCCTGGTATTGCCGCGGCGGCGGCGCTGTGGCATAAATGACTTTATCCCAATTATTTAGGAGTCTGATCATTGTCGACCGTTAATCTTTACGACCTAACTCTTGAACAGTTGAGAGAGAGCTTGGTGGGCCTTGGCAAAGAAAGGTTTCGTGCCCAGCAGCTCTTTCAGTGGGTCTATCAAAAAGGAGTGGAAGACTTCGACCAGATGTCGAACCTGTCCATTACCTTTCGAACTGAGCTGAAAAATATCTTTTATTTTGCTCTCCCAAAGGTAGTAGAGAGAGTTGAAAGTAGGGATGGCACCATCAAGATTTTGTTGGATGTAGGCGATGGGCTGACAGTGGAAGCAGTGCTGATTCAAGCAGATGACCGGTTAACCCTTTGTCTGTCCACTGAGGTAGGTTGCAACTTGGCCTGCAAGTTTTGCTTTACCGGCAAGCAAATGCTCGCGAAGCGGTTGTCCACGAGCCAAATTGTCGGTCAGTTGCTACGGGCGAGGGACGTTTTGCCTACGGGTAAGCGTATTACCAACATTGTGTTCATGGGTATGGGCGAGCCGCTTGATAATCCCGAAGCTGTTTTCTCATCGATTAAAATTCTCATCGAACATGTTGGCATCAAGTTTTCTCGGAAAAAAATCACAGTATCGACTTCAGGTCTTGTGCCGCTGATTCCGCTGGTTACCGAATCAGGCACGCGCCTGGCGGTGAGTTTGAACGGCTCTAACGATGAGGTGCGCTCCGCCATCATGCCCATTAACAAGAAGTATCCGATCAAACAGTTGCTAGAGGCCTGCCAACGCCATGCCCGAGAGTCAGGTGATAGGGTAACTTTTGAGTATGTGCTCCTTAAGGGGCTGACCGACTCCCTAGAGCATGCACGCCAACTGTTTCGGCTGACCCGCTCTGTACCCAACAAGATCAATCTTATCCCGTTTAATGAGCATCCGGATGCGGATTTTGTCCGCCCCAGCCAACAAACCGTACATCAGTTCAAAAACGAGCTGATTCGTCTGGGGGCTCATGCACTGGTCAGAAAAACCATGGGGCGGGACATTTACGCTGCATGCGGTCAGCTGACCTCAAAATTCCCTGAACACCCGGGACGCATGCCTCGCGACCAGTTTGAAAAAGCGGGTTACACAACCGCTTGAGATGAGCGGAAGCAATAGGGACAGGTAACAGACGCTCTACGAATCAAAGCGCCCCGATCTGACTGCCCAAAGCCAAAGGTAGGCAATCTTTTCGTTGTGGAGTTCCGCATAGCCCACATGGCCGTAGCGGGGGATCAAGACCAAATGGGTCCCCCGAGTGGTGGCGGCGTATTTGCGTGCCATGAACATTTCCCGTTTGTCCTCGATTCGATCCCCTTTGACCCAGTGTCCCTTGTCATTCTCACCAACGAGAAGCAGCACATTTATCGTCTTTAACCAACGTGGGTCTGGATCCTGAAGATGGTCAAAGTACTCTTCACGAGGAAGTCCAGTCCTCTTTGGGTATTCAGCTAAAATGCCCACGGCTCCAGTGTGCTGGTTATCGCAGAGGCTAGTCTTCATCTGCGAGCGAATGTTACAGACTAATTCGATATATTCCTCTGCTCCTCCCCATGGGGTTAGGTCCTGGGGATCTTCATACTTCGCCTCGCGAAAGCTCTCGGGTGAGCGCCTTGAGATCTTTTCAATGGGTACTTCATTATACCGCTCGACGTTTGTTGTATCCTTCCACTCTTTGCGCCAACCGTCCGGCCCGCCGGTCCCAAAACCCACCAACCCAATCACCGTGGCCTTTTTTGAAAACCGCGTCAAATGAGCCGCCATAGGGCCTCCGGTAGAATGGCCAAAGGCGATGATACGACGATTCGGTAGATGATTGTCTGTTAATAATCCCATACCTTGCATGATGGTATTAAAGGTACACTTTAAATTTCGATCGAGTGTCTCCTCCAAGGACAGTTCTCGATCCAGCAAATAGATGGGCATGCGATCCTGTACCGGCGTCTTCCAGACTCCTCCGGGGGGATAGTGGCCGGGATAAGTAAGACTCAATGTCTTACACCCCTGCGCCGCGAGAACCCGAGCAAGTCCGGGCCGGCCATCGGGCGTTAGGTCCATGATCTTTTCGCTACCTGCCCCCCCGTGGAACATCACAAATGCCTTTGTCGGATCGGTTTCCTTCTCAGGGGTGTAAAGTGACCCGTGCATATCCCATTCGTAGCCGTTTCTTGCAAACCGAACCGTGACCTCTTCGGTAGAAAAATTGACCTCCTGGTAGGGAGGTGTAACGCTCAGCCACTCTTCCCAGGTCATCCTAAGCAGCAGCTCCCGCGAGTCGAGGTGGGCCAAGAACCTTTTCATGCCTTTGGCGTCTTCAGCCATAGTGAGGTCTCCTAGAGTTTGGGTTTCGCTCATTTTGTAAACTTTTTAGCAACTCTTAAAAGAAGGGTCCCATTGCTTATCCGATAGATGGCCTGTATTTGTCAACTGTAACTCGAATTTTTGCGTGTTGGACAAGGCATCATTTGATATAGCCTCGGGCGGCAACCGACAACATTCTCAGCGAGCCCCAGGTCAACGCCTTGGCTGGGCTGGACATCTGCATTAAGTATAGAGATGAGATCATGTGCCCTGGAGGAGTCATTATGGATTTGAAATTCGCTCACTACCGCAATCGCTTCTGCATGTTTCGCACTTACTATGCCCTGGCAAAGGGCTTGGTGAAACCTGACGGTTTTACCCTATCGGTCACGGAGCTCCCCGATCCTCCCAGCCATGAGCTGGAGGAGGCCCTCATCCGAGGCGACATCGATGTGGCCAATATTTATCTGGCCAACTTCTTGAACCGCAAGATCGAAGGAGCGCCGATCGTGGGGATCTCCACAGAGTGGAAATCCACCGCAAAGGGAAACGGTATGTTTGTCCTGGCCGATGGTCCGGTCAAAACTGCCCAAGACCTTTCTGGACGACTCATTGCGTCCCACCACAAGACCCCCCACGTGACCCACCGTTTCCTCTTAAAGCATTGCTACGGCGTGGACGAGACCAGCCTACGTTGGGTGTCCTATCCACAGGAAGAGCTCCTGCAAAAGTTAAAGCAGCGCGAGGCCGATGCCGTCGTGCTGATCGACCAGTTCTTCTTTAAAGGAGAAACTGACAATGCCGTCCGGTGCCTGTACACCGATGGTGATGGGTGGAAAAAACTTCATGGCTTCTCCGAATTCATCAAGCATATGGTCGCTGTGCGCGAGCCTCTACTCAAGGAGAACCCCGAGCTCAAGACGAAACTGCTCAATGCGTTCAAGGCCTCCTTTGCGTACAGCGAGGAGCATCTCGATGAGATAGCAGACGAATTTCTCAAACGTTACCCCGGCGACAAAGAGGCCGCGCTGGCCTCAGCCCGTTACCCCAGGATCGAGTTCACCTTTACCGAAACGGAAAGGAAGATCGCAGAGGCCGAAATGGATATGCTTCTGGAGATGGGGGAGCTTCCTCGCAAAATCTCTATCCCTTCGGTCTTTGTGACCTGACCCCGTCCAGTCCAGGTTACCTTTGACCTGGACCGTAGGGAACCTCCCATACAACCCAGAGAGGTAGTCCTGTTTAGGGTTTCGCATCTTGACAACCGATTTGTGCGGTTGGTATGGTTTCGGCCTTCCCTAAGTCGGTTAAATAAATAAACGGAGGCTTCGCTTAACAATGGCCACGAACAAAGATGCAGTCCAACGAGAAAACGAAGGCAAGGTCGAATACGATTGGGGAACTCTATGGCCGCACTACCATAAGGAGAAAATGAACTGGGCGGCAGGGTTTAGAACCCGAGGGGACGTTGACATTCTTTTCCTTTCGGGGTCCACAGGAAGGGATCCATTCGAAGATGCACCCTGTAGAACTCCCGATCAAGAACGGGCCGGGAGAGGTAAAGTCGTAGGTGGAATAAAGGAACAGACACGTCAGTGCCTCGAAGATATCAAGAACAATCTTGAGATGATGGGGGCCACGCTGAAAAACATCGTCATGTTTCGTTATTTCCTGAAGAGAAGAGAAGATGTGTTTGACATGCGCGACGAGATGTACAGCTTTTTTGAAAAGAATGAACCTGACTTACGGGAACATCCCAGACCCGCCACATTGCTCAGAGGAGTGGGAATAGACCTGCCCGATATGCTTATCGAGATTGAAGCCTGGGCAGTTGTCCCCAGAAACAAATAAGTTTACCCCGATCCGACAAAAAACTAAAATATGCGCAACCGTGGAGTCCAAGTCGCAAGAGTTTGGCCATAGGGGAGATGGTTTCGTAACTTCACTGACAGTGAGTTTTGGATTACATGGTGCAAGCCACTCTTCGACACGGTCTGGTGCTCAGCATAGATGATTTCTTCGACTGATTATAGCAGCCAGTCGCTCTTGCCAGTATAAGCCAAGGGTGTGCTGGCTTTTTTGTTTCTAAAACAGAATACTGATCCGGGCCCAGCGTACTGTGTTCGCTAACTGTTTTGGGCCCCCGAATTGGGGACTGGTACTTGGTCGGCGGGAAATCTCTAAGTTCTCGGCGGCCGCACGCAAAAAGGAAGTTCCGTTAATTTTAGGAGGTGCGGACCATGTCAGACACGACGCAGACTGTTGTTGGTTCAGTGGTGTCTCTCTGGCGGTATCCTGTCAAATCCATGATGGGAGAGGAATTGAACGCTGCCGACGTCACGGAACGGGGGCTGCTCGGGGATCGTGCATATGCCCTCATGGACCCGGTAACCGGCAAGGTTGCGAGCGCGAAAAACCCCCGGAAGTGGGGGAAGCTCTTCGATTTCCGAGCCGCCTATATTACGCCCCCGCGCCTCGGCGAGCAGATGCCTCCGGTCCGGGTCACGCTTCCCGACAGCACCACGGTTACCAGCGCGCAGCCCGACCTCTATGACATCCTCTCGAATGTGCTTGGCCGCGAGGTCACGTTGGGGAAGCCAGCGCCCAAGGCGCCGAGCCTGGAAGAGTACTGGCCAGATATGGAAGGTCTCGTCCACCGGGAAACGATAACCGACGAGGCCATGCCGCCCGAGACGTTCTTCGACTTTGCCGTCATCCACGTCCTGACGACGGCCACGCTTGAGCGGCTCCGGGAACTGTATCCACAAGGACGCTTTGAGGCCCGGCGCTTTCGTCCCAACGTTGTGGTGGAGGTCCCCTCTGGCGAGACAGACTTCGTGGAAGATGCCTGGATCGGCCATACACTCATCATAGGGGACGACGTGTGCCTGAGCATCACTGGCTCCTGCCCTCGCTGTGTGATGACGACCCTGCCACAGGGTGATCTCCCCAGGGACCTGGGTATCCTGCGCACGGCGGCCCAGCACAACCAGGTCAATGTGGGTGTCTATGCCGCCGTGTTGCGGGGCGGCACGATTCACCACGGTGATCCAGTCAGGCTCGAGTAATGGCCAATCGGGGGCAGCGGCTTCCGTCAGTCATTGTGCTTTCGCCAGCTCAGCCGTCGCCCGCGTCAGCCAGAACGACATCTTCATCGATCGGAAGAGCTCGATGGCGGCGGAGAGTGCGGATCG
>Ga0209980_10000497_pt1 | contig 21302 bp, 20 predicted proteins | sample CR02metaG_FD_183611 | JGI IMG/M metagenome (GOLD analysis project Ga0209980, IMG submission 183611) | Deep subsurface microbial communities from Mariana Trench to uncover new lineages of life (NeLLi) - CR02 metaG (SPAdes) (version 2) | ecosystem: Environmental > Aquatic > Marine > Ocean trench...
CGAGAAGCGCAAAGAGACAACAGACTACGGACAACAGACTCCCGGTCATCAATCCCTGGGTCAGAGGTCAGTAGTCGGTAGTCAGTGGTCCCGAATCCGCAAGGACGCTATGGGCTTTGCGCTCTGCTGGCAGCTGGTTTCGCTTCGTGCTTTCTAGGAGGGGTCTCTGGGCGTTCGGGCTGCGGCGCGCTCAATAAAACTTCTCAGAACTGAAAAGTAGGGATCCCCGCCCACGACGAAGGTGTTATTGTGATTAGCACCCCGGATGGTGTAGAATTCCTTGGGCTCCGGCGCTGCCTCGAACACCTTTTTCCCCTGGGCGAAGGGGACAATGTCATCCTGGTCGCCATGCAAAACAAGGACGGGTTGCCTGGCCTGTTTGATCTTTTCCAGGACGTCGTATTGGGTTCTCAGGAATGGGCCAATGGGCAGGAAGGGGAAGACCACCTTCGCCATCTCACGAATGGAACCGAAGGGTGACTCAAGGATCAGGGCAAGGGCATCCTCCCGAACGGCCAGGTGGACGGCTACAGCTGCCCCCAGTGAACGGCCAAACAAAACAATTCGTTTCAAGCCAATGTCCCTTTGAGTTCGAAGGTAGTGGAGCGCTGCCTCGGCGTCCTGGTAGGTTCCCGCCTCCGATACACGCCCCTCACTGCGCCCGTAACCGCGGTAATCGATGATGAAGATATGGGTTTTAACCTTCTCGTGGAGAAGCCTTATGTTTTGTAACCGGTGGCTGATATTGCCGGCATTACCGTGAAACCATAGCAGGGTGAACTCCCCTTCCGATGACGGAATGAACCACCCATTTAGCTTGACCCCGTCTTCGGTGGTGAAATAGATATCCTCGTAGGACAGTCCCAATTCTTTAGGGGTCCCGTCCATCTCGGAGGTTGGATAAAAAATCAAAGAGTTTTCCATCTGGCAGCTCCAGAGAAATAGGAGGATAGGGATGAAGAGGCCGAGTTTCAGGACCCTCCAAGATCGAGGCATACCGTATCCTGATCCAGGATAGATCTCCCGCACGCTTCTCGAGCTCCGGCCATGGTTTGGTTTTTAAATGGGGGTCTGGGTGAGGGGCGCTGGGTCCGTCGTTTGTTGCGACGGAGGTGCCATTCTATAGGTTGACTAGTGCTTATGTTCACCTCTGAGTTTCCACTCCAGCCCGTCGATGATGCACTCCACGCTGGCTTGGAGGATGTCCTCAGCAACGCCGACGGTTCCCCAGCTCTCTTGACCGTCGGTAAAGATTCCCAGCACTCGTACCGGTCCTCCGATCCCCAATTCTTCCGCGTCGTCAGGAACCTCACCGTGGTGCAATAATCGGACATCAAACTCTATCAACTGGACCTCTGAGAGCTGCGGGTAATGCCTCTCCAGAACTTTGCGCATGGCGTTATCCACGGCATGGACCGGACCGCGCCCCACGCCCACTTCTTGCTCCTCTGTTCCAAAGATGTCAACCCAGACAGAGGCATCGGTGCGGCTCACGGTCTCCTCCGTATTCTGAAAGTCCACTAGGTCCTCGATTTTGCATCGGATCACCCGAAAGGGTTTGAGGTAATCCTCCCGCTTGCGAATCGACATGAGCTCGAAAGAAGCCCAAGCCCCATCCAAGCGAAAAAAATCCTCTTTGAAATTCTTGTGCATAGGCGCCTCCTATTGTCCTTGAGACGCTCTGATTATATCGCTATGGGAACAAAGTGGCTAGGGAAAATGATGGGGTCTTTAGGGGTTGTCAAGGGGGGATAACGAAGGCTCGGGGCCTGAGAAGGATCTTTCCCATGATGCCTAAATTTGGTATCATCCAAGGATATGCAAAAGAATATCATCGGCGAACCATTGCATCCATTTTTTCTCAAGCTGACTCGTCGGAGCTTCTGGGAGCTTGGCATCAATGACGCTTCCGTGGCGGAGTACGTGGCAGATGTGCTGACAGATTTTGCGCGCGCTGAAAATCTCACCAAGATACGATCCCGGCCGGAAAAGAAATTGGAGAGTGTGGTGGAAGTACTGGCGGAAAGCAAAGAGGAGACTTTGCGGGAGAGTCTCACACTGCTACAAGAAAGGGCTGTTCGCAAACACCTTGGGGACTACGCCTTGTTCATGAGCGGCATTTTTCGATCTTACGTAGAAAGTCATGGATTTCTTGACTACTATCTCCGGGAGGGGAGTCGGTCCTATTGGACAGTTTCGGAATTGGACCTTTCGCTATACCGGACGGGGTTCCATCTTTATCAGGAGCTCGCCAAAAAATTTGAGTATTATTCGGGCGCCCTCGACTATATGCGCAAGGCCTATTTTGTTCCCGAGCCAGGCAAGGATCCCTTTGCGGGCTTTCTAAAACAGATTGAGGGCTGGATGAAAGTTAACATAACCGAAAATTAAAGGGTCCCCGCCCCCACCCTCAAAGCCATCCCATATCCGTATCATCCTTTTTTAGGGTTGTTTGTCCCGATCGAAAAAAATGATCAAACAATATGAAATCTCGGAGCGCTTTTTGCAGTTGTTGCCGGCAAATTGTTCGTAGGTTTTTAACCATACTATAGGTGAGATGCTGACCCTTCGAGAACCTCATGGTTCGAGTACCTCACCATGACCCTGAGCCTGTCGAATCGGTCGAACCGGTTCATGGTACAAACGGCTCTTTGGCATGATCCGATCTCCATGAGGGATAATTTTTTGGACTGTCTAATGTCCAATCGGGGTTTGCTGTCACCAAGGAATAGAAATTTCGGAATCAAGCCGTGAAAAAAATTCTCTTCGGGGCTCTTTTCATTTCGCTCTCGACGGTCCTGTTCGTTGGATCCTTGTTCGTCTTTCTCTCCAATCCCCCGCAAAACGGACAGGGCGTGGTGGAGCTTAAAGTCAGTCGAGGGGAACCCTTCTTCTCTGTCGTAAGTAGGCTGAAAGAAGAAGGCGTCATTACCAACGAAAGGCTCTTTACACTTTGGGCTCGGGTATGGTCTTTGGACAAGCGCATTCACTGGGGGCTTTACCGCTTTGAGCTCCCCATGGCACCGCGAAGGGTTTTGGATCAGATGGTCCTGGGAAAGGGCGTGTTTCACCGAGTTACGGTCCCCGAAGGACTCACGCAAAGGGAGATCGCCCACCTTTTGGAGAAGGAGGGATTGGCCAATAGTGAGCAATTTCTCAATGCGGCAAACAACCCAGCGATTCTTTCCATGCTCGGCATAGAAGCTCAGCGGGTGGAAGGTTACCTCTTTCCGGATACCTATTATTTCCCTGCTTCGGCCAATGTAGAGGACATTCTTATTGCCATGGTAGAGCATTTTGAAGCGAGCTTTACTCCCATGATGGAAGAGCAAGCCAGAAAGTTGGGACTGGAGAGACACGAGGTCGTAACACTGGCATCTCTCGTCGAAAAGGAGACCGGGGTAGCAGCCGAGCGTCCTCTCGTCTCGGCGGTCTTTCACAATCGTTTGAGGGGCCGTATTCCCCTCCAAAGTGACCCTACGGTCATTTATGGTTTGAAGACGTTCACGGGGAACTTGACGCGAAAGGACCTGCGGCGGCCGAGTCCGTACAACACCTATCTAATCCAAGGGCTGCCACCCGGGCCCATCTGTAATCCGGGACTGTCCTCACTTCAGGCCGCCCTTCTTCCAGCCGAGGTGGCATACCTGTATTTTGTTTCCAAGAACGATGGCACCCATTTCTTTTCCAAGACGATCCGGGAACACAACCGGGCGGTAAACCAATATCAGAGGTCCCGCCGCCGCTTCACCGGACGGTAACTTAGTAGGGGCTAACGGATCCCCTTACAGGGCCAGGCATGTTATATATGGGAGCATGTTGGGCGGCTCATTTAGCAAGGGGGCGCTCCCTGAACGTGTGGTGAATGACCTACACCGTCGTCTCCGGAGACATGGGTGGTGGGACGGCCTCTTAAAGTTTTCTCCTCCGCTTCTCGCATTTTCCTATCTTGTGTTTACTTTCTTTATGGCCAGTTGGATTGGTGGGGAGGTGACGGTTTTCACGCTGGCAGCGAGTCTTGGAATAATCTTGGGTCTTTTTCTGCATTTCGGGTGGACCAACCTATCGGCGGCATCCGTGGCCCGATTCATTGATGACAGGGTGGATGGAAAAGACCGGTTTGTCACACTGACCACCATTGATCCGACCCTTTACCCATCTTTTTTGATCCATCGCCTACGCCGGGAGGCCACCGGGTTTCTGGACCGCATCAATATCAAGAGAGACTTCCCCTATCGATTCAGGCGATCCTTTTTCGTCTCGTTGATTGGTTCTCTCGTCTTTGTTTTGTTGTCCCATATTTTCCTGGAGACGAATCTTTATTCCTCGCCCCAGGCCACTTCAATCAAGGAGCTTTCGGTATTGGCTCGAGAGCTTTCACAGAGTCCCCGTTTTGCCGAACTGGGGCGTAGTCTTAATGATCTTGAATCTCGGATTCGAGAACAAGGGCTCTTGGGCGCTGGTAACGAAGACCTGGTGCAGAAATTGCTGAGACAAATTCGGCAGCAATTGGCAGCAGGCGGTCGCAGTGGAGAGGGACGTAGCGATCTCTTGAGGCAAGCGACCGGTACTCTCCAGGGTTTGGCGGAAAGTATGGAAAAGGGCCAAGGGATGGGAGGTGGCTTAACTGCCAGGCAGCCTAGAGGCAAGGAGGGCGCGGGGAAAGAGTTGATAGAGCGAGGGGATGGCGGCGGTAGTGAAGATTCCACGATGGGAGGGAAAACAAAACAGGGAGGTGAGAACTCGGTGCAGGCGAGGATGGAAAAGAGTGGAAAGGATCGACGGGATATAGATCGGGGTGGGAAGGATCGGAGTGCGGACGAAATAGGGGAGGATAAGGGGGCTGTGTCCAAGGAGGAGGCACAGGGAAAGGGAAGAAAGGACGGGCACGAAATGGTCGCGCACGGGGAAATGCCCGAACGCTATTACAAAGCTGGCGAGAGGGGAGAAAAGGGGATCGAGGGGGCGCGCTTCGTTATTGTGGAGCTCCCTGAAGCGGAGGGACTCTCTGAGGTTTCGGGGGCGGTAAAACGTGGCAGGGGTTTGCGAGGGCCCAAAGTCACTGTTAGCAACATTCCGTTACCCCCGCGCTCGCGACGGGATGCTCCGCTCGAAAAGCAACGGATTCCTTTGGAATATCGAGGGATGCTTCGTTAGGGGTGAAAGATTGATGGAACCAGAAAGACTTCAAAAGATTCTCTCGCAGCTGGAGATGGAAGTCGGAAAGACCATTGTCGGTCATAAAGATGTCATCCGCAAAGTTCTTCTTGCTTTCCTTTCGGGGGGGCATGTCCTGCTCGAGGGGGTGCCGGGTCTCGGGAAAACACTTCTCATTAAATCCATGTGCCGCGCCCTGGGGCTTTCCTTCAAACGGGTGCAATTCACTCCAGACCTGATGCCCTCCGACATTATTGGAACTCAGGTCCTCACAGAGAGTGACGGACGAAGGGACTTCCAGTTTAAGCGAGGGCCAATTTTTGCTCAGGTGGTGCTGGCGGACGAGATTAACCGTGCGACCCCGAAAACCCAATCGGCGGTCTTGGAGGCGATGGAAGAGAGTCAGGTAACGGTCTTTGGTGAAACCTTTCCCCTGGGCTCTCCTTTTATGGTTCTCGCAACGCAGAACCCCATCGAGCTGGAGGGGACCTATCCTCTGCCGGAGGCTCAGCTCGATCGGTTCTTTTTTAAACTTCTGGTCACGCCTCCCACACCGGATCAGTTAAGAGAGATTCTGCACCGGACCACCGGCACGGAGATTAACGAGCCAACACCGGTGCTATCAGAGCACAGCGTGGAGTTGATTGGAGAAATGAAGCTGTTGCTGCGCCAGGTCATTATCGCCCCTCCCCTGGAAGACTACGTGGTGCGGTTGATCCACGCCACTCAGCCGACGGTTGAAAAGGGGGAGGCCCCTATCCCTGAGGTGAGGGAATACCTCCGCTTTGGAGCGAGTCCTCGTGGGGCCCAGGCGATCATTCTCGGAGCCAAGGGCAATGCACTTGTGGAAGGCAAGGTTCATGTCAGCTACGAGGACATTGAATCGGTTATCTACCCTGCGCTTCGGCACAGGTTGGTGCTCAATTTTCAGGCGGAGGCCGATAATGTCGATGCAGATAAGATTCTGGCGGCTGTGGTAAAAAAGATTCCGCGGGACTGAGGAAATGGCGTGGAGGGGGAGGGTTTTAGGGTATGGCCCAAAAGAAGGCGAGGAAAACGAAGAGTCCAGGGACCGGGCGGCGACGGAGGAAACCGGCAGGATCCTCCACTGGATTGGCCCCGCAAGAACTTCAGGCAACGGTGGCTCCGCAGGATGTTGACGGGCTCCAGCAAGAGGTGGAGAGTGACGGCGGGAAAGTGCTCGGTGTTTTTAGGGAACCATACGCAGGGCGGTGGGTGGTTTTGACGGCGCTCCCGATTCATCAGGTTGAGCCCACACCCTATCAGCGTAATCTGTCGGAGGCCCATGTTCGAAAACTCGAAGGTGCCATTAGCGCCCTCGGGCGTTTTTTGGATCCCATCATCGTGGTGCAGGTGAAAAAACCCATTGAGGGCAGCGTCAAGTACTGGACCCCCAATGGGCATCACCGTCTGTCCGCCATGCGTACGCTGGGAGCAAAGAGTATCACGGCGCTATTGGTGCCGGAGACCTCCCTGGCCTATCAAATCTTGGCGCTGAACACGGAAAAGGCCCACAATCTACGGGAGAAGGCATTGGAAGTGATCCGCATGTACAAAGAGCTTTCAGCACTGGATGATGCCAGTGAAGCCGCCTACAGTTTGGAGTTCGAGGAACCGGCCCTCATCACGTTGGGACTCTGTTATGAGGAGAGGCCACGCTTTAGCGGGGGGGCTTACAATCCAGTCCTCAGACGTGTGGATCAGTTCCTGAATTATCCTCTGCGGAAGGCACTCGAAGTAAGGGAAAAGATGGCCAAGACTCTGTTGGAACTAGATGACGCGGTGGTTGGACAGGTTGAGGCCCTGAAGGCCCGGGGACTCACCAGCCCCTATTTAAAGAGTTTTGTGGTGGCGCGAATTAACCCGGTGCGATTCCGGCCCAAAGACAGCGATCCGCTCAGCTTCGATGAAGCCATGGGGCGCATGGGTAAGGCCCTGGAGAAATTCAATCCCGAGAAGATTAAAGTGGAAGACCTTGCCCGGTCCGGCGGGGCGCCTGAAGAAGGCAGCTGACCCATGCGGCTCCCAAAACGGTCAACGGTTAAAGATAAGCTCTAGCCCGTGAGGGTATTTTGGCCCAGCAGCTCTGCGCGAAACGACTCTTTGCCGTCTGCAAAAAACTTTCCCTCCTGGTAACAGAGGATGCGGAAACCTCGGAAGAGATCTAGCAACTCGTTATGGTTGAGAAGGTAAGCGGGGTTTCTGGGATGACCCAGGTCCTGCTGATCGATGAGGTAGGTATCGAAGATGATGTAACCTCCTGGCCGGAGAGCTTTTTTCATCTTGGGAACAAGGGACCTCAGGAGAAAATTAATATTCAGGATCAAATCATAGGCCGAATCGGGAAACTCGAAGCTTGCCAAATCCGCCTGTATCCAGTTGAGTGTAAGGCCCTGCTTCTCTGCTTGTCTCTGGGCCTGCTGTAATCCCACCTCCGAAATATCGATGGCATCGACCGTGAAACCCTGCTCGGCCAGGAAGAGGGCGTTTCGTCCCTTACCCGTGGCGATATCAAGGGCTCGCCCAGGCTGGATCTCCCAGGGGCCGGGCTGAAAGATCTGTCTCAAGAAGGCCGCTGGTTCTCCTGGTTCATGCTCCGCAGTGTGTTTTGAATCCCATCTCTCTTTATCGTGAGTGGCCATATCGATCAAACCTTATCTTCCTTATGGGCCGTCTTGGTGGATGTGGATCTCGACGCCAAAAATTACCATGAAGAGACGGAAAACTTCAATGAAGCTAGGACCTGTACTCTACGTCCCCTAGCAGTAAATTAGCTGTGAACCAACGAAGCACTCGATGCCGAACCTGGCTAACACTTGACTAATGGTTTTCGAGGCTGCATGGATTCAAAGGGAGGGAAGGAACTCGTTTCCTAGACATTACGCCTTAGCCGAAATTCCGACCAGAAAAGTTGTGCTACCTGATCTTTTTACTGCTGAGTTCTTAAGCCGTTTGGAATGTCTCAGGGTACGGATGCGCAGGGAGGTCCTGGGAGGGCGCCCTGGCAGTTTCTCCTCGCCGCGGACGGGGACTAGTTTAGAGTTTGCTGATTACCGCACGTATTCACCAGGGGACGATATCCGTTATCTCGACTGGGGAATTTTCGCCCGCAGCGATCGACTTTACGTTAAACTGTTCCGTGAGGAGGTGGACCTCTTTGTCTATCTCTTTGTGGATGCCAGTGGCTCCATGACCTTTCCATCTCAGCGAGAGAAGTTTACCCCCGCTTGCCAGGTGGCACTGGCCCTTGCCTACGTCGTCCTGGCCAACCACGATCATGTCAAACTCCACTTTTTGCAAGGAAGCCCGTCCCCTCCCGCCTCCCCTTTTTACCGGGGTCGACACCGGATCATGGACTGCGCAGATTTTTTCTCCTCCTTGTCTCCCCGAGGGCCGCTGGAGTTTGCTCACGCCTTGGGAGATCATCTGAAACGGATCCGGCGCCCGGGTAAGGCAATTGTCTTGTCCGATTTCATGATGGCAGCCGAGGCATACCAGCGAGGCTTGAACCTCCTCAGGGCGTCTAACCTGGATGTCTTTGCGATCCAGGTTTTGAGCCCGGAGGAGTTGGATCCCCCTTTTCCCCGAGGGAGCCTCGCGGTGGTGGAAAACGAAAGCGATACGGAGGTAGGGCTTGAGTGGAACGGACCGATGCGCCGCGCCTATCAGGAGAGGTTGGCCACTCATAACCGCCAACTCAGGAGTTTTTGTCACCAAGGGGGAATCCCCACTTCACTTTATGTGACAGACCAAGAGATCAGTGACTTCGTGCTTCAGGCCCTACCCTCCATGGGCCTCTTTAAATAGCGGTCATGGAATTTCTCAATCCGGCTGGGCTCTACGCCCTTTCTCTTCTCCCGCTCCTCCTCATCCCTTATCTCATAAGGCGGAGGCGTCGCGTGGTCTTTTCCAGCCTCCTTCTCCTGAGGGAATTCTCCATGGGCTCTTCAAGTCGATCTTGGGCTCGGCTTCGGCTTCCGCTGCTATTCTTTCTACAACTTATTTTTCTCGTCCTTTTGGTCTTGGGGTTAGGGGATCCCGTGCTGACTACAAATTTGCCCGAGAAGATCGCCATCCTCCTGGACAATTCCGCTAGTATGCAGACCGTCGAGGGTGAAAAGAGCCGGTTCGAAATTGCCAAGCAGAAGACACGACATTTACTGGGCAGCTTGGCCCCTGATACGAGAGTAAGCCTGTTCCTCACCGTCCCAGGGCTGGACCCCATTGGAGCGGATTTGAATCCTGGGGAAGCGCTAGGTCTGATGGAACCCTTGAGCCCCTATGACCTGGGGGAACCTCAGGGCGAATACGAGCAGTTCCTTTCCCGCCTGGCTAAGGAGAGCCGTTACGATCGAATAGTTTTTTTCACCGATTATCGGGTGAGGGAGCCCGGTGGGTCCACCGAAGTCATCTCTGTGGGTGAATCCCAGGGGAATGTCGCCATCACCTCATTTGCCCTCACTCGTTCCTTTGCCTCTGACCGGTTGCAGGCCACGGTGGAGGTGACCAACTTTGACTCCAAAGTGCGCAAGGTTAAGCTTTCCCTCAAGGGTGACGGGAAAACTCTCTCTTCCAAGACTCCTACCATCGCAGCTCGCAAGACCGCTACAGTTTTTTTTGCAGGGTTTCCTTATAGTTCTTACTATGAAGCTGAGCTGCAATTACGAGATGCTTTATCTCTAGACAACGTACGTTATGGCGTTTTGCCCACCGTTAACAGCAAATCCGTACTCGGGATTTCCCCTAGAAGGGATGCGCTGCTCAGTCTCCGCGGCATCCCTGGGCTGAGGCTCAAAGTGATTTTACCGGATGCGTATATAGGGAACGGCGGTCGGGAACAAAGACTGGAGATATTCCACTACTCTGCTCCTCAAGTCTTGCCCAAGAACGACGCCCTGTTTGTCCTTCCGCCCAAGGGAAACCCCTTGGTTTCTCTGGGAGAGCCCCTATCCGAGCCTACCATCACAGACTGGCGAGACCCCCATCCGCTCACCCGCTACGTCAATTTCGCCCTCTTTCGGCCCTCCTATGCTCGGCCAGTGGTACCACCGCTCCTGGCGAAAAAAATCATTGAAGGCCCAGAGGGACCGTTGGCAGTCATTGTGAGACGGCAAGGGTTTCGGTACCTGGTCTTGGGTTTTGACCCCTTTCCCTACCTTGCCCAGGCTAACCTACCCATGTCGATTTTTACGTTAAATCTGTTGAGCTGGTTTTTCGAAGGACTGGGAGACTCCACAACTGCTACGGGCGAAGCCCTCAGGCTCCCAAGTCACAAGGGCGCTACCCTAGTGGGTCCAAAGGGGCAAAGGGTCAACGTCAGCGAGGGCACCGACCTATTTTCGCGTACTTTCTTTCAAGGGATCTATCGCGTGGACCAGGGAGGAGATGAGCAGGTCCGGGCCGTTAACTTTGACGATGTTAGCGAATCCGATCTGAGCCATTTGGCCACGCTAAATTTAACGCGAGTCGCAAGAGAACCTGCCATCCGCTCCACCACCCTTTCCTTATGGCCTTACCTCGTCTTGGTCTCTATCCTGCTTTTGTTTTTGGAGTGGTTCCTTAACCCAACCGCCACTCAGTGGCGATTTTCAATGGCTCAGAGTCTCCGGGAGCGCAGAGCATGAGCGAATGGTTCTCTCAGGTCCAGTTCGCTCGACCTCTCCTTCTCCTGATGTTGGGGTTGGTGCCTGTCTTTTGGTTACGGTGGAGGCACCGTTCTAAGGTGGTGGTCCTTTGGCGCTCTTTGGTCTTTTCGTTATTGGTCCTTGCCCTGGCGGAACCCGTTCAGGTTAGGGAGGTGAAAAGGGTGGTGGCGGAAGGCTTACGCATCTATGCCTTCGATCTTTCCCACAGCGTCCCCGGGGCAATGCGTCGCTGGATGGAGGAGGTTACCAGGGAGCGCCTCTCCCCGGTCAAAAACGATCTTACGGTGGTCTTTGGCGGTGAATCTCGAGAGGTGCAAAATTGGGATGCTTGGTTGCGAGGGAAGACGTCGTTGGAGGCCATTCGGCCGGGCCAGACAAATCTGGAAGGTCTCATCTCCAAGCTCTTGGAGAGCCCAGGTGCCCCGCGATCCGTTTACCTATTCACAGATGGTTGGGAAACAGAAGGTCGAGTGGAAAGGATCCTCTCTTCGCTGCCACCCTCATCCCTTAGAATTTTTCCGTTGCTCCCCGCTGCACCGCTGGGGGTGGCCAACGTGAAGGTCAAAAGGATTATAGCCCCCCACACGGGAAAAAGCGGGGAAGGGATCCAGCTAAAGGTTGCCATAGATAACCAGAACGCTGGAGAGGTCAGTGGAGAGATAATCCTTAAGCGGAACGGTAAAGGGTTTAAAACCGTTCCGGTCACAATCAAACCGGGGAGTCATCTGTTTTCCTATGACGCTCAGCTTCCAGAGGGGGGTCTCAGCTCGTTTGAGGCCCGGTTTGTTCCTCAAAAGACCGAGACGGATCTCTATCTTCACGATAATCAAGCCACGGCGTGGGTAGCCGTGCGCCGTAAGGAGAAGGTCCTGATCCTTAATGGTAAGAGGGAAGAGGGTAAGATCCTCGAGGAGATCCTCAAGCGGATCGGTTTTCAGGTAACCTCTGTTGCCGTGGAGTCATCGCCACCGGAACCCACGGATTTTAAAGCGGTGATTTTCAATAATACGGCACGTGAACGTTTCTCTCCCAGCTATTTGGTTTCCCTGTCTAACTACGTCGACCGTGGAGGATCCCTCGTGATGTTAGGCGGGGAGGAGAGTTTTGGACCTGGCGGTTACAAAGGGAGTCCCATTGAAGATGCGTTACCCGTGCATCTCAAGGAACCGGTGGAGGACAGAAAGATTCGGGCCATCGTACTCGTGATTGACAAATCCGGCAGCATGCGCAGAGACAAAAAACTTGTTTATGCCAAGGAGGCGGCAAAGGCCTTAGCGACGAACCTCCTGGAACATGACCTCATCGGGGTGGTCGGATTTGATGTTTCGCCTTTCGTTGTGGTTCCTCTGGGTTCACTGGATCGGCTGCGAGCTGTCTTTGGCGCTCAAGTGGACCGTCTGAAGGCCGGGGGAAGAACCTTTCTCTTTCCGGCCATTGTGGAGGCGCGAAATCAACTGGAGAAAAAAGATGCGAGCTCTAAACATGTGATCATATTGAGTGATGGGGAGACGGGTGGGACGGGAAGCGATTACATCGATTTGGTCTCCGCGATGAAAAGAAACTTGAAGATTAAGGTCTCCACTGTGGCCATAGGAGCCCAGGCTAACGTCCCCCTACTGCGTAGGATTGCCCAGTACGGTGGGGGACTCTACCACCACACCTACGATCCCAGCACACTGCCTCAGATCGTATTACGCGAGATAAAAGAGGAACCGCTTAAGGGTCCGCTAGTGGAGAAGAAGCACCTCCCTGCCTTGGACAGCGCGTCACAGATCTTTCGAACCTTTCCCTATGCTGCCTTGCCTCCCCTGCAGGGATACGTTGATACCGAAATCAAGAACGGAGCGAATTTAGATATGACGGTCTCCCGCGGGACAGAGAAAATCCCTCTGGTGGCCTCATGGGAATACGGCAAGGGTAGGGCCGTCGCCTTTGCTACGGATCTCCATGGACGCTGGACAAAGGATTGGATTGAGTGGGATGGACTGGAAGAATTTTGGCGCAGAATTTTTCATTGGCTGATTCCGTTCGAGGACCCGTTACCCCCTCACGAGGTGAGAATCAACCTTAGCGGCGGCCAGCCTATTTTGGATTTGTTTCTCTATGGAGGGAAGGAGGAGTCCACTGTCTTTCGTTATTCTTACAGCGGCAAGGGGAGCAAGGGTCAAGGGCATCTCAGGAGAGTCGCCACAGGTCATTACCGAACGGCCCTTCCCTTTTCTGCCCCTGGCGACTACCGCATAGCACTAGTTAGGGTAACAGGGGGAAAAGATATTTCCTTTCCACCCCTGGGTTATACACTTGCCTTTGACCCTAGGGCCGAGGCCCCGCGGGACCATTTCAATGCTGCGTTATTAGAAAAACTGGCCCAACGGACCGGCGGTTCCATCAACCCCGATCTAGGGAGACAGGTCAAAGCAGCGGAGGTTCAGCGCGTCTCCCAGTCGCTGCGTTCTTTTCCTATGCTCTTGGCCATCATGCTCTTTTTGCTGGAGACTTTCCTGCGCCGGTTTATCCCCTGGTAGGGTTATCGATTTTCCCAGTGAGCCACTTTACGTGGGCTTGGGTGCTCGCTTATTTTATCCATACGGATATGGTAAAAAAAGTTCATGGAGAAATCATTGCATCGAGTTATTTTCGATCTCGGTGCTAGGCTAGGTTCCCTGGAAGGCTATCTCTACGGGGACGAGCGAGTGGAGAAAAAGTATCTGGCGGGGTGGCTGCAGAATATTGACAAGGAGTTCTCGGGGCTCCCCGTTGAGACACGCAGCGAGATCGCTGAGGATTATGAGGAAGTCATAAGAAAGGTAGTGGCCCTGCTCCAGAAGACCTTTGGAGATGGGGATGCCGAAACCATTAGATGTAAGGATATGGCTGCCAGGCTAAAAGGGGGTAACCAATGAAGAGGGTTGTGATTGAAATGATCAACGAGCAGCTCACAGGGGGGAGCAATGCTGAGATTGGGCTTAAACTCGGGGACCTTATCACCCAAAGCTTCCATTGGTGGCAGAGCCATCTTGGCGATAAAGATCACATTGGCCTTGGCCGATGGCGGGTGGAGTCCATTGAGGTCAAGGAGATTCCCCCCTCGAAGTAAGGGCTGCGAAACTTGCACTGGGATTTTTCCTTGCCTAAGATGAAGTGGCTCGGCTGATACTCCTGCCATGATTTTGACGAAGCGGCAAAAAGAGATTCTCGATTACCTGACCACTTATACGGGACGCAATGGATATGCCCCGACCCTCGCGGAGATCGGGACTCGCTTTGGCCTGACCTCTTTGGCCACGGTCCATAAGCATCTCACGAATTTGGAGGAAAAACGGTTAATCCGGAGGCAAAGGAACCGGAGCCGGGCTGTGGAAGTGGTTGGCGACGCGCGGAGAAAAAGAGGTTCCGTGGAAGTTCCCCTGCTAGGAATGGTAGCGGCGGGGGCACCCATCGAAGCGGTGGAGATGGCCGATAGCCTAGCCGTCCCTGAAGATTTGGTCCGGGGTGATAACGTTTTTCTGCTTAAGGTCAAAGGCGATTCGATGATCGATGAGCAGATCCTGGACGGTGACCTCATCCTTTTGCAAGCGCGGTCTAACGCAGAAAACGGGGAGACAGTAGTTGCGCTGGTGGATGGGGAGTCTACCGTTAAGAAGTTTTATCGAGAGGAGGGAGGTAGAATCCGATTGCAACCAGCCAATGACAGAGTGGAGCCCATATGGGTATCCGAGGGTCGGGTGGAAATCCGAGGTGTGGTGGTGGCCATCATTCGAAAGTACTAGCAGGCTGCTGCACCGTGGGGTAAAATTCACGGCTGAGATGAGTGGTTTCGACCGAGAGGTTAGTCCACGGGGTACGGGTTTACAATTCTTGGGTCAGGTGCTAACTAAGTGTGACCAAGCGCACAGGGGGTCATTATGGCGGCTGAAAAAGGGTTTGAAAAAGAAAGGGTATATTTCAGGGGTCTGGAGAATATCACCTACAGCGTGGCCGATGAGCTGAAAAGGATGCGCGATCTTCCGCGCGTGATCAAGTCCAAGGACCTTCCCCGTCACGACATCACCGGGCCGCCCATTTGGAGCCGCTGGCTCATGGAACCGGGCATGAAAAGAATGCAGAGCATCCAGTCCCACATGGTGGACCTGGCTCCCGGAGGTCGCTCCCAGAAGCATGGCCACATGAACGAGGCGATCTTTTATATCGTTGATGGCGAGGGATACGATATCCATGATGGGAAGCGCTTCGACTATGAGGCGGGGGACATCGTGGTGGTCTACAACGGTTGCGTCCATCAGCACTTTAACAAGAGCCAGGATAAGCCCCTCAAGGCCTTGGTGGTTAAGACCAAACCACTATTTCTATTTATGAATCTTCTCTTCCAGAGCGTAGTGGAGCGGGTACCCAAACAGGCCGCTGCCGGCTTCGAGGACTGGAAGCCAGTGGATTTCTAATCGCCGGTCATCTGAGAAAGCGTTTTCAATGGAGCACGATGAGGCAAAGAATTTTCACCGCGGGAAAAAGAAGACCCGTTATTACGACACGAGTCTCCAAGAGGCAAAAAAACTAAAGAAAAAGGATGAGAAACTCCAGGAAGTGATTAAGTCCAAAGACATGCCCTGGGAGGACTCTCGCCATGGGCGGCTAAAACATATCGTCAACGAGAAAGTTAACGCGCGAGTGAAGACGGTTGACCTCTATATCCAGGAAATCCCGTCCGGCGGGGCCTCCGGCAAGCACCGGCATATGGCTGAGGAATATCTCTTCGTACTTGAGGGAAGGGGATACGATCTTCACTGGGATGTCAATGCGCGTATGGATGACAAGTATTATTGGGAGGTGGAGAAGGAGCCCAAACGGTACGAGTGGGAAGCAGGGGATGTGATATTTGTTCCGGTGAATACCGTTCATCAACACTTCAACTCGGACCCTGAAAAGCCGGCGCGTCTGCTCTCGGGGACGAATCGCATCTATAAAGACATGGGGTTTCATGATCTGGAACAGATCGAAGATGCCCCGAAGGTGAAGGGTCTCTAGACCCCACTGAAGCTCCGAGAAATCCGCCTGCTAATTAACCTCCTGCTTTATGAGGGCCCTTCGAGTCGTCTGCCCCCAATTAAGTCATTTTTCAATGATGTTTCCTTAGGACGGTGAACCGTGCCACCAAACAAACTCATTCATGAAACGAGCCCTTATCTTTTGCAGCATGCACACAACCCCGTCCATTGGTATCCCTGGGGTGACGAGGCGTTTGGGGTGGCGAGGCGGGAGAATAAGCCCGTCCTTCTTAGCATCGGCTATTCCGCCTGCCATTGGTGCCATGTCATGGAGCATGAATCCTTTGAAAATGAAGAGATCGCCGCTTTGATGAACGAGCATTTTGTGAGTATCAAAGTCGATCGTGAGGAGCGGCCCGATCTAGACGAAATCTATATGAACGCGGTGCAGATGCTGACAGGACGTGGCGGATGGCCCATGACCCTGTTTCTTACCCCGGAGGGAAAGCCCTTTTTCGGCGGGACTTACTTCCCCCCCGAAGACCGCTACGGTGTCCATGGGTTTCCCAAGGTGTTAAAGGCTGCGGCCGAGGCCTTTCATGAGAGACCCGAGCAGGTGGCCAGGAGCGTCCAACAGATCATCGACGGCCTAAACCGGCTCAGCAATTTTACCGCCAGTGAGCGTTCGTTTTCTTTCGATATAGTGCTCAAGAGCGCCGAAGCCCTCGCCGAGTCATATGACCATGACCATGGCGGGCTTGGGCGGGCACCCAAATTTCCCAATGTGGGAGTTTTGGAGCTCTTTCTCCGGCACCATAGACACTCGGGTGAACGCCGTTACCTGGACATGGTCGTTCACACCCTGACCCAGATGGCTCAGGGGGGAATCTATGACCATCTAGGGGGAGGTTTCCACCGTTACTCGGTCGATGAAAAATGGCTGGTCCCCCATTTTGAAAAGATGCTCTATGACAACGCCCAGCTTCTGGGCATCTATGCAGACGCCTTTCGTGTCACCCAGGATCCCCTCTTTAAACGGGTCGTGGAAGAGACCGTGGATTACCTTTTGCGCGAGATGTTCGACCCTGAGGGTGGGTTTTATTCCACCCAGGATGCCGACAGTGAAGGGGAAGAGGGCAAGTTTTTCGTGTGGGCGCGAGGGGAGGTCATGGGGATCCTAGGGGGTGAGGAGGGTGAGATCTTTTGCCGGATCTATGATGTTGGCGAGGTGGGCAATTTTGAGGGTAAAAACATTCTCAATCCGACACTCACGTTGGAGCAGGCAGCGAAGTTTTTTAAGAAAGACCCCCAGGCAATCGATAAGATTCTTAAGCAGTCTAGGGCAAAGCTCCTCGAGGTGCGGGAAAAAAGGATTAAGCCCTTCCGCGATGAAAAAATATTGACCTCATGGAACGGGCTGATACTTTCCGGAATTGCCGAAGCCTGTAAGGTCACGGACAATACGAACCTGCGAGAGGCCGCAGAGAGGACCGTTGAGTTCTTTTATAGCAAGATGTTTCAAGGTGGATTTCTCCTTCACACCTACAAAGATGGCCAAGCCAAGCTCCGCGGTTACCTTGACGATTATGCCTTTTTTGCTGCAGGCCTTTTGGACCTCTACGAGGTGCTCTTCGAGGGCACTTTATTACAGCGGGCCGAACAGCTTGCGGAGTTGATGATCCGCGAATTTTGGGACGATAACAACGGGGCCTTTTTCTATACCGGCCATTCCCATGAACAACTCATCGGCCGGACCAAGCCAGCCTTCGACGCTTCGGTACCCTCGGGCAACTCGGTGGCGACCCAACTTCTCCTGCGACTCTACCGCTTTACGGGCAAAGAGGACTATCTGAAAAAAGCAGAAAAGGTGCTGCGTCTTTACTACGATGGGATGGAGAATCAGCCCTTCGGCTTGACAGCCATGCTGTGTGCTTTGGATTTTTACCTCGAGGGATCCAAGGAAGTCGTCTTTGTGGGCCAGCGGGAGGATGAAGCCATGCAGGATTTGCTGCGCAAATTCCAGTCTTTTTACCACCCCAATACGACCCTTCAGGTGGTGGAGCCTGGAGAGCCATTGGGGAAGATTTCTCCCCTCCTCGAGGGGAAATCCCAGGTAAATGGAAAGCCCACCGTGTATGTGTGCCAAAACTTTACCTGTTCTGCCCCCGTCACCGGTTGGGAGGATCTGAAGCGGTTAATGGAAAGCTAAGAAACCAACTCGCAGTGAGCAGTTGGCGGCGGGCAGGAGAGCGCTAAGCGTAGTTTAGTACTGAGAAACGAGGACTGAGTACTGAGCGGCCTTAGCTATCAGCCTTCAGCTATCAGTTAAGAAGTGTTGAGTGTTAAGTCTGTAGTGTTAAGAGAAGAATCGCGGATTGATCATTATTAAATTGTCAGCTTTGAATGTTTACTTTGACTCTTAGCCTTAACACTTTCCACTGATTTGCTAAAGGCTGAAAGCTGACGGCTGATAGCCTATTTCGCTTAACACTTAACACTGGCTTCGCTGTTTTCTGCTAGCTTCAGCCTGAGGCTGATCCGCCTCTGGCGGAGCTTTTACTTACTGCAATCTGCCTACTAGTTCCCTTCGTCCTACTGCGGCAAGTTTTTTGCGACTTCCCGGGGATCTCGCTGTGTTTGGTTAACGATCGTGTGGATTCTTAGGAGTGCGCGATAACATGCCGTATCGTGATAAGGCTTCTTGGGGGAATTGACATCGCCATAGCTCTCCACAAAACAGGCGGCCCAGGCCACCTCATCTCCTGCACTACGCACAGCCACGTCAGCGATACGACTCACCCCGTCGAGCCTCAGCGTCGGGAGCGGCCAATTACAATGCCAGCCTGCCGCTGAATAGTCGGGTCTCAGGTCCTGGTAACCCGCTTTGTCGTAAACGCATTCCATCGTGAGGTATTTTTTCTCTCCGCACCCCCAATAGAACTCGACGGTGTCCCCAGAAGGAGTCGTTTGGATCCGTTCCAAGCAGTGATTTGCGTCGAAAAGGGGGTGATCCATCTCGCTGCCTTCCGCCCAGGCTGTTGCCTTAAAGACGATGAAAAGAATGATGGAGAGAGTAGATCGCATGGGAGCAGCCTTCTTCTTTAACCCTGTGGAATGGTTCCGTAAAAAAACAATGATGCCCTCGAAAAGTGGACTCTAGTCAAAACAGCGGGGTTAAAACGTTTCACCTCACGCCCGCGATATTATTATAACCCGCAACCGCGGGCTTGACAGGCGCCGTCCGGTTGGATATGCGTATATACCCTGAGCCTGGAGTTAAGACATAAATCGGTATTTATAAAAGGAGGGTAGATTATGCCAAAAACTAGATATGTGTGGAACCCCACACGCCGGACTTTCATCAAGAGTGCCGTTGTCGCCGGTATGGGGACCCTTGTGACACCGTTTGATAGTATTTTCGCTGCGCAGTTTCCTTCACGCAACATCAAGGTTTTTGTCCCCACGAGAGAGGGCGGCGGTGCGGACCGCAACCTGCGCGCTTTTACCGGCGTTTGGCGGAAATACCTGAAAACCAACTTCGAGCCGAGTTTCTACCCGGGTGCTGCCGGTCGGGTTGGCTATGAGACCTATATGGGGAAGGCGCCGGTTGACTGCTACAACCTTTTGTTTGGCAATATGGGGCCCGAAGTTCTCAACTGGGTGGTCAAGAAACCGACCTTCGACCTAGACGACTACTTCTACTTCGCGCGCATCGACGCCGACCCGGCTATTATCTTCTCGAGCCAGAAGAGCAGGTTTCAACACATCGACGACGTCATCGCCGAGGGCAAGTTGCGTACCATTAATGTGGGTGTGAGCCGGCTCGCACATCCGGCCTCCCTCGGCGCCCTGGCCCTTGGGCGGAAGACCGGCGTCAGGATGAACCTGATACCGCTGTCCGGCGGGCGTAACACCCGTGCCGGCGTGGCCACAGGGGAGGTGGACATTGGCGCCCTTCCCTCCGGCGGCATCGTCAATCGTGCGAAGACCTTCAAGGTCCTTGCCGTTTTCGACGATCCGAACCCGCTGCCGAAGCGCATGCCGGACGCAGTGGTGGTCAACAAGCACTTCAACATGGACCTCCCGCCGCTAATTGCAGGTGCGCGGGCCTTCGCTATCAAGACTGCGGCCGTGGAGAAGTATCCGGACCAGTTTAAAATCCTCACCGACACGTTGCAAAAAGTTTACAAAGACCCGGACTACGAGAAGGCCATCAAGAAGACGAAGGCACCCTGGGAGTACATTAAGTACGGCGACCCGGAGGAGTGCAAAAGATACGTGCGCGCCATCACCAAAATTGGCGAGCAGTACAAGTCTCTACTCACGGGTAAGTCGTAAGGGCGCAGGCTCGGACCGTGATGGCAGACTGAGGCAAGGCAACGCCGAGGTGGACAGGTTTGGACAGCAGCGAGATCTCGGTGAGGGGGAATGGGGGGGTCCAGAGGGTCATGGACGAGCAAGCCGGCCGGGAGAAGCGTGAACCGAGGGGCATTGCCGGCGAGCTGATTATACCGGTCGCCGCCCTTGCGCTCACCGTCTATTACTTCATCACAATCATTGACGTGCCGTGGACGGCGCAGGTGAGTGCCTTTTTCGTCGGTACGATCCTGATCCTGCTGCTCCTTATCTTCTTCATCCGCACCGCGCTTTCATTGGGTCGGGGCGAGGTCTCGTTACGCATCGGCGAGATCGTTGAGCCGGTGTTGTTCGTGCCCCGACGGATCGTGCTGATCGTCTTGACTATTGGCTATGTCCTATTCATCCAATGGGCAGGGTTTACGATCACCACTTTCGCGTTCCTTCTCCTCGCCATGTTGCTTTTGAACGAGGGCCGCAACAAAAGGCTGATCTTCATCTTGTCCGCTGTCTTCGCCATCGGCGGGTGGCTTCTGTTTATTGTTGCCTTTGAGACCCGCTTCCCTGCCGGGCCATTCGAGCAGCTCATGAAAGGGCTGTTCTGACATGGATTTCTCTTTGGGGCTGTTCGCTGAACAGTTCGCCCGCACGTTCACCTACTGGTACGTTATCGTTCCATCTATCCTGCTTGGCCTCATCGTGGGGGCGATCCCGGGCTTCAGCGCCGCCAACACCATCATTATATTACTGCCGTTGACCCTTGCCCTCGACCCGGAGACTGGGATGGTCTTCATGGTAGCGCTCTACGCCTCCTCGCGGCTCGGCGCAGGTATCCCGGCCATTCTGGTCAATATCCCGGGCACCGCGGGGGCCGCGGCGACACCACTCGACGGTTATCCCATGACGAAGCAGGGGCGTGGTCAGCAGGCCCTCACCATCTCCTTTGTTTGCTCGACCTTAGGCGGTTTACTTACCACGATCATTGCGTTGCTGGCCATGCCGTGGTTATCGGTGGTGGCCTATAAACTCCACAGCGTCGAGATGATCGTGGTGATGATCTTTGGCATTTCGCTGATTGCCTCCATCGCGGCGCGCGACACACTCAAAGGACTCATTGCGGGGTTTTTTGGGCTGATGATCG
>Ga0209980_10000498_pt1 | contig 21295 bp, 14 predicted proteins | sample CR02metaG_FD_183611 | JGI IMG/M metagenome (GOLD analysis project Ga0209980, IMG submission 183611) | Deep subsurface microbial communities from Mariana Trench to uncover new lineages of life (NeLLi) - CR02 metaG (SPAdes) (version 2) | ecosystem: Environmental > Aquatic > Marine > Ocean trench...
AGGTGAGGTCGCGCCAGGGCTTGCCCGTGAAACCTTCGAGGCGAGAAAGGATCTCATGGTGATCAGCGTTGGGGCCCTCCTCGACCATCCCGAAATTATTGGGCAGGCCAGGGAGAACGGATGCAGGCTCTACTTGCCCTCGGGGGCGATCGCTGGTCTCGATGGCATTAAATCCGCCTGTGGGGGGCAGGTATCACTGGTGAGGATGACAACGCGCAAACCGCCCGAGGGGCTCGAAGGTTCCCGCTATTTAGTTGAACGTGGGATAAAATTAGCCGGGTTAAAAGAGGAGCGGGAGATCTTCTCAGGGACTGCGCGTGAGGCGTGTCGCGCGTTTCCCGCCAATGTCAACGTTTCAGCCGCAGTGAGCTTGGCCGGCTTGGGTCCTGATAAGACGATGATCCGTATCATGGCGGTCCCTGGTCTCAAGCGAAACTGCCATGACGTAGAAGTGGAGGGGGAATTCGGCCGGCTTCATGTTCACATTGAAAATGTTCCGAGCGAAAACCCTCGGACAGGTCGTTTGACCATGCTTTCAATTATCCGGACACTACAGGACATTGCAGATCCCGTACGTATTGGGACCTGAAATTGATGAAGAACGTTGAACTCCTAGTCAGAATCTTGGAAAAGGCGGGTGTGCGATGGGTATTTGGTGTCCCCAGTGGACCCGTGCTCCCCTTGATCGAGGCCCTGCGCGAAAGCGCAATCGATTTTGTGCTCACAGCCAGTGAAACCTCAGCTGGATTTATGGCGGCAACGGTGGGTGCGCTGACCGGAGTCCCTGGCACCTGTGTATCCACACTGGGTCCGGGAGCGACAAATATGGCCACTGGCGTGGGTTGCGCCTGGCTGGATCGCTCCCCACTCATTGCCATTACCTGCAACGTAGAAACCTCCTGGATCGACCGGCGCGTGCAGATGCGAATCGACCATCATGCCCTCTTTAAACCCATCACAAAGGGTACCTATGCGTTGAGGTCTGGTGGCCTGGCGGATGTCCTCGCGGAGGCGCTAGTGGTGGCAAAGGCCGAACCTCCAGGGCCGGTGCATCTCGACTTGCCGGAAGATGTTGCTACGGACGAGACCACTGAGGTCCCAAAGGAAAAAAAATTGCGCCATTTGCTGCCGGAAATTCCCGAGGCAATCTTTAGGCAGGTTTCAGTTGCCCTTGGGAAGAGCCGAAGGCCGCTTGTAGTCACGGGACTGACGTTCTCGCGGTGTGGGGAGAGGGAAGCCTTTTTGCGTTTTATTGAAAAACAAAATCTCCCATTCGTCTCGACTCTTCACGGCAAGGGATTTCTCCCCGAAAATCATCCAAACTGGGTGGGAGTGCTGGGACGCGCCAGAAGGACGGATGTGCAAGCCTTTATCGACAAGGCCGACCTGATCCTTACCATGGGATACGACCCCATCGAGATCAACTATGAAGAGTGGGTAGGCGGAACGTCAGTGATCCACATTAGCACCGAGCATGCGGAGGTCGGTCGTGAGGTCAAGATATTACTCAACGAGGCTGGGGATCTTGATCTCGCCATCGGCCGGTTAAGCGAACTTCGGCCGGTGTCTAACGAATGGTCCGACATGGAGCGGGAGACCCATCGCCGAACACTGGAGAAAACTCTTCGTCCTGCTACGGGAGGGTTTGGGGCTCACCACGTCATTGACATCCTCAGGAAAAAACTCCCTGCAGACGGGATCCTCGCCTACGATGTGGGCGCCCATACGCATCAAATTGCCACGCAATGGCGGACGGATCTTCCCCGGACTTGCCTTGCGACAAACGGGTGGTCTTCCATGGGTTATGGTATGCCGGCCGCATATGCAGCCAAACTGGTTTACCCCGACCGGAAGGTTGTTGGGGTCGTGGGAGATGGGTGCTTTCAAATGACCGTGGGAGAATTGACCCTGGCAAGGCGCCAGCGGTTGGCGGTTCCCATTGTTGTCCTAAACGATGGTTGGTTGGGTCTAATGAAGGTGAAGCAAGAACGTAAACGGTATCCCCTTTCAGGGGTTTTTCTCGGGGACCCTCCCGACTCACCGCCCCACTACTTTGGAGTTCCTTGTAGGTCTGCAAGGAATGACAAGGAATTTGGTGATGCTGTTGAATGGGGTCTGAATCTTGACGGTCCGACCGTCATCGAGGCCTTTATTGACGTAGCACCCTACTCAGATACCGTCTTTGATTGACCTATGAAGGACAATACAGAGAAAGAACGCTATCCTCTTCCGCATCGATACATCGACGAGGCTTCCCGTTCGGGAAGCGAGGAGAAAGTTCGCGAGGGCTTTGCGCGAAAACTCCACCGCATTGCCACTGACAATCCAGTGGTAAACCTTGCACGCGAGGCATACCGCTACATGACCGACCCTAGCCTTCCCGCGAAATACAAAATGATCGTGATTGGTGGCCTGCTCTATTTTTTAGCGCCGATTGATGCGGTACCGGATGTGATTCCTGGAATAGGTTTTGTTGATGATTTGATTGTTCTGTCGGCTATCGTGGCCTCAGTACGCAAGATTATCCAAACGGTTCGGGACGATGCCAAAGGTGTCATTCGGGAGGCAGAAGAAGCGGCCCGGCGGGTCGTGGATCATACGCTTTTAGAGGCTCGAGAGACCTGGGCACGAAGGGGGGTGGCTCAGTTTGCCATTTGCCTGTGGGGTTCTACGACGGCGGCAGCAGTGGGGCTGATCTATTACCTTACGCGTCTTGTCATTCTTGACTCTGGTGGGATGGAAGCCACAGAACCTTTTTTATGGGCGGTGGGAATTGCTGCATCCCTGGGGTTCGTTTACAACGTTTTCTTCCTGGGCCGGATTTGGAAGAGGTACTCAGGATTACCTGCTAATGTCCGTGAGCCTCTGGCTTATGCTGTCGTTTCACTTATGGACTGGCGTCAGGTGGTGATCCTGTCCTTGCCTGTATTGGCTCTCCTCGGCCTGATCGGATTACGCATTGGTCTCTCGCCTCAGCCGTAAAGCGTCTGCGCGGTCTTCCCCAATCTAGGCTAACCCCTTGATTTTTAGGGCTTCTTGTCGTATACGAAGAGAGCTGCTTGCGCAATTTTGGCTAACTAGGCTCGTTAGCAAGAAGTTATTAAGGGAGGATGATCCATGGACAACCTTACAGACCCTAAAGTCATAGATGTGGATAAAGAGGCCCGTTGGGGTAGCCCTACGGGGCGGAATTATATAGCAGCCTCGGGGACGGATAAGTGCCACATCGCGCTCAACTGTTATGAGCCTGGGATTAATGATGAAATGCACTGCCATCCGGGATCAGACCACACTTTCTTCGTTGTCGAAGGGGAATGCACAATGAAGTTCCTAAAAGGCGGTGAGGCCCGTCTCACCCAACACCAAGGGGTTCACGTCCCCGCCGGTTATTTTTATCAGCTCAACAACACCGGTGAAGAACGTCTCGTCCTCTATCAGGTGAGCACCCAGCCAAATCCGCGGCCAAAGAAGACCAAAGTTGTGTATGGCATCCATACCGGCTTGAAAGAACACCTCCTCACGGGATTGAAAGAGAACACGGCCGACTAAACGTCCGGTTAACGCTGGGGCATTATGAATATTGATGACGTACAACAGTGGTGTCAGGCCAAGGGGGTGGATGCCAAGATGATCGTCCGAGGGTCCGAATTCCCCGTTCGCCATGACGCTCAAGGATCTGAGGCCTCCTTCCCGTCGATGAAAGATCTCCTCCATTGGGAGCTCATCGTCGAAGGGAAACGGTGTCCAACAAGTCCCTCGGATATGGAGCGGCTGGTTACAGGAAAGATGACACTGGAGGGTTTCCTCGGGCGTATCAGGGAGTACCTGCCACTGGACAAACCGTAGCCCAGCCTACGGACCGAACATTTTTGACTGATCTCAATTAACCTTCTCACTCCTGATGCTGCATCCCGGGTAAAAACCTGACGACCCCCAGCGCCAAGGCCATGATCATAACAGCACCGCTGCTCACGGCGACAGCAATACCGGTCACGGGATTTGCTATGAGCGCGAGGGCCAGTGTATGCGCTGCCCAGAAGAAGGGCCCGTTCAGGACCCTTAATCCCAAATTGCCGAAATTGTAGACCCCCATCACCTGTCCGCGTTTATCTGACGGGGCGTTGGTAAGCATCAAGGTATTGGCCGCTGCGGTAACTGCCACCTGGCAGATGCCGAAGCAAAAGAGGAAGAACAGTGAGAGGAGAAAGGACCGCGACATGGCGAAAGCAATGAGGAATCCACTGTAACCAAAAACGCCCAGCAGCAGGAGCTTTCCTTTCCAGGCGATATTGCCTAACCAGATCAGGAAAATCACTCCCCCCAGGGCACCGATTCCGTCAGCGGTGAGAAGTAGGGTATAGGCCATCTGCGTGTTTGGAAAGACTTTCTCGGCGTAGAGCAGGTAGAAAATGACGAGAGCGTTGCCGACAAAGGCGCTCGGGGCGATGCCCAGGCAAATGGTAGCAAGCATAGAGCGGTCATTGCCGATGTATTTGAGCCCTTCGACGAATTGCTTAATGGTGGGCCGGCGGCGGTCCGCGGGGGCCTCGGCTTGCTTGACGTGGATGAAGAAGCGCAAGGCGATAATCATTGGCACGAACAAGAGGGCATCAATCAAAAAACCGAAGGCTGGACCAGCCGTTGCCAGGATGATCCCACCAACGGGCTTGCCAATGGATTGCGTTGCATGGCGTAGCGACGTGGTCAGGCTGACGCCTGCCAAGAGATTCTCCCTGCCCACCATGTCGTGAAGAAAGAGCTGCCGGCATGGATTGGCGAATGGTCCCGGCAGGGCGTGGATCACCAGGAACACTGCCAACCAATATTCATTGACCACGCCTGTGTAGGTCGTGATAAACATGCCAAAAGCGGCGACGGCAAGGAAAATCTCTGCCCAGAACATCACCCGCTGGCGATTCACCCGGTCGGCGATCATGCCCGCAGGCAGGCTGAAGAGGGTGAAGGGAACCCAGTGTATGAAGATTAGGGTCGATAACCAGAATACCGATCCGGTGATCTCCCAGACAACCCAGCTGCGGATGACCCCCTCGATATGTTCCCCGATGAGGGAAGTGATAGTGGCCCCCCAAAAATACCGGAAGTTGCGAATTTTGAGGATGGCCAGACGGGATTGCGGTTTTGACTGGTCGGAGGCAGGGCGCACCTCGTATTGCATGATAACCTCCAGGGCTTAAGAAAAATTCCAGATGGTCGGTGCCAGCCCCCTGTTGAGCGCTCCCCAGGTGCAGCCCATTGAGTACTGGGTTGGACTGTCTAGCCGAGCGAGCATATCCGATCGTTCAATGCCCTGTCAAACTAGTGGGTTTACGGCGCAAAGGGAAACTAGTAGGCAGTTAGCAATAAGCAGTAGGCAGCGAGCAGTAAAGAATAGAACCGAGGATGGAAGATTGAGGATCGAAGATAGCAACATGAAAGAGGAAAATTAACCGCAGATTTTCGCCGATTAACGCAGATACTTAACACCAAAGAGTATAGCGTCCATTTTTAAGCTATCAGCTCTCAGCCATCAGCTCCGGACTCATTGCTGCTAGCTGCACACAGTCTTTCTGCTCCTTTTCTCGGGTCAGTCCTCAGCACTCGCTACTCAGTACTGAGTCCGCATTGCGTCTTCGCGCGAGTTATGGGGGAGGGATCAGTCCTCGCCCCAACCCAGAACAAAGATGTGGGTAGTTTTGGGGAGGTCTTTTTTTGCTATCCTGAAGGTACTTCCCTTAATCGTTCTTACGGGGAGATTCCCTTGGGTGAATTCCTCCACGGCGCCTTCCCACCAGTAATGCATCGGAATGGCAATGCGGGGTTTGACCAGTTTGGTTATTTTATTAGCTTCTTCGGGGGTGACTGTGTATCTTCCCCCAGCTACGGGCACTAAGAGGATGTCAATTTTCCCCAGCATTTTAAGCTGTGCCGGAGTCAGAATATGCCCAAGATCACCCAAGTGGGCAATGCAGATGTCATCTACGCGGTAGACGAAAATGCTGTTTTTCCCCCTTTGAAGGCCATGGCTCTTGTCATGGTATGCGGGGACATTGTAAATGGCCACATCTTTTACGATCCTGTGGATCCTCCTCCAGTTATCCTGGAAGGTTAAACCCTCGAGAACCACCGGATCGCCCTTGGCCATCCAGACATTGCTGTGCGGCTCATGGTTGTGACTCGTGGTAACGACATGCTGCGCGAGAGTTGGCCAGGGCAAATCGTCCCTCAGGTGTGGGTCGGTTAAAATCCGAGTCCCTTTCGAAGAGGTGATCTGGAAGGTGGCGTGGCCGAACCATTGAATCGTCACCTGGTTGCCACCCCCCATGGCCACTCTCATGAGGGGTCTCTGGGTCACTTCGATCTCATGGCAATAACTCTCACCCTGGCTAGGAAGTAAGAGAGTTGCGGTCAAAAGCACGAGTGTCTGGATCCATTTTCCGTTACGTTTTTGGATCATGGGTTATTTCTCTATGTGCTAAATGAGCCCCCAACTCCTGCGTTGCCACCATTCAAATCCCAGTAGTAGAAGAATGAGTGCCAGTATCCAGGGGGAGCTCCAAAGGGGGTTTTCTCTTCTCTCAACGATCTCAGAGGGGCTACGGCTTTTTAGTTTTGTTATGATCTCCCTCCAACTTTTGTCGCTCCATTGCGATACCGGTATGGAGTACCCCTGGCTAATCTCTGCAATCCTGGTCAGCAGATCCACACGGGGCCTCCCGTCCTCTATCTCCGCATGGGAAAAGGAGACGACGAAATTTTTCTTGTTTTTACCCAGATTCTTTCCCGATAACTCACCCTCTGCGGCGAGCTCATAGGTCCCTTCCTGCGTTGGCGTGAACACTGCGGTATATTCTCCTTCGGTGGTGCTCGGTACCACCTCCAGTGGGATCTGTTCCCCGTCGGGACCGGTGACCCGAAGCTGAATGGCACCCTGCGGGGCAGGGGTAAAATCGTCTTTCAAGACCCTCACGAGAAACTCTACCTGTTCTCCTGGGCTTTTGGATCCTTCCATGGATATGATTTGCACCTGTTCGAACAAGGATTCCTGAGTGAGCCAGCGAACCGCCTGGCGGATCAGCCTCTGGTGAACTTGGGAGCTCTCCTGCTCCCCCACGGCGATGAAGTTCCAACGCCACAGGTCATCACTCAAAAGGGCCAAGGTTCTCCCTTTACCGAATTTTTTCACGGTCAAAAGCGGCCATCCTCTGCTGGCGTTATCGCGTGCAGCCCATAGGAGCACTTCCCCTTTGGGTCCTACGACTCGGTTGAAAGTTGTCAGGGAAGGGATCTGCTTCCATGCCTCTTCATTGGCCCTTGGGTCTGGGAAGATACGGGTGACAGGGTGGGCCTTTCCGGCTGAGGCTAAACTGGTGTGCAGATTGGTATTCATTTGATAGCCTCCCTTGCCATCCAGCTCCACTGCAAGAAGCCCGTTGAGCGGACTATCAAAGTATCCCCCGCTGTCGAAGGAGCGAATCCCTCCCAACATGGCAAATCCCCCGCCCTCTTGGACGAAATCCCTGATTTTCTCCAGATAGGTGGCATTGAAGTAGGAGCGGTGGGAGAAGTTGTCAAAGATGATTAAGTCAAAATTCTCCAGCTCCTGTAGGATCTCATCGATGGGAAAGGGGATCAGGCTGAGTTGATTCTCAGGGACATCAACAGCATCGGTGGGAGTCCGGAGAAAGACGAATGAAATAAGATCAATGAAGGGGTCTTGCTTTAGGGCCAGGCGCAGGAATCGGTAGTTCCAGGAGGGGGAGCCGGAAAGACTCAGGACTCGAATCTTGTCCCGCTGCACATCGATTTTGAAATCCTTTTGATTGTTTTGAGTAATTTGCTCTCCTGCCTGGGAGGGAAGTTTCAGGCTGAAACTGTGGGGACCGATCTCCTTGGGTGTATAGGTCAGAGAAATCTGTTCCTTAAAGGGGTCACGATCGATAGTAATGGAACGAGTCGAGATAAGATTTCTACCCCGGGTAAAGTAGAGCGGGACCTCTTTCCCCTCGAGGCCGTATGCCTCGATGGTGAAGTCCATTTTGATCTCCCTGCCCCGAAAAGCGAATTCGGGTACACGCAGATTGGCAATGCGTAAATCGGTAAAGCCCTTGACCTCCCCGATGGAGACCGTGAAGACAGGTATGGGTAGGGAGCTGAACGTTTCAAGGCTCTGGGTCCCGTTGGCTATCCCGTCACTCAAGAGGATGATGCCAGCCGTGGAGGGCGAATCTCGTCCCACCTGCCCGAGGGCCTCCAGGAGTCGGGTCCCTTTCCCGTGAGCGGTGAGATCCCCCACGGACTCCAGTCCCACTGGCTGCAGGGTTGTATTGAACTGGTACAGACGCAGGTCATAGTCGCGTGCGAGACGTTGGATGAGGGGGTCGTTCCCACCTAAGAGTTTTTCTTTGAGAATTTCGATACGACTTTTCCCCCCATTCGCCTGTTGGCTGGCCGGGAATCCCATGCTTTCCGAGGTGTCTAAGAGGAGAACCAAGGGACGACGGAGCTGGGTCACTCGCTCCTCTACAAAGACAGGATGGGTGAGGAATAAGATGAGGAGTGCATAGACACTGCCCCTGAGGGATACCAGCAGGGCGCTCTGTCGTAGGCTTAGGTGTTCCCTTAGACCGACGAATTGGTAGACCAGGAGGGCAAATGTTCCCAGGGCGATAAGTATGAGGCCCCAGGAGGGTAGTCCACCGATAAATGTCAGTTTGTCCATATCCCAATCATCCTAGCCGCCAATGGCTGAGTCCATGTCTACTTATCTCTGTAGTCTCTTCCGAATAAAAGGGGCATGGATCAGGTCTTCCTTGTAGTTTCCCGTCATGGCGTAAAGAATGAGGTTGATACCCACGTGAAAGGCATCCTTCCTCTGTTGCTCGCCGCCGGGGGTGCAAGGGTATACCCAGCTGCCCAATTGGTCCCTCTCCCAGGCACCGCCAAGGTCATTATGGCAATAGATCAGCGGAGTCGTATTGCCTACCGCAATGCCTTCCAGGTAGGGGCTGATCATTCTCCTGCCGCCGATTCGTTTAAGCAGGTAATAGCTACGCATGGCTGCATGACTCGAGGGGATGCGCTTGAACTCTTTTTCTGGAAAGACCTTCTTCATTTCTCTGCGCAGGCTCTTATCAAAGCCGTAGCCGGGTTGGCCCAAGGCGTCGTCGGCTAGGAGGGATCCTCCATAGTAGAGGAATCGCCTCAGAACTGCGATTTCCTCCGCGGAGAAGGGGTCAAATTCATACTTCCCGGAGATGTAGAGAAACGGGTAGGAGAACAGGTTCGGATCTGTGAGGCTCACTGCGTGCCTTGAGGTGGACGCTTCAATACTGGTTCGCCGCATGAGCTCCTCCATGAAGGGGCCGATGGAGAGGGGACGTGGATTCCAATCGCCGCCACGGTACTTGACCTGGGCAAAGACGAACTGAACAGAGCGATCTTTCTCCCTAGGGTGGCTAGCATGGAGCCCCTTGGGCGATATTCCATTGGCCACCAGCAGGCCATAGGAAAGGGTACGAAGAAATTTTCTCCTATTCATGGACCCGCTGGGCCAGCCAGCCCTCCGTAGCCAGAATTACCATCACGAGGAGAAGCAAAGGGAGGGAAAGATCCATCTTGGTTCCCCCCTCCTGTAGGGAGGCTAAATTGATAATCTCAAAGTCGATTGGCTCGATCTTCGCCTGAAGCTCATCCGTGCCAATTTCTTTGAGTCTCGATTCAAGGTACGGGGGATTCACGGCATAAAGCGTCGGTACCGGGATGCGGCCTGAACCTTGGGGAACCTGCAGGGATAGTTGATAGATACCGGCAAGGTCGTTTTCCTTGAAGGAGGCGGTGGCCTTTTGTCCATTGGCGGCTATGGTGATTTCCCTTTGCCTGAGGTCCGGCTTTACGATTCGCATGATTTTCCCCACATAGGAGGGTGGAAAGATAAAAGTCTTTACCGATCCTGCTACGATCCCGGTATCTGCAGTCCCCTTCAGGTCTCTGGCCAGGTAGGTGACCAGGGATTGTACCAGTGGGAGGTAGGCCGTTTTGAATGGGAAGTCGCTCCAGTCGAGGTCGGCGGAGGTCGTGAAGAGGAGGACTCGTCCTCGTCCAATTTTCTTTTCGATCAGGAGGGGATCACCGTTGGCCAAGGTTAACAGGTTAGTTCCGTTGGCTGACCTGGTGCGGAAATAACCGTGGATCTTGATGGATTCGAGGGAGGCTCTGAGAATCTCGTCGGCAAAACCCTCTAAGATGGCGTGGGTGGTATCCACCTTTGCAAGGGTCACTCCCTTAGCAGGGGACAAAACCCTTTGGGCTTCAAGCCGGGTGGGCAGGATCGGAGTGCTGGACTGGTAAAGCTTGCGATTGTAGGTGTCTTTCTGGACACGGTCACCAAGAAAAATCAGTAATCCCCCACCCTGGCGGAGGTATTCTGTCAGTCTCGGTAGAACCGCCTCGGGAATCGCTGGCACATTGCATAAGACTATGACCTGGTAGGATTTCAAAGAGACAGACTTTAACCGCTCCGGAATGATCACCGTGGGGAGGAAAAGCGATGAGTCTAGCTCACCCGTTGGGTTGAGCGAGCGGCTCAGGAAGAAGGTCTCGCTTTGGACCAGAGAGGTCTTGGGATCACCATCCACGACGAGGACTCTCACTTTTTCTTGGGGATCGAGAACGAAATTGAAGGTTGAATTGCCCGCTACCCCGGCCTTCTTGAGCGATACGGTACCGCGGTGCCCTCCAGTCTGCGCCAGTTTGAACTGGAAATTCACTCTTAATTCTTCCTTTGGACCTAACGTGACGAGCCTCTGCTCCCTGCTCTTGTCGTCCAGGTTGAGCTCCACCACTAAGTCCGCGATTTCTTGGTCGCCGAAGTTAATGATGTCGGCCTCGAGGCGTAGCGGCAGTCCCACGGCCAGCCCTTGATTTAGAATTCTGACCTCTCTAATCGTGGCATTGAGAGGCTCCGCTCTCTTCCTGGTCTTGATGATTTTCAATGGAATCAAAGGATCGATCTGTCCTAGGGATGAGAGGGTAAAGCGATCCCATCCGGTGAGTGCCAGGTCCGTAATCAACCAAATGGTTTTTTGTGCAGCAGGCTGTTGTAAAAGCTCATAGGCCTTGCGCAGCGCCGAAGAGAAATCGGCTGTCCCCGCCGTAAGCTGGATGCCGTCCAATTCTTGGAGGAGAGGTTCTATTCTGTCTTTGAATCGGATCTGGCTCATGGCCGACGAGTTCGCCACGTTGGTGGGGACCAAGGCCACCTGGCCTCCCTCTCCCATGGACGAGACCAGCAGACGAGCTGCCTCCTTGGCCTTTTCGAACCCTTGCCTGTCTTGGCTCCATTTCATGCTCAAGGAGTTATCCAGTACCACCACCGCCGAGTGGGACCCTCCGGCTGCAAACAGTCCAACGCCGCTCTGAAATATGAGGCGGGAGAGAAGAAGGACCAGGAGCGTGATGGCTACGGTCCTGAGGGCCAAGATGAGCCAGTGGCGTAGACGGTAACTCCGGGTGATCCGCCGTTGGGAGATGAGGATGAAGCGGACGGCTGGGAAACGGATCCTCTTGATCCGACGACGGTTCAAAAGATGGATGAGCAGGGGGATGGAGGCCGCGACGAGACCATAGAGGAAAACGGGTTGCAGGAAGTAAAAAGGCATTGCGCCGTCAACCTCTCCAGCTCAGGTAGCTCACCAGGGCATGGTCCAGCGGAGTTGAAGTGGATAGAAGCTGGTAATCAATGGATCTCTCCTGGCAGTCTTTGCGTATCCGTTCGATGAATTCTTCCACCACCTTAGTGTAGACGCGGTGGATGGCCTTGGGGTCGGCTGCAACCTTGAGATCAACCTGTTCCATATCTTCGAAGAGGATGTTGCCCTCAAAGGGCAACTCAAGCTCTGCGGGATCCAATAGATGAAAGACAATGACGTCGTTTCCTTTGAAGCGAAACAGGTGCAAGCCCTCGAGGATGGATTCAGGCTCATCCAGGAGATCCGAGATGAGAATGACCAGGCCGCGCCGGTTCATCTTTCCTGCTACTTCTTGGAGGATCTTTCCCACTGATGTTTCTCCGGATGGCGTAATCCCCTCTAGGGCTCGGAGGATCTCCATGAGGTAGCCCCTTTGCGCCCGGGGAGGGATGAACGATTCGATCCGGTCGGAAAAGGTCACGAGCCCGGCGGCATCCTGCTGTTTGATAATGACATGGGCCAGGGAGGCTGCGAGGATACAGCCATAGCTGAACTTGGTAATCCCGTTGGAGGTATAATCCATGGAGGCGCTTACGTCCAAGATGAGATAGGCCCTGAGGTTCGTTTCATCCTCCGTCTCTTTGATGAAATATCGGTCGAATTTGCCCAGGGCCTTCCAATCGATACGGCGGATCTCGTCTCCAGGAGAGTATTCCCTGTGTTCTTCGAACTCGACGCTGAACCCTTTGGACCGGCTGCGATGAATACCGGACATGATCCCTTCCACGACCCAACGAGACTTTAAGTAAAGATTAGACAGGCGTGCCAAAACCAGAGGATCAAAGTAATTTTTCAAGTCATTTGCCATGGGATTACACCTCTAAGCAATGGCCCGGTTCCAAATGGCGGGAATTCCCTCTCGAAGGTCCCATTCGTAGTGCAACAATTATTATCTTTCTATTGCCCCAAGACAACACCCCCCCCACCTTGCGCTGGGAGATGGTGTCCAATGGGATGAGGGGTTAAGTTAAAGGCCAGAGCCATGCTGCACCCCTCACACCGCTGGATTCCCCATGCACGGGTGGTACAAGGCGCGTATTCACTCGGTCAGAAAAGACGTACCTGCCCCAGAGTTTAGGGACATTCGTGTAAAGCCGCATCACGTTGGCCATGCCGCCACCCAACACGATCACGTCCGGGTCCAGGATATTGATGATATGGGCAAGACCTCGTGCCAAACGGTCTTCGTAACGTCTCAGGGCGGCCTGCGCGGAACCATCTCCACGTTCCGTTAGGTCTAATATTGCCGGGGGTCCAAGAGACAGTCCCGTGGCCAAGCGAAAATCTCGGGCAAGGCCGGGGCCGGACACAAAGGTCTCAATACAGCCTTTCTTTCCGCAATAGCAATCTGGCCCGGGTAGCTCTTCAGCAGTTGGCCAGGGAAGCGGGTTGTGGCCCCATTCTCCGGCGATGGCATTGGGACCGGTCAACACCGCCCCCCGAACTACGATACCGCCTCCCGTGCCCGTACCGATAATTACACCGAGGACCACCTCAGCCCCGACTCCAGCGCCGTCCACGGCTTCGGACAGCGCGAAGCAATTGGCATCGTTACTGATGCGGACCTCTCGCCCGAGGGCAGCGCTGAGGTCTTGGGCCAACGGGTGTCCAATCAGGTGTGTCGAGTTGGCATTTTTAATAGTTCCGGTGGCCGGGGAGATGGCGCCCGGAGTACCGATACCAACGCGACCATGGATCTCAAGTTCTGATTCGATTCCTTGTACCAGGTCCACAATGGCGCGCAGGGTTTTTTCGTAGGACCCTGTGGGTGTTGCTACCCGGCGACGTAGGACAATCTCACCGGTGTCGCTCAGGGCAATGGCCTCAATCTTCGTGCCGCCGAGGTCGACACCAATTCGCATACCAACTTTCCTTTTGAGTCCGAAAGATTCGGACGGCTTGAACCAGCGTTAGCTGGTTGATTCGCGATCCGTGATAGCTCACCGCAGCCGCTAAGCCGCTTGGGTACCGTCTGAGGACGGTTTTATTTCGCTCAGCAGGCGAGTGACGATGTCAGTGGAGGAGAGACCTTCTGCTTGAGCCTTAAAGTTGGGGATGATGCGGTGGCGCAGCACGGCCGGGGCTAATGCTTGGATGTCCTCAATGGAAACCGCGTAGCGCCCTTGGATAATCGTTCTAGCCTTTGCCCCTATAATGAGATACTGAGATGCCCTGGGTCCAGCTCCCCATTCCACGTAGTCCTTGACGAATTGGGGTGCGCCGGAGTGCTGTGGTCGCGATCCCTGTGCCAGGGAAACCGCATACCCAATGACAAACGGCGAGGCCGGGACCTGCCGAACCAGTTCCTGGTAGCGCAGGATTTCTGCCCCCTCCATGATTTTCCGGGCAGACGGCTTCGACACAGAGGTGGTCTGGAGCACAATCTGTACCTCATCGTCAAAAGGGGGATATTTAATATCGATATTTAGCATGAATCGGTCCAGTTGGGCCTCTGGCAACGGATAGGTCCCTTCTTGCTCAATGGGATTCTGAGTTGCTAATACAAAAAACGGCAGGTCCAAAGGATAGGTGGTCCCACCGGCGGTCACCTGATACTCCTGCATGGACTGAAGCAGGGCAGCCTGGGTCTTGGGAGGGGTTCGGTTAATTTCATCGGCAAGGAGTATGTTGGTGAAGATTGGGCCCTTCAGAAATTGGAACTTTCTTTTTCCCGTGGTCTCGTCTTCTTGCAGGATATCCGTCCCAGTAATGTCCGAAGGCATGAGGTCTGGGGTGAACTGAATCCGGTTAAATTCCAGGTGAAGGATATTGGCTAAACTGCTGATGAGGAGTGTCTTGGCCAGTCCGGGCACTCCTTCCAATAAGCAGTGTCCCCTGGAGAACAGAGCGATGAGGACCTCTTCGATGACCTCCTCTTGGCCCACGATTACCTTATGGATCTCTGCGAGTAGCGCCTCCCTCTTCGCCGCAAACTCTTCAATGGCTGCAATCTCTTGCTCGGCAATGGCTGGTTCGTTCATAATGGAAGGTCCTCTCATCTCTATCTTAAAAGCTTTTGTAAATTAGCTTTGGCGTTTTTTGCCTCTTCAGTCTCGCCTAGGGCCGTGTGGATTTGGAAGAGGAGGCGGTGGATCGTTGGGTCGTAAGGGTTGATTTGGATGGCCTCTTCCAGGGAGACCTTAGCCGATGAATATTTTTTTGTTGCGTTGTAGAGGCGTCCAAGTTGCACATAGGTACCCACATAGTCCGGATCCATTTCTTGGGCCCGCTTGAGGTAGGGAAGGGCCTTTTGGTATTTCTTCGAGTCGGTGAGGACTCGGCCCAGGCGGATGAGGATAATCGGTGAGTGGGGGCTTGCCTTCAAGGCCCGCTGGTACTCGGCTGAGGCGGCCACCGTTCTGCCCCTTGCCCACAGCCGGTCCGCCAGGTGTGTTCGGTTGCGGGCAACCACAGATTGGATCTCCTTGAGCTCCACCGTTTCTTCGTCTGCCTTCCCTTTTCCTTTGACCTTCAACTTCCGCACCCGGCTCCCTGCGATTTCTTGCAGCCCTTTTGCGTTAAGAAATTCTTGCCACTGGGTTTCGAACTTGTCAAAAGGAACGGCCATGACAGTTTCAACCGCTTGCGGGGTTGGCTGTTTTCTCAGCTCGGACAGTAGCTCGCGGATGCCATCTGAGCCTTTACGGTCGGTGATGAAATCGATAGTGGAGGCCGCTTCTGCATAGGCCAACTGTACCTGCTCGGGTGTCTCCAGGTAGATGAGTGAAGGTTCCATTTTTTCGAATGGGACCAGTCGGTCCTTTTCCAAGGCCCGAGCCAAGAGGGTCTGGCTGGACGGGGTGAGATAGTCAGCAGCCGGGTTGGCTCCCTCCTTGCTGCGCCAGCGGGTTTCATAGAAACGGGCGATTCCTTCATGAAGCCAGATGGGTGCCTTGTTGTTACTCAGGGCGACGATCACGTAATGGAGGTACTCGTGGCTCAGGGAGTCCAACCAACGGTAACCATGCCTCAGGGTCCTAGGCGATATGGCCATCACCTTGTTGAATTTACAGATTCCCACAGCGCCCGTCTCCTCGATATCCCTGAGAGACAGGGTGGAGATGGCATTGAACGAGGCCACGTCTGGGGCTATTTCGACACGAACTTTCTCCTGCGGGTAAAAGCCCAACTCCTCTCCGATGGCCTGGTAACTTTTCTCCAGGCCCTCCAGGAGCCACAAGACCAAGATCCCGTCTTCCTCTTCGTTGAGAAAGAGGATGAAATGTTCGCTTTCGAAGCGTTTTAGTTTCCCGACGGTGTCTCGTGTCTGCTGGGCCAGAAGGCGCATGCTCTGACGCTCCTCGCTGGCTGATTCGATAGCTAGGGCCTTCTCTGCAATACGGAAGGCCTCTGCATATTTTCCCTGGTAAAAGGCAAGTTGTGCCTGTAGATCGAGTACCTCTAGATTTTCGGGGCTCTCACGGGTGAGCTGGGAAATGGCCTCTGCGGCCTCTGGGACACGCCACGCCTCTAGGTGCTGCGCCCCCTTCTGAATGAGAAACTCCTGGGATTCAGCCCCAACTGCTAGGGAGGCAGGGAATAAGCTGGCAAGCAATACGATGAATAGAAAAAAGGATCTGAATAAATTCAAAAAGGGAATATCCTCAGCTCGGCTGTGTTATTGTGACAAATCTTTAAAATAGTTCTCTATCTGATCTTTGAATTGGTCGGGGACTCCTTGCTTCAACGACTCCAAGATCTCCTCGCGATAGCGACGCGGAACTCGATAATCCTCTTTCCCTGGCAACTTGAATTTTTCGGTGTCGAGCCCACTTAAACCACCTTCGGCATCAAAGTCGGGGAACCTGGGAACGCCGGGAAGGGGGACGAGCCTACCTCCTGGGAGGAATCGCCCTCTGCGGAACAGATACACGACCGGCATGCGTCCAAGCTGTCCCCTCTGGGCGAGCTGCTGCATGGAACTCTGCATCTGCTGGCTGGATTCCAGCAGACGATCCAAGGCTGTCTGCTCCGGTGGGATCGCCTCTTTGGCGTTTAGGCTGGCCAATTGGTTTTCCGCCTCTTCCATGGATTCGGACGCCTCGCGGATGTTCTTTAATATCTTGGGATCCAGGGAGGGAAAGAGTTGAAATAGGCGGCTGAACTTGTCATGGAGGTTCGCGGTTCGCTCTTGGAGATCTCCCTCTTGCTGGGAGAGATCCGCCAGGGCCGCTTTTTGTCCAGGCATCAGCTCCACGACCGGCTCCTCTAGCAAGGCCTCGAGATCTTTTTTGAGGCCCGCTAAAATGGCTTCAGCTGACCGTACCTTTTCCTCCTGCTGCGCGCGACGTTTTTTTCCCAGCTCTTGGCGCGCCAGTTTTATGATCTGGCTCAGCATCTCGAGGTCCTTTTCCTGCAGCTTGACTGTCAGGTTGTTGGCGAGGTTGTTCATGGTGACCTCATCCAACTCATCGGCGGAGGCCCCTTCCTCGTTGTGTGACTCCTGATTAGGGAAGAGTTTGGCCAACCGAGCCGCCTCTTCCTGGGCCTTTGCCTGAAATTGTTCCAGTTTCTCTTTCAGGAGCGCTTCCCTTCTCTCCAAGGTTTTCTTGTGGGTCCCTTCAGTTTGCTCCAGAATCTCTTGTTGCTCGCGCACAATCCGCTGTAGCTCGCTGGCCGAGCGCATCATCTCTCCCTGCATTCTTCCCATGGTGGAGGACATGGCCGATTGGTGAGCGTTACGCAGCGCAGCGACCATGGAGGCCATCTGGTTGAAGAGCTCCCGAGCCAGTTGCATGGCACCCTCGATATCCCCCTCCATGAGCTTTTTACGAATCTCATTGAGTCCGGACATCATATTGCGGAAATCCAGTCCCTGGATGGAATCGCTGTTCATAAACTCTTGCGGGAGTCGAGAGGCAAACTTGGAGAGTGACTGCTGAAGCTCCCCAAGCTGCTTGGCCAGACGGGAGAGCTCTTTCAGGACCGCGTCCAGTTCTTTGTTCCCACTCTGCAAGTTTCCCATGGACTCCATGAGCCTCTCTTGGGATCTCAACAGGTCCTGTGCCGTGCGGGAAACCTCTTGGGCGGTGAGTCTCTTCGTCATGTCTTCTGCAAGCAGTGACATTCTCTCGAGCTCGGAGGAGATTTCATCATCCAGCCTCTCTCTGTCCTGGGGAGAAACCGCCTGGGCCCTCTTCTGGAGTAGCTCGTCCTTGGTAAACTGGAGATTGCGCTTGAGCGACTGGAGATCAGACCAGGTGGCAAAATTGGATAGGCGATCTATTTCCGTTCGCTCCATGAGTTCCTCGATGCGCTCCATCAATTCTCCGGCCTTCTGCTCGATCGCCTTATCCTTGTTGTCCGCCTGCTGGAGGGGCTCATTTTCTCCTGGTACCCCTCTCTCGAGGTGGTCTGCCAGCAGGTCCATCATTTGATTCGACAGGTCATGGATCATCTCAGCAACTTGTTTGTGCTCCGCCTTGAGGTCCTTTAAACGTAGCTTCAGGACCCTCGAAGAACCCACCTTGGGGCCCGAGATGGTGTCATTATCCAGGACCTCCAGGTAGTAGAGGACTTCATCCCCTTCCTGAAGCTTCAGCCTTCCCACATCCCAAAGGTACCTTTCCCTGCGGGCCACCTTATTATTAACATCTTTACGAATCCGAACTCTTTCTTCCTTGTCCCTGACCTTTGTCACTAGAAAGACGTCCTGAATCCCAAAGTCGTCCTTTGCGCTAAACTCCACCACAAGGGATTCATCCCCGTTGACCTCCATATCTTCGGATGGTCGCAACAGTTCGATGCTTGGGAATGCGTCTGGTTTGACCCTTAGCTCATAGGAGATCGGCGCATTGCGAAATCCCAGCGAATCCTCCACCAGGATCTGATACCTCTGCGATTGAAGTAGCACGAGGCTGCCCTGCAGTTTCTTGCCCTGAATTTTCAAGGGGATCTCCCCGCCTTGATCGAGGATAATTTTGGCCTTGGCCAACTCTTTGTTACTCTGCACCTCCAGCCGGATGGTTGAACCCTTGATCCCTTCGATGTTTCCCCCATCGAGGGTCTGCATGGGCAGCCCCGTGTAATGGGGAGGATAAAGGGTGGGTTTTATATTGCCGATGGCGGGTGACTCAACGGCCTCAATGGCGTACCAAGGAGAGGAAAAGGGTCCCACGGCGACCCGATACTGAAGGCTCTGTTGGACATCCTGGATCGTGGCGGCAAATTTCCCTTCCCCCAGATTATCCATATAAAGCTTTTCCGTCTGGTCTTTGGACTCTTCGGTGGAAAGGATCAGGTCCATGGATTTTGGGATGGCCCCGGAAGCCGTGGCTTCGATCCGAACGGAGGAGCCGCGAACCATACGGGTCCCTTTGGGGTTCACGTCGATGAAGGTCTCGGAAGGTGGAAGGTCCCTTAGGGGGTGAATCAATAGGCTGAAGGTTTCCCCTACAGACGATGGATTGAAAAGGACCAGAGCGAGAACTGGAACGAGCAATAACCCAAAGAGGCGGGCCTCGGCCTTGATCCGATCCTTGCTAATCAAATCCTTAATTTGAATCTTTTGCAGCTGACTGCGGGTGACACGCAGGAGGGCCAGGACCATGGAGGTGGAAATTTCCGGCTTCTCCGCATCCGAGACCAACGGGAACAATTGTAATGAGTTGATCAGGTTGTTTCTGAGTTGAGGACTTTTTTCCTCGATAAAACGGGCGCTCCACTCCTTGGGACGTTTTTTCAGGCACTGGGAAGCAGTCCAACTTAGTAATATTAGTGCGCTGACGGCGGTAAGGACGCTATAGATTAAGGGCGCGTAAGGGAAGATATCCTTAATATATTGGACCGCTAATCCCAGGGGAAAAAGCACCAGGGCGCAGACACCGATTAAAAAGAGCCCCTCCATCCCTTTGAGTACTCTGACCCGGAGGACAAATCTCTGCAAAAAAGACGAGAGTTCTCTGTATTCTTCCTGGCCCATGGTCGACCACCCATATTAGCGTGGATCTTACCCCTTGTCCATTCACCTAGGGAGAACAAAGGGCCTATTTTCGTTAACAAGGAGGGCGGAGTTTTTGCTGCTCCTCCTACTGGGTGGGCTGGGGTAGAAACTCCTAAATTTGACGCACGGGGATTTCGGCCGCAGTGGTCGAATAACCAGGTGCTAGGTTGGCTATTTCTATAGGCTTGTGGTATGGGTTCCTGTTGCCTTGAGGGGTGGAAAAAAAAGCCGAAAGGAAACAACAACATGCAGCCCGAATTACTAGAGGCCAGCACCATTTTACCAGGCCTGCCTGGACCCGCAGTCCTGTTTCATGAAGGTGATTTTGAACACGAGCATGAGGGAGATGAGATACTAGACGAAAACCATCCCATGTGGAAGTCGGAGCGTATCTCTTTGACCTCTGTGGGCATTGATATCGGGTCTTCGACCTCCCATCTGATCTTTTCTCGGTTGGTCCTGCGCCGCCAGGGCATTGTCTTGTCGAGCCGCTTTGTGGTTGTGAGTCGCGAGATCCTTTCCGAGTCTCCAGTGCTGCTCACGCCGTACGTGGACCGGACAACCATCGACACACAGAAACTGGATGGGTTTATACAGGAAGCCTATCGTCGGGCCCAGTTGACCCCCAATGACATTGATACCGGAGCCCTGATCCTTACGGGGGAGGCGGCAAAGAAAAAGAATGCGGAAGCCGTGGGCGCCCTATTTTCTGCCCAGGCGGGCAAGTTTGTTTGTGCCACCGCGGGTCACAACCTGGAGGCTATTCTCGCCGCCTATGGCTCGGGTGCTGTGCGTAGGACCGTCAATGAAGGGGACGAATTTACGGTCATGAACGTGGATGTCGGCGGGGGAACGTGCAAGATCGCCATCGTCAAAAAAGGCCAGGTCATCGACACGGCTGCCCTTGAGGTGGGCGCACGGCTGGTGGCCATGGGGCAAGACGGTAAGATCAACCGCCTGGAAGACGCCGGAGCAAAAATTGCGAAGGCATCGGGCTTTTCATTGGAGCTGGGGGGTGTGATGAACGAAAATGAAAAAGAGGCCATGTCTCGCACCCTGTGCACCAGTCTGTTTGAGGTCCTGGACCGGGGAAAACTTTCGCCTCTGACCCAGAGCTTGATGCTCACCCCGGAACTTGGCTACAAGGATCGCATCGATGTCATAACTTTATCCGGCGGGGTCGCCGAGTATATCTATAACATCGAGAAGACTGATTTCGGCGATCTGGGAAACCAATTTGGGAGACATGTGAGGGAGCGCCTCCAACCGTTTGCCAAACAGCACTCCATAAAGCTGCAGCCGCCAGAGGTGCGTATCCGGGCCACCGTCATCGGTGCCTCACAATACACCGTACAGGTTAGCGGAAACACCATCTACCTGTCAGATAACAGTCTTCTCCCCTTGAGGAACATCCAGGTGGTCACCCCTAACATACGGCAAATGGAACCCCTGTCCAGTGCGGAGGTGAGAGATGCTGTGGAGCAGTCGCTGCGCCGTTTCGATATCCAGGACGGAGAACGGACCGCAGCCTTGTCTATACACTGGGAACTGGGACCTTCCTATCCGCTGATCCGAACTCTGGCGGAAGGAGTGTCCCAAGGGATGA
>Ga0209980_10000501_pt1 | contig 21209 bp, 20 predicted proteins | sample CR02metaG_FD_183611 | JGI IMG/M metagenome (GOLD analysis project Ga0209980, IMG submission 183611) | Deep subsurface microbial communities from Mariana Trench to uncover new lineages of life (NeLLi) - CR02 metaG (SPAdes) (version 2) | ecosystem: Environmental > Aquatic > Marine > Ocean trench...
AGTGCTCATAGTAAATATCCCAAAAGGCAAGCTCATTGAGAATGCGCGTGAATTCGGGTATTTGAAAAAATACTACAGCCTCACTTCCAATCTGCAGGGAATTCCTGACATTTCTTATAAAATTTGAAGTGTCATGAATATGCTCAAGGGTCATCTTGCAGCATATAAAGTCAGTATCCAAGGTTCGATATTCCTCTCCATAAAAGTCACTCACAAACGTTACGCACCCATCGCATGAATCGGAATGGGCCCTATTTAAGAGTCCTTCGCCACTATTGGAAATAGTAACTACGCTTGAGGGAATTTCCGGGATATTATAACTTCTGGAGCCCTCATAAGCCGGGTCGAAACCGATGCCGTGGTCACAGGCCCGACCGGCTCGCCCAGGCGCACGGCGCGGCCGCTTCGGAGAAGCCCGGCATGGAACGCATCCGGTTCCCGAGGCGGGTAGATCCAGCCATCGCGGATCAGGTTCAGATAGGCGCTCGACGCGGCCCCGCCGCCCGCCCGCATCCGGCGGTCGATCCATTGCAGGCCGCGCAGCAGCCAGGCACCGCCGGCCGGCAGGTCGAAGAGATGAACCGGCCTGCCGGTCAGGCTGGCCTCGTGGACCATCGAGATGCTGTCGCTGGTGACGACGATCTCGTCGGCCAGCGCCAGATAGCCCGTATAGGGGTTCTCGCCACCGTCGCCCCAGAGATAGCTGTGCACCGGAACGCCGACGCGCGCGAGGAACGCCTCGGCGGCGGCGCGGCCGGTGCGTGGACCGGTGGCGACCAGCAGCGAGCCGCCACGCTGGTGCGCCAGGGCATTGGCCTTCGCGCCGAGATCGGCCGCGGCGCCGGCGGTCAGGCGCAGGGGCGGCGCGTCGCCGCCGATCAAGACCGCGATCCAGGGCCGGGGGAGATGCCCGAGATGGTCGCGCCATTCATCAGCCGCACGGGCCAGCACCTCGGCCGAGAGGCGGGTCATCGGGGCGTCGAGACGAACCACGTTCAAAGCCTCGGGCAGGCGGTATTGCGGGGTGGTCAGCACCAGATCGAAACCGTCGAGCGGCGCCCGCGGGCGGCCGATATGGACCACTCGCGCGCCGCTCTCGCGCCCGATCCAGCGCGCCACCGGGGAGCTGCGCCAGCCGACCGAGAGCACCAGATCCGGCCAGGGTGGGGCGATCAGGGCACGGGCCTCGTCTGTCAGCGGCGCCAGCGACGGGCCCATGCGGCCATAGCGCGGCGTCCAGCCGATCAGCCGCTTGCGCCAGGTCAGGGTCTTGCGCTCACCGGGCCAGCCGAGCGCATCGGCCAGGGTCTCGACCTGGAGGTTGTCGCCGGTCCGGCGCCCCAGAAGCGCCCAGACAAGGGGCGTCCCGAAAGATCGATCCTTCACCTTGTGTCGTTCGCTCATCGGCCCGCTGCATGCATCGCTTCCCAGTGACGATGTGACGGGTAGCCGATTGCAGGCCGGCACCGCAAGCACGGATCATGCAACCGACGTCGGTCTCGGTGATTGGCCGCGCCGGGCAGTGCCTGATGGCGGCATTTCGTCCACTGGACAGCCTGCGTGTGCGGCACTAGATTCAGGCGCCCGTTCTGAGGAGACGCCCCGGCCGTGAAAAACACCGTATTCATCCATACCAACGCCAAACAGATGGTCGGAGCGATCGTCGGTCGCCATTCTCTGAAACGCAATTCGGCGAACCCCGACGCCTTCGACGTCAAGATCATCTCGCAGGAGGATTTCCCGCTCTTCCGTGAATTCGATGGCAGGAAATTCCTTCGCGGCGGCAACTGGCGCGTGTGGGATAACGCGGATCTTCAGTCGTTCACGCCGGTCCGGTTCATGCCGCCTGAGGTGATGGGCTACCGGGGCCGCGCCGTGGTCATCGATCCCGATGTCTTTGCGGTCGGCGACGTGAACGAGTTGTTCGAGCGCGACATGGAGGGCAAGGCGCTGTTCGCAAAGCCGCGCCCCGGGCACAAGGGCAAACAGACTTATCTGGCGTCGAGCGTCATGTTGATGGACTGTGCAAAGCTTCCGCACTGGAACGTGAGAAAGCAGTTTGAGGACATGTTCGCGGGTCAACTGGATTACGAAGATTGGATCGAGTTGACGACCGAACCGGAGGGGACGGTCGGTTTCCTCGAGTCGTTCTGGAACGATTTCGACCGGCTCGCGCCGGATACGAAGCTGATCCATAACACCAAGCGGCGGACACAGCCCTGGAAGACCGGACTTCCCATCGACTTCACCAACCGCCTTCCCTGGTTCCTGCGATTTCTTCCGATCAGCGGCTACCGCAAGAAGGGAACCTATCTCGCACACCCCGATCGGCGCCAGGAGCAGTTTTTCTTCGCCCTGGTGAAGGAGTGCGTCGAGGCGGGGGAGATCTCGGACGAATTGTTGACGGCCGAGATGGCGAACGGCCATGTCCGCCATGACGCGCCCGAAATGATCGAACGCGCACCCGCGGTCGATCAGGTTCTGGCCGAGGTTCGCGCGGCGGCCTGAATGGACTCGAGGCAGGAAATGGGCGGGGCGTCGAGCCTCGGCGACGCGATGCTTTGGGTCGCCGTCACCGACAAGATCGGCCACGTCAACCAGTGTATCGCCCTGACCGATGCGCTCGGCGTCGCTCCTACGAGGATGAAGCGAATCCCGGGATTTAATCTGCGCGACCGGGCGGGCGCTAAAATCCTCAGACGCCTCCAAGGCTTCGCGCAGAGCCTGTTGCTGCTGCGCGGCATTCCGGCGAGTCCACTTGTCTTGGTGATCAGCGGACGTTCGTCCGAGTATGCGGCGAAACTGCTACGCTGGCGATTGGGAAAGCGTTTGTTCGTCATTTCGGTCGGGCCGCCGATCAATTTCCCGGAAGTCGTTGACATGGCGATCATCAACCAAGCAAGCCTGCCCAAATGGCGGCGCCGCCGGGCGAAGTTCGGGCGGGCAATATCGCTGGAGGAGGTGCCGATCTGCGGCGCCATGGCGCGCCGCTTCGAGAGGCCAGCCTTGCCACGGGGGGACGACCGGCGCCGCCTTGCGGTTTTTGTCGGAGGCGAAAACAAGCATTTCGCGTTGGTCGGCGAGGCGTTCACGTCGGCGATGGCGCGCATCCGAGATCTTGCCTGCTCGGGCGCCGCGGAGGTCGAGATCGTGCTTTCCCGCCGGACCGCGTCCCGGACCGAGGAGATCATCCGCGAGACCTTCGCGGACACGCCGGCGACGGTGCATGGACGTGAGGAATCGGACCGTTACCGGACTCTTCTCGGGACCGCTGATGTCTTTCTCGTCACCCCGGATTCCGTCACCATGCTGAGCGAGGTCTGCCTGACCGGAAAGCCCGTGTTCGCGCTCGATCTCGAGACATTGCCCGGGTCCGATGGGGAGGGTGAGAGGTTGGTCGAAGCGATGGTCGAGCGCGATGTCGTCTGTCGATTTGACGGCGAGATCGAGAACTTTTCGCCCCGGGAGCGTCTGGACGAGGCCGCTCGGATCGCCCCGGTGGTCGCCGCCCATATCCGTGAGTGGAGCGGGGCCGGGAACGGATCGGGCTGAGCGGGCCGGTTTCGTCGCAGGTTAGCAGATTGCCGCTGGAGTTTCGATCCTCCCCGCCCACTGTGCCCCGTACGCCGCCACCTCGCTGTGCAGTTTACTGATCCGATTGTCAGGATCCAGCCGTTGTCCGGCCAGCTTCCATGTCGGCGTCACCCCAAGCCCCAAGGCAAGCACATCGTCCGCGTGCATCGTCCGCCCCTCTGTCGCCATTCGCTAGCAACGAAGCGGGCAATATCGTGCCGCCCGAAACTTCCGCGAGTCCATTTGGAATTACGCGGATCCCAAAAGTTTGCCGACCTTCTGGAAGAGCGACGTCTTGGGCCGATAGGCGGAAACGTCGAACAGCTTCGGCACCGTCGGATAGGCTTCCGCGATAATGTTGCACAGGCGGCGCGGCTGAGGGGAGCGTTGCCTCATGGTCACGCCATGCACCGCTTCCACTGTATTGAGAAACCAGACGAACCGGTTCGGGCCATAGGGAATGGTTCCGCGTTCGACAACAAGTGACGGATCGATGTAGCGTTTCTCCACGAAACCCCGGTTCTGCCGGTCTTTCCATTCATAGACGATCAGGTCTCCGCCGGAGGCAACGTCTTCCGGGTGGCGCAGATAGAAGAGTCCGGCATAAAGCTCCTTGGGATTGTCGAGATGCGGTCCAATGACCGAGGTACCTTCGACCGTGACCGGCGAATTGATGCCGACCTGGCAGTCAAGTGCAAGCTCACATTCGCCGGCGGTGTCGCTGTGGCGGCGCACGCCTGCCCGCGGCTTGCCTCCGGGCGCCTTCCGCTCCATGGCGGCCATCAGGGCCGGGTAGGTCGCGCGGATCGAATCGCCGAGTTTGTCGAGAACCTCGTCGAGAAATTCTTGCGACGTGTGGTAGTAGACGAAATCGCGCCAGGCGCCGATCGGCAGATCGGGCGTCTCGTAGACCTCCGCGGAGGAGAGGTCATAGCGCGCGTTCTGCGCCATTTCCTTGTCTTTCTTGCGGTGCGAATATTCGAAGATGGTCTCGATCGACGGATAAGCCCGCGACAGTTCCTCGTATAGCGAGTCCGGCAGCGCGCGATCGATCGAAAAATAGGTGAACGGCTCTCGTTGCAAAAGGGACGAGCGGAAATTCTGCAAAATGCTGATCTTACTCATGCGGCTGTCCCCGTCATTTGCTCACACCGCCCGCCTCGGCAGGGCCCGGCTCTTGTCGGTCGATACCACGCGCCCGTCGGCCAGTTCGTAGATCTGGTCGGCGATGTCGAGGAAAGCGGCCCGGTGGGTGATTGCGATGATGGTCGACTGGCCGCGCAGCGCGAGGATGTTCTCGACGATGGCTCGTTCGGTTTCCGGATCCAGAGCGCTCGTGACCTCGTCGAGGATCAGGAGACGCGGCTGCGTCACCAGGGCGCGGGCCAGGGCGATGCGCTGGCGCTGCCCGCCCGAGATCTTCGCTCCCTTCTCGCCGACCGGGGTGTGAAGTCCCTCGGCCATGCTTTCGACGAAATCCAGCGCGCCGGCGGCCTTCAGCGCCGCCCGCACCTCTTTCTCGCCGATCTCCGGATCGCCAAGGGCGATGTTCGAGAACACGGTGTCGTGGAACAGCACCAATTCCTGCGGCACATAACCGAGCATTGCCCGCCACCGGTGCAGCGCGAACTCCTGTAGCGGCCGGTCGTCGATCAGCACCTGGCCAGAATCCGGGGTGCGGAAGCCGATCAAGAGGTCGGTGATGGTTGTCTTGCCGGCCCCGGATGGCCCGGTCAGCACGGTGATCGTGCCCTTCGGGAACTCCATCGAGACATCGCGCAGCACCGGGGTCCGCGGGTGCGAGAAGCTGACATTGACCAGCTTGCAGCCGCGCTCGAAGCTGGGCGCCGCAGTGCCGTGATCGACCTCTCGCTCGGCCCCGCTTTCGGCAATCTGATCCAGGACATTGTAATAGGCGCTCTCGTATATCGCGGCGTTCTGATACTCCTTCTGGATCCGGCCGATGGCATTGACGAGCTGAATCAGCAGGATGGCGATCACGGCCAGCTCGGCGGGCGGCACGTTCCAGTACGTCACCGCGAGCACCAGCCCGATCCCGAGCGACAGTACGGTCAGGATCTCGTCGATATTCTTCAGCGCCTGCTTGGCGACGACCTGGCGACGCATGGCGCGACGCAGTCCGACAATGTTGCGATCGATCAGATGCGCGAAACTGCCCTGCCGCGCCATCGCCTTCAGCGGCTTGATGTTGTTGAGAGCGTCCGAGAGATAGGTGATGAAATCCGCGGTGTACCGAGTCTGGCGCCGCCCGGCCTTCTTCGCCGCGTGGACCAGGAAGCTGAGGAACGCTGCGATCCCGCCGCCGACGAGGATCGCGATGACCGCGACTTTCCAGGACACGAAGAACGCGACGATCGAATAGATCACCACCTGGATCAAATTGACCATGAACTGGGCGGCGGACATGTAGGCTTGGCCCGCGCGGGTGGCATCGACGCTGAGCGTGTTGGTTATCCGGCCGAGCGGTTGCTGGGTGAAATAGTTCCAGCGGACGTTCAGAAGGTTGTCGACCAGATCCCGGCGCATGCCCGTGGAGACATGTGCGACCGCATAGCCCACATAGGTCATCGCCGCCAGGTTCAGGATGTTTTTCAGAACGATTCCCCCGATAGCGATGGGCACCAGCACGTACAGCGTCGTCGGGATTCCCAGAGAAGCAAATGCGTCGGTGAACATGGCGGTCGAGGAGCTGCCCTCGCCGTCCTCGCCGCCCAGCACGATCGACATCACCGGCAGAAGGCTTGCCAGCCCCAAGCCCTCGGCGATGCCGCCGAGCAACAGGCAAACCAGCACGGCCACGGGCCGTGTCCCCTTGGCCTGAAAGAAGATTTTCAGGATTTCCAGCACTGCACCACTTCCGAGTTGGCCCTGACGCTGCTTATGGCGGGTCTCGGCAACCACGGGCAAGGACTATTTGCCCGGCAGAGGCCAGGCGCGCAGCGGCACGAAGAATGTGTCGCGGGCGGTTGCGGCGACGATACCGCATGATTCGAGGGTTATCAGATGTCGGGGGGCTTTATCTGCGGCCGGACAAATGATATCCGCCACCACAAATCGAGGGATGCCGGTATCGGTGATGCCGGGAAGAACTGAGGAATAGGGCTCAAACATGCCGGCGCTTACGCCGACGCCCACGGACAATGCGATTGGCAAGCGGCTTGGCGACTTCGCCACGCTGACCGATGCGCTTGACTACGCCGCAGCCGGTGTCGGCGGCATGAACTTCTATACCGCCCGTGGCGAACTGGCGGATGTGATCACCTGGGCGGAGATGCGTGAAGACGCGCTCGGTGTGGCCGGGCGCTTTCTTGAGCGCGGATTGCAGCCGGGCGACCGGGTGGCGATCGTCGCCGAGACCGAGGCGGATTTTTCGCGGGCGCTGATGGGCTGCCTCTATGCGCGGCTGGTGCCGTGTCCGGTCCCGCTGCCCAGCGCCTTCGGCTCGCGCGTGACCTATAGCGAGCAACTTCGCCGGATCACCGATGTTGCCGGGATTTCGGCGGCGGTAGCGCCGAAGATGTTCAGCGACTGGATCGCCGATTCCCTGGCCGACCGGCCGCTCGCCTTCGTCGGGCCGCTGGCGGATCTCGACAACGCCGCCGGCGCGCCGGCGTCCGGTGATGAACCGGACGCCGCCGACATCGCCTATCTGCAATTCTCGTCGGGCACCACCAGCGACCCCAAGGGCGTCGTGGTGACCCACGGCGCGATGATGGCGAACATCCGCGCCATGGCGGTTCACGGGCTGGAGCTTCGCGAAGGCGACAGGGGGGTCAGCTGGCTGCCCTATTACCACGATATGGGGCTGGTTGGCGGCGTCATGGTTCCGATCGCCAGCCAGATGAGCGCCGATTACCTGACCACGCGGGATTTCATCCTGCGGCCGGGCATCTGGCTGGAGCTGATCAGCCGCAACCGCGGCACCATGAGCTATGCGCCGTCGTTCGGATATGATCTGGCGGCACGGCGGGCGCGGCCGGGGGCGGCGCTCGACCTGTCGTCGTGGCGGATCGCGGGAATCGGCGGCGACATCATCAAGATCTCGACCCTCAAGAGTTTCGCCAATACCTTCGGCGAATACGGTTTCCGGGAAGAGAGCTTCCTGCCCAGCTATGGCATGGCCGAGGCGGCGCTCGGACTGACTTTCGCGCCGCTCGGAACCGGGGCCCGTGCCGAGGCCGTCGATGTCGATCGGTTGCGCGACGAGCACACCGCGGTCGCGCCCGCCGAAGGCGCCCGCAGCCGCGAGTTCGCCATTTGCGGCAGACCGCTTCCGGATCATGAGATCGAGGTTCGCGATGAGGCCGGCACGGTGCTGCCGGAGGGCCGGGTCGGGCAGATCTTCACCCGCGGCCCCAGCCTGATGCGTGGATACTTCGGCAATCCGGAAGAGACCGCGCGGGTGCTGTCGCCCGACGGCTGGCTCGATACCGGCGATCTGGGCTACATGCGCAACGGCGAACTCGTCGTGACCGGCCGGGTCAAGGACCTGATCATTGTCAACGGGCGCAACATCTGGCCACAGGACATCGAGTGGTCGGTCGAGTCCCAAGTGGATGGCGTCAGGGAGGGCAGCGTGGCGGCCTTCCAACTGACCGACGAGGGCGATGACAGTGCAGATGGGGAGCGCGTGGGGCTGGTGGTCGAGTGCCGCCGCCGCGAGCCCGAGGAACGCGAGGCATTGCGCGTTGCCGCGCACGCCACTGCGCGCAAGATCTGCGGCGCCGAGGTGCATGTGGCGCTCTGTGCGCCCGGCGCGCTGCCGCGCACCTCATCGCGCAAGCTCAGCCGTTCGAAGGCGCGCGACATGTTCCTTGCTGGTGCGTTCGATCCGTGAATCGCCTCGCGGCGGCCCGCATATAAAGCGATTTAACGGACGTCACCGGAGGCGCCGCTCGCGCCACAGCCGCCACAGCACGACGGGTGCGGCCAGCCAGGGCCAACGTCGTTGCCAGGGCGACAGTTCGACCGGACGGCCGGAGTGTCTCTCGACCTTGGCGAGCGCATAGGCGAAGCCGCCTCGGTAGGTGAAGGCGGCCTTGGTCAGGCGAGCAAGGTTTCGTATTTTCCCGACGATCTGGCGGCGCCGCCAGGCGCGGGCGGCAGCGCTTCGGTCGCCCGGCGGGTGGCCCGCGATCAACAACCGGTGGAGATGCCGGTAACGCTCGGGCGCGGCGGCAATCAGGTCGCGCGCGCGGTTGCCGCCCTCGACGCGAAGCTCCGAGCCGTAGGTATGGCGGAACAGACCGCGCCAGGTCTCGTCCGCATCCACCGACTCCGGTGCCAGCCGCGCCGCCCACCAGGCCGCGGTCTCGACCGCCGCCGCCACCGCGTCGAGCACCGCCTCGCGATCGGCGGGCGACCGGGCCCAGACCAGCGCGACGGGTTGGGTGAAGCGCGCCCAGAAGGTGGTGTCCATGGCGCCGGGGCGCATCCGGGCGCGAAAAGCGGCGAGGCTCGCCACCGCTACCTTGGCCTCGATCCGGGGAGGCCCGTCGTCCACCTCGCGATAGACGTTCGGGGGCAGCAGCCGGTTCGCCAGCGCCGACAGGCCGAACCCGTGATAGGCGGTATTGCTGTCGGTCAGCAGGTAGAAATCGAGCGGCCCTTCTCCGGCGCCCTCACGCAGCCTGGCGCCGTAGAACAGCACCGCCGCCACGCCCGCGCGCGCCGCCAGCCGCGCCGCCATCGCCTCGGCCTCGGGGCCGGCGGGGCGGCCGAGTTCCTCGGCGATCAGGGCGCGCAGCTCGGGCGCCATCACAGGTCGCTCAGCTTCTCCAGATTCTCGTTGGCCCGCTTGGCCGCGGCCTCGAACCTGGCCTCGAAATCCTGAATGTTCTTCCTCGGTTTCGGCGTTTCGGCCGTCGCGTCCGCCATCGCGGTCATGTCCTCGTGTTGCCTCGCGCCTAGTTAATCGCGCCGCGCGTGGTTGTCGAGCCGGGCGGGGTCAGAGCGAGATGAAGGCGATCTCCTCGCTCGCTGTCAGGGTCATTGGTCCGCTCCGACCGGGCGGGAATGTCTCGCCATCCATGACGAAGGGGGTATCGAGGCTCAGCTCGATCCGCGCCGCGCGCCCGCTTGCATAACCGGCGCGCGTCATCCAGCGGCGCGGGCGGCCCAGCGCCAGGAAGGGTGCGGCAAGCACCAGACGGTGTCCCGGCGCATGCACGTCGAGCCAGCGGATCGGTCCCGGCCCCTCGCCCCAGAACGGGTTCATCCCGGCGACCAGCGATCGCTGCAGGGTGGTCGCCAGCCCGATCAGCCGCGCGGGCTCGGTCATCGGTGCGCCGTCGATCGACAGCCCGGTGGCGACACCCCGGCGCAGGGCGCGCCGCTCGGCCCCGATCAACGCCCGGCGCAGCGTCGAGAGCACCGCTCGGGTTACCTGGCCCGACCCCCGGGCGGCGATCTCCTCGCGGGCAATGCGGGTGCCCGCGGCATAGGCTCCCCAGCCGAGTATGAAACCGCGCAATGTCGAGTGCTCGCCCGCCGGATAATCGAGCCGCAACAGCGCCCGGCGGCGGACCGGCAGTGGCGGCCCGGCTTCGAGGCGGCGCAGAACTTCGGCCACGGCGTCCGGCGTACCGAGTCCGCCGACCTCGCGGGCGATCAGGTTGGTGTTGCCGCGAGGCAGAATGCCGACCCGGGGCAGCGCGGCGCCCCAGATTTCCGGCAATCGGCTCAAGACCTCGCGCACCGTCCCGTCGCCGCCATCGATCAGGATCACCTTGGCCCCGGCGGAGTGGGCGGCCACAAGGCCCTCGGACATCTCGTCGAGCGTGCTGCAGTCGATCAGCCGGACCGCGGCAGGAACCGGGTCCGGCGCCCCGGAGGCCGATTTCAGGTTCCGGGTGCTGTTCGGGTTTCGGACCAGCGCAACGCCGCTCATGCCTCCGCCAGCCAGGAGCTGAGCGGGCCGGTCCGGCGCGCCGCGAGCGCCTGGCCGATCCGCGCCAGGTGGATCAGGAAGCAGAGCACGGTCCAGGCGGCAACCGCGAACAGGCCCTCGCGCGGCGCGCCGACGGCCGTCGCCACCATCAGGATCAGCATATTCGGGTTGCGCCGTGCCGTGATCTGCCGGAACAGGCTGTCGAAACGCCGCCAGATGTGAATCTGCATGCCGAAGAGGTGCAGAAACAGCGCCTCCTCGCCCCGTTGCAGGATATAGCCGACGATGATGATGCCCAGGGTCCAGCCGCCATCGTCCAGCGCCGCGCCCGAGGCGGCCAAGCCGACGGCCCAGGCCCAGTACCAGAACGGCGGGTGGATCAGGTCGATGCCGTGGTCGAAGATATTGCCGAAGGGCGAGGATTGCAGGGTCACCCGGGCCAGCTTGCCGTCGACGGTGTCGAGAAAGCTCATTGCCCAGGCGACAACGATACCAAGCGCGAAGTGCCCGTTCCAGAACAGCCAGAAGGCGACGCCCACCAGCACCGCGCTGGCCAGCGTGACCTGGTTCGGGGTCAGCCCTTGGCGGGCGCACCAGCGGGTCGCGGGCAGGGCCAGTGGCGGCCAGACATGCTTGGTCACCAGGTCGGTGACGCCCTTGTAGCTGTCGTCGAACAGCGCCTTCTCGACGGTGCGGCGGTCGGTCGCGCGGATCAGCAGCGGTGCATGCTTCTTGCGCAGACGGATGTTGTGCTGCCCGGCCAGCGTCGCCGCATCGCAGGCCACGGCGCCCTCGGGCAGGTCGGTGCCCGGCGTTTCGGTATCGAGCAGCCGGACGGCCCAGTCGCGGCTCGCGCTATCGACACGCGCCGCCAGCGCCCGTCCGGCGCCGTCGACCAGAACCGTGCCCGGCGCCGATCGGGCCAGCGCATCGAACAGGGTGGCGCCATAGACATGGTCGCCGCGGATGATGACGTCGGCCTCGCCGGCGCGGTCGGTCGCGGTCAGACTCTCGCGCGCGGCCAATCGCTGGAGCCGCTGCGCCGGGGTCGTTCCGAACGCGGCCGGACCATCCGGGCGGACGATCAAAACTTTGCTCGCCGTCATGCCACTGCCTTCATTTTTCGTCTCACTGTTGGTAACCCTTCGGGCGACCCCTGAAAAGAGCCCGGAGCGGCCTTGTCTGATCCCTTGATCCTCGCTCACCTGACCGACGCGCATCTGCCGCTGGGCCGGCCCTCGTTGTTCGAGGCGTTCAGCAAGCGCGGCCTCAGCTATGCCAACTGGCTGCGCAGTCGCCGCGTTCTTCATCGGCCCGAGGTCGCGGCGCGGATCGTCGCGGATCTCAAGGCCGCGAAGCCCGACTTCATCGCGATGACGGGCGATCTTGTCAACTTCTCGTTGGAACAAGAATTCGCGAACGGGGCGGATTGGCTGGCCGATCTGGGGCCGCCGGGGCAAATCGGGGTGATCCCGGGTAATCACGAGGCCATGGTGCGGGGGTTCGAGGCGCGCATGATGCGTCACTGGGCCGCCTATGTCACCGGCGACGACGGGCGCCCGGGCTTTCCCTGGCTGCGGCGACGCCACGGGGTCGCGCTGATCGGCCTGTCCAGCGCGGTCGCGACGCCGCCGTTCATGGCTACGGGCAGGGTTGGCGACGGCCAGCTTTCGGCCCTGGCCCGGCTGCTGGCCGCGACCGGGCGCGAGGGTCTCTGCCGTGTCGTCCTGGTCCATCACCCGCCGACCTCGATCACCCGGCGCCGCAAGGCCCTGACCGACCGGGCGGGGTTGTGCGAGGTGATCGCGGCGGAAGGCGCCGAACTGGTGTTGCACGGGCACACCCACCGGGCCGATCTGTCCTGGATCGACACGGCGGCAGGGCGGGTGCCGGTGATCGGCGCTCCGGCCTGCGGCATGCGCCCGGGGCTGGGCCGCGACGAAGGCGCATGGCGGCGCCTGGAGATATCGCGGCAGGGGTCGGGCTGGCAGTTGGTGCTTCGCGAGCGCCAGGTTACGTCCACCGGCGAGGTGACCGACGGGCCGCATCTGAGCTTCCGTCTGCCGCGCGCCGAGGTTGCCCGTTCCGCCGCCACGCCATAGACATGTGCCGACGCACCGAACCGAGGGAGGGTTCCGTGACCAATGCAACAATGCGGAAATTCGGCTGGCCTGGAACCAGGATCGCCGAACTGGAACACTGGGCGGTGATGCTGCGTCCGCAACAATGCACCCTGGGTGCGGTGATTCTGGCCTGCAAACAGCCGGTCACGGCTTTTGGCGAGGTCGATGCCGCCGGGATCGCGGAACTGGGGTTGGCCGTGACGGCGGTCGAAGCCATGTTGCAAGCCGCCGTAGGGTATGAAAAAATCAATTATCTCATGCTGATGATGGTCGATCCTGATGTGCATTTTCATGTTTTTCCGCGTTACGATGGAGAGCAGACCCACCACGGTTTGACGGTTCCCGACGCCGGTTGGCCGGGCCCGCCGCGCCTCGATGCCTTTGTCCAACCCGGCCCGGACGCGGCGGCGGCCCTGATCTCGCATCTCCAGGCGCACTGGCCGGGATGACTTGCCGATGACGCCCCGGCGCTTCACCGTCACACGGATCGACCGTTATCTGCTTTGGCGGATGGCGCCGCGCATGGGGGTGGCGCTGCTGGTCACGCTGTTGGCGTTGATGATGGAACGCATCCTGCGGCTGATCGATCTGGTCGCCACCCAGGGCGCGCCGCTCGAGCTGGTGGTGGGCATGGCGCTGAACCTGGTGCCGCATTACCTGGGGCTGGCGCTGCCGGCGACGTTCTGCATCGCGGTACTGACGGCGCTGGCCGCCCTGTCGCGCGAGAACGAGATCGATGTGCTGGAAAACTCCGGCTGGTCGCTGCGCCGGATCGGCGCGCCCTTCATCGCCGCGGCGGTGGTGCTGGCGCTGATCAGCCTGCCGCTGTTCGGAGTGTTGCAACCCTACACGCGCTACGCCTATCGCGCGATCAAGCACTCGGCGCAAAACGCCGGTTGGGCCGGGCGCCTGGAGGAGGGTGTGTTCGTCGATGCAGGCAATGGCCTGCTGATCTCCGCCGGCGAGATCGACCCCACCGGGCGCGTGCTGTCGCGGGTCTTCGTGATCCAGCGCGAAGAGCACACCGAGTCGGTGTACACCGCAGAGCGCGGCTTGATCCTGCCGGACCGGGAGGCGCGTGTCGTCCGCCTGTTGCTGAAGAACGGGCGCGGGCTGGTTGCCGGCGGCTGGCTCGATTTCGAGACCCTGAAACTGGCCCGCGAGTTCGCGATCGACCGCAACCCGTTCCGGCCGCGCGGCCGCAGCGAGCGCGAGCTGACCTTCGGCGAGCTCCTGACGCGCGCCAGCGGTGCCGACGGGTTCCCGCCGGAGCCGCGCTATCTGGCCGAGTTCCACGGCCGCCTGGTGCGGACCTTCGCGCTGATCGGTGTGGCGCTGATGTCGATCCCGCTGGGTGTCACCCGCAAGCGGGCTCCGGTCTGGCCACGCATGGTTCTCGCCCTGGCGATCCTGGTCACCTTCGACAAGATCCTGCAGACCGTGCAATCGCTGGCCAGTCTCGGCCGGATCGATCCCGCGCTCGGGTTATGGGGCGTCTGCGCGGTTTTCACCCTGGGCAGCGCCTGGCTTTACGCGGTGACGCCGGGGCAGGGGTCGCCCTCGCCGCTGCGCGGGTTGTTGCGGCGGTTCGATACGCTGTTCGCCGAACTGGCCATTTTCGGGCGGCGCCTTGGCGGCTGGCTGGGGATCAGGCCATGACGTTGGCGCTCTACCTGTCGCGTCAGGTCGGGGTACGGATCGTGGCGGTGCTGGCCGGCCTCGTGGCGCTCGGCCTCAGCCTCGACATGATGGAGAATTCCACCGAGATTCTCGAACGCCACGGCATCGCCGGGCTCGGCGAATATGCTCTGCTGCGGGCACCCCTGGTCCTGGCCATGATCCTGCCGCTGGGCGTTCTGTTCGGCGCCTCACTGGCCTTCCTCTCGCTGGCCGCGCGAAACGAAATGGTGGTGCTGCGGACAGCCGGATACAATACGGTGCGGGTTCTGTTGCTGTTGATCCCGCTGGCCGCGATTTGCGGCGTGGCGCAGAGCTATCTGGCGGCGCGCCTCGGCCCGGCCGCCGAGCAGGCGCTGGCGGAGCGGTTTCCCGACCTGTTCGAGACCCGGGCGATCGAAGATGAGGTCTGGCTGCGCGACTGGAATGCGGTGATCCGGATCGGTCGGGCCGAGGCGGACGGCGCGACGCTCGGCGACATCAGCATTTTCCGGATCACCGCCAGCGGCAAGCTGATACAGCGGATCGACGCCGCGGCCGCGCATTATTCGAGCGCCGGCTGGCTGCTTGAAGGGGTGACCGTGCAGCGCCCGGATACGCTCGAGGAACAGGTGGCGGAAATGCCCTGGACGACCCGGCTCAGCCCCGCCAGCATCCTCGGCGCGGCGCGACGCCCGGAACTGGTCGATACCGGCAAGATACGGCAGATACTGGCCGGCGCGCTTCCTGGAGGCGGGCGGGGCACGCCATTCTACGCGGTCCAGCTCTGGCGCAGCTATTCGGCGTTTGTCGTGCCGATGGTGATGTTCCTGTTCGGGGCGATGGCGAGTTTCGGCCTCAGCCGCAGTGGTGGCGGGGCGCGCTATGTGGCCCTGGGACTGGTGGGGGGGGCTGTTTTTGTCCTGACCGACGGGGTATTCACCTCGCTCGGCGAGGTCGGCGCGATGGGCGCCGCGCTGTCCGCCTTCTTGGCGCCGGGGTTGTTTTTCGCGATCGGCCTGTGGTCGATCGTGGTGATCGAGGAGTGATCCCTGCCCCCGGCGGCACCGGCCGGGGCATCGGCCTGAAGCGCCGCTGGCGCCCGGGTGGAATTCAGGGCTGAAACGAGGGGTTGGAGACCAGATGCTCAGCGTCACGCCGGTCGAGGGACGTCGACAGATCGAGGCGTTCATCCGGCTTCCGGGCCGGCTGTCGGCCGCCGATCCGAACTGGGTCGAGCCGTTGTGGTTCGAACGCCGGCGGTTCCTGTCGCCGCGCACCAATCCGTTCTTCGAACATGCCGAAGTCGCCTTGTGGCTGGCCTGGCGCGGGGGCCGCGCGGTGGGCCGGATCAGCGCCCAGATCGACCGCCTGGCGCCCGATATCGACGGGTTGAAGGCCGGCTCCTTCGGCATGCTGGCGGCGGAAGACGGCCCGGAGACGCTCGCCGCCCTTTTCGAGACCGCGGAGAACTGGCTGCGCGAGCGCGGCGTGGCGGTGGTGCGCGGCCCGTTCGACCTGTCGATCAACCAGACCTCCGGCCTTCTGGTCGAGGGTTTCGACACCCCGCCCTCGCTGATGATGGGGCACGACCAGCCTTGGCTCGGCCCCGGTGTCGAGCAGCTCGGCTACACCAAGGCGCAGGATCTGGTTGCCTATCGCATGGATTGCAGCGGCGGGTTGCCGGAGCGCCCCCGCAGGATGTCCGAGCGGGCTTCGGAAGGGCTGGTGCTGCGCTCGCTCGACATGCGCCGCTACCGCGAGGAGATCGCCACCGTCACCAGCATCTTCAACGACGCCTGGGCCGGCAACTGGGGTTTCATCCCGCTGACCGAGGCCGAGATCGACGCCATGGCCGACGAAATGAAGCCGATCCTCGACCCGGAACTGGTGAAGATCGCCGAGCTGCATGGTGAGCCGGTCGCCTTCATCGTGCTGCTGCCGAATGTCAACGAGGCGATCGCCGGTCTGGGCGGGCGGCTGCTGCCGTTCGGCTGGGCGAAGCTGCTGTGGCGGCTCAAGGTCACGGGGATGCGGACCGCCCGGGTGCCGCTGATGGGGGTGCGGCGCGAGCATTCGCAAACGTTGCTTGGCAAGATCCTGCCGATGAAGCTGATTTACGCGCTGCAGACCCGGGCGCTGGCCCGCGACATCCGCGAGCTGGAACTGAGCTGGCTGCTGGAGGACAACCGGCCGGTGCGGCGGGTGATCGAAATGCTGGGCGGGCGGCTGGTGAAGACCTACCGCATCTACGAGAAGCGGCTGGGATGAGCTGGACCGCCGTAGTCCTGGCCGGCTCGCGCGGGGCGGCCGATCCGGTCGCCCGGGCCGGCGGGGTTTCGCACAAGGCGTTCGCCGATGTCGCGGGCAAGCCGATGATCGCCCACGTCCTCGACACCCTGGCGGCGGCGCCGTCGATCGACGGTGTTGTCGTGGTCATCGAGCGCTCGGCGCCGGAGTTGCCCCGCCCGGATACACGGCGGATAGACGCCGCGCAGTCGCCGTCGATGAGCGCGCTCGCCGGCTTCGAGGCGGCAGGAGCGCCGGTGCTGGTGACGACGGCGGATCATCCGTTGCTGACGGTCGAGATGGTCGAGCATTTTATCGCCGCCGCCGCCGACTCGGGTGTCGACGTTGCCGCCGGCGTCGCCCTGCGCCCGGTCGTCGAGCAGGCCGGATCGACGGCGCGCCGCACCTATCTGCGGTTCCGCGATGGCGAGGTCAGCGGCTGCAACCTGTTTGCGCTGATGACCCCCCGGGCCCGGGCCGCGCTGACCTACTGGCGTCTGCTGGAGGCAAAGCGCAAGCATCCGCGGCGCATGGCATGGGCGGTGGGGCCGTTCACCCTGATCCGCTACGCGATGGGACTGCTGTCGACCAGGGCCGCGGCGGCGGCGCTCGGCCGCGCCGCCGGTTGCCGGGCGGCGCTGATCAAGCTGCCGTTCCCGGATGCCGCCCATGACGTGGACAAGCCGGCGGATCTGGTCTTCGCCGAGAGGCGGCTGGCGGCGCGCGGTGATGGAAGCTGAGGCCTCTTGTCAGCTTTCAGGGGTGGGGACGCAGGCCAGGGTCCGGTCGGGTTCGGGCCGGTACCAGATCTCGCTCTTGCCAAGCAGCCTGAAGCCGATATATCCCCTCAGCTCCAGCCGGCCGTCATCGCGCAGCTTGATATCCAGATCGTAGGTCGTGCCCCTTTTCGGATTGTAGAACGTCCCCCTCCGCCAGACCCGGTCGTTCTTTCCCCGCAGGCCCCGGACCACCTCGATGCCGCAATAACCCCGTCGCCGCAATGCCGGGTCCGGGTTGTGCTTGTCGCGCTTGAATTCACCGCTATTCCGGTAGGGTTTGATCACCCAGATGATCTTGCCGCAAACGCGTTTCTCGCAGCGGTAGAGTTCGATCGCGATTTTCTCCGACGTCGCCATCCAGTTCCCCAGCAATCCGGATGGATCCGGTTCGGACGCCCTTGCAAGGAAAGGGGCTGCGATCACGGCAAATACCACAGCCATCACGACCGCGCCGCACAAACGGCCACGACGAACTGCTGCATGGCTTCCGATCACGCTGTTGTGTCCTGTCCCATAACCGGCACGAAACATAAGACGCCCGGTACAAGCGTTCAATTGGCGCGTCATGGACCGGAGATCAGGCCAGATAGCCCGGCAGCCGGTCGAGAAAGAACTCGATATCCTCGCGCGTGGTGAAGAGATGCGCCGATGCCCGAATACGTCCATTGTCGCCCCAAACCAGAATTCCGTCCGCGCTGGCCTTGTCCATGAAAGACCTTGTATCTGAACGGGCAAAAGCGGCATTTCCGGCGCGCGATTCAGGCTCGGCGGGGGTCATCACCTCCAGCCCCAGCGTGGTCATGCCCTCGACCAGCCGCCCACTGAGGCGGCGCAGATGCGCGGCGATGGCGTCGATGCCGTAGCTGTCGAGGTAGTCGAGCGATTCGCGCAGCAGATAGGCGCCAAGGTGACCGACGTTGCCGTATTCGGCCCGCCTGGCGCCCTCCTTGAGGTGGAACTCTCCGGGGTCCGCCCCCGCCGTCGCCGAGACCCAGCCGGCCCCAAGGGGTGCGAAATCGGGCCAGCGGCGGCGGTTCCAGGCGAGAATGCCCTCGTGGATGCCGAGGGCGAACTTGTAGGTGCAGCTCACCACGAAATCCGCCAGATCGCCGCGCACGGGGACCGCGCCCAACGCGTGGCTGGCATCGACCATCAGGGCGGTGGGGGTATCGCGCAGCGCCGCCGAGATCGCCGCCATATCGGCGTGCTGACCGGTCAGGGCATTGACCTGGCTGATGTAGACCAGGCGGGTCCGGCCGTCGCAGGCGGCCAGCAATTGCCCGGCCGGCAAGACCCAGCCCTCGGCCGGAACCAGCCGCAGTTCCACGCCCTGTCGCTTCAGGCTGGCCAGCGCGTAGCGGCCAGAGGCGTAGTCGAGCGCGGGCACCACCACATTGTCGCCGGGCCGCCAGTCGAAGCTCGAAACCACCCGCATGATGGCTTCGGATGCGTTGCCGAGCAGGGCGATGTCGTCCGGCTCCAGCCCGGTCCAACGCGCGATGCGGGCGCGGACCTCGTCGATCACCTCCCATTGCCGCCAATAGCCGGGAAACCCCTCCGCCTTGTCCGCGGCGAAGCGCTCGAAGGCTCCGCGGTGCGCCTTGAGGAGCGGCGGCGCACCGCCGGTCGCCAGATGCACCTTGCCCTCCAGGCCGATGAAATCGCTCTTTGGCGCTGGCAATGTCCGGGTCATGTTCTCGGCTCCTGATGGCTCAATAAATGTCGGGTTCGCCCGTTGCCGGGCCAAAACCTTTCTCGAGGAAGTCGAAGTCGCAGCCGGAATCCGCCTGGCCGACATGGCGCGCGAACAACCAGCCATAACCGCGGCCGAACTTCGGCTCCGGCGCGATCCATTCGGCACGGCGGCGCGCCAACTCCGCGTCGTCGACCGCCATCTCGATGCTGCGCGCCGGGATATCGACGCGGACGATATCGCCGCTGCGGAGCAGCGCCAGCGGCCCGCCGACATGCGCTTCGGGCGCCACATGCAGGACACAGGCGCCGTAGCTGGTGCCGCTCATCCGTGCGTCCGAGATCCGCAGCATGTCGCGCACGCCCTGCTTCAAGAGCGCCTTGGGCATCGGCAGCATGCCCCATTCCGGCATGCCCGGCCCGCCCTGCGGCCCGGCGTTGCGCAGCACCAGCACGTGATCCGGGGTGATGTCGAGGGTCTCGTCGTCGATCACCGCCTTCAACTCGGGATAGCTGTCGCAGACCAGCGCCGGGCCCGCGTGCCGGTGAAAGCGCGGGTCGCAGGCGGCGGGCTTGATGACGCAGCCGTCGGGCGCGAGGTTGCCGCGCAGCACCGCCAGCGAGCCCTCGTGATAGACCGGGTCGTCGAGTGGACGGATCACATCCGCATCGAACACCTCGGCGCCCTCCAGCCCGTCGCCCAGCGTTTTGCCCGTCACGGTCAGCGCCGAGCGGTCCAGCCTGTCGCCGAGCAGCGCCATCAGCGCCCGCAGGCCGCCGGCATAGTAGAAATCCTCCATCAGGTAGTCCGTGCCCGAGGGCCGGACATTGGCGATCACCGGGGTGGTGCGGCCAGTGCGGTCGAGATCATCCAGCGTCAGGGCCACCCCGACGCGGCGCGCCATGGCGATGAGGTGTATGACCGCGTTGGTCGAGCAGCCGGTGGCCATCGCCACGGTGACGGCGTTGCCGACGGCGGCTGGGGTGACGATCCGGTCCGGCGTCAGGTCTTCCCAGACCATGCCGACAATGCGCCGCCCGGCGGCAGCGCACATGCGGATATGGTTGGAGTCCGCCGCCGGAATCGAGCTGGCGCCCGGCAGGGTCAGCCCCATCGCCTCGGCGATGGCGGTCATGGTGCTTGCCGTGCCCATGGTCATGCAGTGGCCATAGGAGCGCGCGATGCCGCCCTCAACCCCGGCCCATTGCTCCTTCGAGATCGTCCCGGCGCGCCGCTCGTCCCAGTATTTGAACGCGTCGGTGCCCGAACCCAGCACCTCGCCGCGATAATTGCCGCGCAGCATCGGACCGGCGGGGACATAGATCATCGGCAGCCCGGCGCTGAACGCGCCCATCACCAGCCCCGGCGTGGTCTGTCGCAACCGCCCATCAGCACCGCGCCGTCGACCGGGTGCGAGCGCAGCAGTTCCTCGGTCTCCATCGCCAGCATGTTGCGGTAGAGCATGGTGGTCGGCTTGACGAAGCTCTCGCTCAGCGACAACGCGGGCAGTTCCACCGGAAAGCCGCCCTCCTGAAGGATGCCGCGCTTGATGTCCTCGACCCGGTGCTTGAAGTGGGCGTGGCAGGGCTGGGCGTCCGACCAGGTGTTGAGGATAGCGATCACCGGCCGGCCCTCCCAGTCCTCCGGCGCATAGCCCATCTGCATCGCCCGCGAGCGGTGGCCGAACGAGCGGAAGTCGTCCGGCGCGAACCAGCGCGCGCTGCGCAGCTCGGCGGGGCTCTTGACGGCGGGGCGTTCGGGCATTGGACGGCTCCTTGAGGCAGGGTGAACACCAACCAGAAGACCGCGAGCAACACGCCTTGGCCAGCGATTAATTATCGAGCATCGCCGCGTCGGGGCGGGAACTCTCATAAGCCAAACCTATAGATGATATAAAAAGAATAGATTTTACTGATTGATCGATCACGTACAGTATGCTGCTCTCAGGAGGCGCCTTCCGAAGCCGCGATCTTTGACACGGGGCCATAGGAGATGCTTCTCAACAAAAAAACGAGAGCAAAGCTCGACTGAAGGAGAGGAACCGACATGACCGTTCGCAGGGGAATTTCTATCTGTCACTAACATGACCTATAATGTGATTCGCACCGAAGTGAACGGCGTGCATACGCACCGAATGTGTGTGAACGAACAACGACTTACAGGGAGCCCAATCATGAAACGCCTGT
>Ga0209980_10000505_pt1 | contig 21144 bp, 18 predicted proteins | sample CR02metaG_FD_183611 | JGI IMG/M metagenome (GOLD analysis project Ga0209980, IMG submission 183611) | Deep subsurface microbial communities from Mariana Trench to uncover new lineages of life (NeLLi) - CR02 metaG (SPAdes) (version 2) | ecosystem: Environmental > Aquatic > Marine > Ocean trench...
CCTGGCCGCATTGCGATCTCCGCTGGCGATCGCCTGGTCCTGCAGCGATTCGATCTTGTGCCTGGCCCACAAGGCGGCGACGCCCGGCGCGTCCTGTTTTACGTTCACCGGCTTTTCCATCGCCCAGTAACCGGCGCCGCCATCACCGCTGATCAGCACACGATCGGGCAACCGGCTGAGTCTTGCCGATACGATCATCGGCTCCTCGGCATACAGATCCGGAATTTTCTCCGGCCACTGCTCGATGGCAATGTCTGCCGGCCAGTGTATGCGCACATTTTTCAACGCCGGTTTTTCCAGCCGCGCCAGCAGCGCGGCCATTTTTTCGCCGACCTTGCCGACGTTGTTGATATAGGTGTGCGTGCCGCGTCCGAAACGCGCGGCTTTTTTCATGAACCACGAGTTGGGTGCCGGACCGATGCCGACCGTGAACAAGCGGCTGTCGCCGAGTTGTTTTTCGATCTGGGTGAGCAACTGCGCTTCATTGCCGACCGCGCCATCGGTGATAAACACCACCTGGCGCAGGTAACCGGGGTTGTCCCGCGCACCGAGAGCGATCTCGAGCGCCGGCGCCATGTTGGTGCCGCCATCGGCTTTCAGTCCTTGCGTGTATCGCCGGGCGCGCGCTACGTTGTTCGGGTCGGCGAGTACCGCAGCCGGAAACAACGCCTCGGCATTCGTGTTGAACTGGATCAGGTTGAATAAGTCGCCGGGCGCCAGCGATTGTAATGCACGGTCGACCGCCGCCCTGGCCTGCTGAATGGACTCGCCGTGCATCGAACCGGAGGTGTCGATGACGATAATCAATTCCCGGGGCAGCGCCTGCACCTGTTCGACCGATGGCGGCAGAAACATCAGCAATGCATAGTTCTTCCCCTGCCACTTTTCGGTGAGCATCAACAGGTCGGGTTGTGCGCCGCTGGCCGGTTGCCAACTCAACTCGAAATCACGATCCATCGCCGCATAACCGCCATCGACGATGACGCTGACTTCGCTGGCGCGGCGATCGATGTTCAGAACATGCGAACCGCTTTTGATGCTCTGCGGCCAGCGATCGCCAAGCAAACGAATTTCGATGTTCGCGGTCGATGCGAGCAGACCGCTTACATACGGTGTATCCAGACGATCCTCCTGGGTATCGAATACGAATGAAATTGGACTCAAACTAACAGCCAAAGGCCCCGCCATAGCTACAGCGCTTGCGGCAGGAGTAAACCGCGGCATCACCGTCATCGGCAGACGTATCGAATATTCGCCATCGCGGTAATCGAGCGTTTCCAGGTAAGAAAGCCGGACCGTGATTTCTTCACCGGGCCCGATGTTCGCCAGGACAAGCGAGAAAAGATTGGCACGTTTCTGCTCGACGACACCGGCTCGTCGACCCTCGCTTTTGGCCTTCTGATACTCCCGCCGCGCCGTTTGCTTTTCCTTTATCTGCCCTTCGATCGTACGATCGCCGATGGTAATCAGCAACCGATCCACCGCCGCGCCATCGGGTAGAGGAAAAAGATAGCGCCCTTCGATCCACTCGTCGCTCGGGTTGATAAAATGCTGCGTGACCTCAACCCTCGCGAGCGGCCCGCTGACTGTCGCTGTCATCTCGTGAGATACCGCCGGTGCGATAAACGGATTGTCCTGGCTGCCCAGCAGCAGCGTACCAGCACCGGGATTGTGCAGATCCTGCGCGAACGCCGAATCCGGCTGCAGAAACAAGAACAGGCAAAGCGCCAGCCATCCCCAGCGCGCATCGTGGCGGCGCAAATAAACCAGCCGCGCCCTGGAAAGCCGCTGACCCAGGTCAGGCTGGTAACGCCGCAAATGCCGGCGCCACCGATTTTTGTTTCCGCTTACATACGGGAAGTTCGATGTGGACTGTGTGTTTCGCCTGTTCAGTGACATTTCCTGCTCCCCCCTGCAATTGGTAGTCATTGCAACAGGAGGAAACGCCAGGCGGCTGACGCTCTGCTGTCAAAGCGGTGATGAAAAGTGACAAATTGTGGCGGTGGAAATTCCGGGGCCGGTCAAGTCAAGCTAGTGCGTCAGATCTTCAGGTACTACCTCAACTCCCGTACGACTGATAACAATCTCGTCAATTTTCTCGACCGCAAGCAGATTGTTTGCCCCATCGTAATATTCGATGGTGTGCGGAAACCTGAAATCGCTTTCGTCGTAGAAATCATCCATCACCATGACGTAAACCGGTGCTCCCGATTCGTCCAGTATGGTCGCTTTGACGATATCGCCGGTGTGGCTGTCGATCAGGAGGTTCCAGCGCGTGCCGCTGGCTTGGATAAGCTCGAGCCCCCAGGCCAGCACGTTTCCATGCTTGTGCATACCGATCTTGCGCGTTTGGTGGCCTTTGTCTTTCCATTCCACGACCGGGTCATCGAATTCGAATGACTCGAGGAGGATTCTCTCCAGTGCGGCCGGCAGTCCTCTGTCGTCTCCATCCGGGAGAGAAACGGTATTGCCATTAAAGCCGGCTTCCGAGACTTGCTCGCCTGAGCCTACAAGTCGGCTGATTCCCTGGCCACGCTGGCTGTTGATTTGCAGGTCGGAGGTTTCCTCTTCTGCGGTAATCGTCCCGCGTTGTTCGATCGACTGTATGCTTTTCAGATTCAGGTAACCGCCACGGCCCCGGATGTGGGTGCCGATGGCTATGCCTTTTGGCTGCGCGATGTCAGGTATCACCAGACCGTCTGCAACTTGCTCCGCGGCAGATCTTGCCACCAGCGCATCGGCGAAAGATTCGGCATCGCCGACCAGGTCCATCATTTTCCGGGTTTCCACGGCAAAAACACTCGCATCGAGCATCAGCTCCCTGGGCAACGGTCCCAACTGGTGCATCCAGAAATCGGGATACGGCGGCAACTCGCCCTCCCAGACCGCATCAGGCCGGTAAGCCATCCAGACGTCCCACATATAGAGTTCGGTATCCATGGCCTTCTGATAGAGCCGGCCGATGATCCCGCTTTCTTCCCAGTAATGGTGAATCCTGGGACCGGCCAGTAATGGCAAGACATCCGAAACATGTTTCTCTTTTGCGCCGAGTACCGGCACATAGATGACAAAGGTCTCGAGCCGCCCGTCGTTTTGACTCGCGGCAATGAATTCGTCGTTCAGATCGGCCATGCCGCGCAGACATATGCCGCAGGTCGGACCGCTGATAAACAACAACCTGATCTGACCGCGATGGGCGTTGAAATCACTGCGCAGTTTTTCGAGGTCTTGATCTACGACTTCGTAGCTCAGGTAATCAGCTACTGCAGATTCCTCAGCGCCAGAATTACTCCCATCCTGACTGCACGCAGCCAGCAACAAAACACTCGCGGCTAAAGCCAGCACATGCTTTCTATTCATCACGCAATCCCACGGGAGTCGGGTCGACCAATATCCATTGCAGGTCATCGGCAAAAAAAGCGAGCACAATCATGGCGGCGGCAACCCATAACATTGCCTTCAGCCACAGCGACGGCCCTGTTGGACAGGTGCCGTCTGCACAAACCGGCTGCGGCCGGTAAACGCGCCAGAACGCCCAGGCCAGCAAGGTTGCGGCGACACCGAGAATATACGGGCGAAACGGTTGCCAGCGCGCCATCGTCACCGCACCGGATACGCCAAACAGGACAACCGCCCACGGTCCGATACAACAAAGACCGATAAACGATGCGAAGGTGCTGATCCCGATGGCGCTGCCGGTAGTCGCGACGACCTTCTGGTCTTCATTCATCCTGCGTGCTCCGCCGCAGAAATTCGACAATGGTCTCCGTGTCCGGCACACCCAGGTCACCGCCGTAGACCCGGCAACCGACGCCATCGCCGCTCTCGTGCCCGGTCACATCCCTGCCGTTGACCAGGATGGTCGGAGAGCCCCAGGATTTTAGTTCCTCCGCCGTCTGCTCCGCCATGACGTTAATGTTTTCATAACGATTGAGGCCGCATTCAGCCAATGCCTTCTCAAGTTCTGTCCGCGCCCTCGATTCCAGCGGGCAACCAGGGAAACTCAGAAACTGGACAATCGGCCTAGGCATCGGATTTAATTTCAGCTTTGGCAAAATACTTTCCCCAGATCGCTTCGCTGACTATCCACACGGCGAACGCGCCCCACAGGCCGATGTTGCCGATTAATTCCCATCCGCGCGGACCGCCAAAATCGACCAATCCCGTGCCATGCAACAGCGAAGCCAGTGCGGCTAGCAGGAACCACGGCCCGGTAAACACACAGTGGACCCGCCGGCAACTCAATGCGTTACGCACGCAAGCGGCGCCCATCACCAGGAAGGAAAGCGTCCAGACCACAGTCCTCGGCGTTTCTGACAGGTAATAAGCGCTCAGTAATATGGCGACTATGGGCAATCCGTTGACCACCAGAAGGCTTTTCAAATTGCCGGTGATGTCCGTTTTTGCGGTTTTGCTTTCTTCATTCATAAAAAAATACCCCGTCATAAACAAGAATTGACGCAACCAACCGTGAGATTCCGAGTCTATTACCTGTACTAACTACAGATACAAGCGATTTCCCATGAAAAACCCTGAATTTTTCCCGATCGGCATCGGCGCCTTGTCTGCGAGGACCGATTGTAAGATTGAAACCATCCGCTACTACGAGCGGCAGGGCCTGCTGCCGGACCCGCCGCGCAGCGCCGGTGGTCATCGACTCTACAAAGAAGATCACCTGAAGCGACTGACGTTCATCCGCCGATGCCGGAAACTGGGTTTTACGATGGCGCAGATCAGGCAATTGCTGGGCCTGGTCGATGAGCATCAGTACAGCTGCGAGGATATCAAGGCGCTGACCATGGATCACGTCGCGGAAATCAGGCAAAAAATAGACCACCTCGAGCGGCTCGAACAGGCTTTGCTGCAGATGGCCGCCGAATGCAGCGGCGGTTCGATCCCTGCGTGCCCGGTCATCGACGCGCTGTATCGGCCCTTGGAAGAGAGTCGCCACGCCTAGCCCTGATTCTTCATGAATGCGCTCGCGCACGCTTGATCCTTGTCCGCACACGAGCTAAATAATTAACAGCGGCGGCATTTCCGTTTACAGTCACACGCATGGCTAAACATATTGCGATTGTCGAAGACGAAACCGCTATCCGTGAAAACTATTCGGCGGCCTTCGCCCGCCAGGGCTACAAGGTCACTGGCTATAGCGACCGCAAGCAATCGCTGGATGCCTTTGCGGTGCGCCTGCCCGACCTGGTCATCATCGATGTCAGCCTGGGCGATGAGGCGGAAGGCGGTTTTGACCTGTGCCGCGAGTTGCGAACCAGGAGCCCGGAACTGCCGATCATCTTCCTGACCGCATTGGACAGCGAACTGGATGTGATTTCGGGTCTGCGGCTGGGCGCCGACGATTACCTGACCAAGGACATCAGCATCAGCCAGATCCTGGCCCGCGTGAGCGCTCTTTTCCGGCGGGTCGAGGCATTGAGCCAGCCGGTCAAGCAAGAGCAGAAACTGGTCAAGGGCAGGCTGGAACTGGATATCGACCGGCTGAGCGCCCACTGGGACGGAAAAAAGGTCCCGCTGAGCCTGACCGAGTTCTGGCTGGTCCATGCGCTCGCGCGTTTTCCCGGTCATGTCAAGAACCGGCAACAATTGATGGACGCCGCCAATACCGTGCTCGACGATCACACCATCACCACCCACATCAAACGCATCCGCCACAAGTTCTGCGATCTGGCTCCGGATTTCAATGCCATCGAGACCGTCTATGGCATGGGGTATCGCTGGTTAGAAGAATGAGCCTGCGGCTGCAGTTGTTGCTGGTGAGCCTGCTGACGCTGGTATTGCCATGGGCGGGTTGCCAGTACGTCCGCGAAATGGAAGATGCGCTGCGCCGCTCCCACACCGGCGCACTGCTGGGCAATGCGCAGGCGGTGGCCAGGCAACTGGCGAACCGGCAAGACCTGATCTACCCGGATCCCCGGCTCGCGGAACCCATCACCGGCGCAGTATCTGTTTACCAGTTTTCCCTGCACACGTCGCCGACGCTGGATGGCTTCGTCGAAGACTGGGTACTCGATCCTGATGGGTTATCGAGACTGTACGGCGGGATCCGGGCAGTCCATTACGCACTGGGCATGGGTCAGCGCTTCGCGTGGCTGTTTCTGCAAGTCACGGATTCGCAGGTCGTTTACGCCACCAGCGATTCAGAAGGCGACAGCGTGTTGTTGATAATGGAAGACAGCAACCAGGAATTGCAGGCATACCGCTTTTCGACACTGGCTCCTGGCCAGGTTTTTCCCCAGCGAAGTCCCCTGCATCGACCCTGGCAAGGCGGCGATCGTGAAACCCGGATACAAGGCGAATGGCAACCTACCGGTGACGGGTTCAACCTGGAAATACGCATTCCGCGCGAGATGCTTGGCGCACGGCTCGGTTTTTTGCTTAAAGACCAGGGTGCCGATGGCGCCTCGATCGGCACCATGGACCCGACCCGGCCAGAACCGGCGATGATCGTCAGACCCTCGGCCGAGTTGGCTGCCGCCCTCGCACCCTATCACAGGCCGGGACTGCTGCTCCGGGTCGGCGACCGCCAGGGCTGGGAACTGGCGCGATATGGCGAGATCGGCACGCCGCCGCAGCGAGACATTGCCGATGCGTCCGCCTGGCTGGATCGCCTTTACCAGGTCATCCTCGGCACCGGTGACTTGCAAAGAGCGGCCACCGTGCGCGCCGGACGCCTGCCACCGGAGGCCAGCAAGAGCGCACTGTCCGGCCAGGCCGCCGGCACCTGGAACCTGCTGCCCGAAGGCGACCGGGCCGTAGCCACGGTTTTCGCGCCCATCGAGATAGCCGGTCAGGCAATGGGTAGCGTCGTGGTCGAACAAGGCAGCGAAGCCATCCTCACGCTAACCAACAACGCGTTGCGGCGCCTGATGAACCTGACCCTGATCGCTGTCTGCGTAGCCGCGCTCGGCTTGCTCGGACTGGCTTCGTTACTCGCGTTTCGCATCCGCAGGTTGAAAAATGCCGCCGAATCGGCGGTCAGCGCGGATGGCCGTATCCTGGGCGGCATCCCGGGAACCGATGCCGGCGATGAGATCGGCGATCTGTCGCGAAGTTTCGCCGCGATGCTCGAACGGCTGCGCGGCTATCACCAGTACATGGAAACGCTGGCCAGCAAGCTTTCCCATGAACTACGGACGCCGCTGGCGGTGGTTCACTCTTCCCTGGAAAATCTCGAGCACGAAGAGCTGTCAGACGAGTCACGGGAATACACCCGCAGGGCGCTTGACGGATCCAATCGCCTCAAACGAATCCTCAATGCCATGTCGGAAGCATCGCGGGTCGAGGCATCCATCAAGGGGGCGGCCATCGAATCGCTGGACTTGTCTGCCTGGATCAAGGATATAGGCGAGGCCTACCAAAGCGCCTACCCGCATCACGAAATCCGGGTTGCAGCCGTGAACCGGCCCTGTGTCGTGCAAGCCTCCCCCGATTTGCTGGCGCAGCTGATGGACAAGCTGGTCGACAACGCTGCGGATTTTGCAGCCGATGGCAGCTGGATAAGAATCGCCTTGAGCCGCGCGGAAAAATCCTGTTGCATCACAGTCAGCAACCCCGGGCCGCCACTGCCGGAAGAACTGCAGGGGCAATTATTCGACTCCATGGTCTCGCGGCGGGAGAAAAAAGGCGCCAAACCGCACCTGGGACTCGGCCTTTATATCGTGCGCCTGATCACCCAGTTTCACGGCGGCGAGGCGAATGCGGAAAATCTGCCGCGAGATGGCGGCGTCATTTTCAGTATCACTTTGCCGCTGGCGAAACCGTTAGACTAACGCTACCTCGGAATTTCGACGGAGACCGGCATGAACACCCAAATCGCCTGGATGATGTTGAGCGCCATACTCGCCAGCGTGTTCACGATCGGCGCCGCGTGGCTTTGGTGGCGCAAGTCGTTGAGCCAGGAAATCGACCGGCTGCTCGATGAAAAATCCGCGCGGCTCGGCGAAGAGATCGAACGTCGGGTACGGCAGGGCGTCATCGATGGCGTGTCGTCCATCCCGTCGGCGGAAGTGCTGGAGAACGCAACCCGGACCGCGACCCGGACCGGCGCGGCGATTATCGGCGAGGGAATTTCGGCGCTGCTGGGCAGCAAAAACAAAAAGCCCTGAAACTCAATCGGCTTCCCGCGAATCCATGTAGTTCAGCGTAAGGCCGACCAAAGCATCCAGCCCGACCAGCAGAGTGCTTTCATCGACGAAAAAAAGCGGTGAGTGGTTGGTCGGCGCGGCCGATGCGTCCTGACCGGCCGGGGTAGCGCCCAGCATAAAATAAAACCCGGGAACCTCTTGCTGATAATAGGAGAAATCCTCGGCGCCGGTGATCAAATCAATTTCGATGACGTTTTCCGCGCCGGCGATCGAGCGCAAGGTCGGCAACATTGCCGCGGTAAGTTCCGGGTCATTGACGGTCACCGGGTAACCATAATGAAACTTGACAGTGGCAGTGGTACCGGCGGATTCGGCAATATTTTCCACGGTGGTCACCAACCGGCGCTGGATATCCTTGCGCATCCCGGCGTCGAAGGTGCGGATCGTCCCCAGCATTTCGACGTCGTCGGGAATGATGTTGTTGCGGATGCCGCCGTGGATACTGCCGATCGATATGACCGACGGCGCCAGCGTAACATTGACCTGGCGGCTGGCGATGGTCTGGATACCCAGCACGATCTGCGAGGCGACGACGATCGGGTCGATGCTCATCCACGGTTTCGATGCATGCGCCTGGAGGCCCTGTACGCGAATTTTGAAGTTGTCATAGCTGGCCATCATTGGCCCGCTGCGATAACCGATTACGCCCGCATTGAGCGCAGACCACGTATGCAGGCCGAAAGCTACATCCACCGGGTAACGCTCGAACAGGCCTTCGTCCAGCATCAGCCGCGCGCCGCCTTTCTCGCCCTCCGGCGGCCCTTCCTCCGCCGGTTGAAAAATCAGCAGCACTGAGCCGGACAGTCGATCCCTCATACTGGCCAGGACTTCGGCGGCCGCCATGAGAATTGCAATATGGGTATCGTGGCCGCAGGCGTGCATGACGCCGGTTTGCTGGTTGTTAAATGTCGTTGTCACTTGCGAAGCAAACGGCAGACCGGCCGGCTCGGTAACCGGCAGCGCATCGATATCGGCGCGCAGCGCCACCATTGGATGCAGGTTCCGGCCCCGGACCAGCGCCACGACACCCGTATGAGCGACGCCCGTTTCCACATCCAGACCCAGCGCCCGCAGATGAGCCGCGATTTTTTCAGCGGTCCTGAATTCCCGGTTGCTCAGCTCCGGGTTGGCGTGAAAATACTGCCGCCAGCCGATCAGTTGCGCCTCGATATCCTGTGTCGCTTTCCTGGCCTGGGACAGCAATACGCTTTCCTGCGCACGGGCCGCACCGCATAGCATGCAGCCGCTCAAAAATATGACCGCCAGTAAAAATTTGTTCTTTTCCATTGCCGGCATGATTTTTCCTCGATTCATCAAGACATGAAGGCGTTTCTATCAGAGAGGACGCGCGCCGATCAGCAGCCAGTTTCCGTCATCGTCCCTGGCCAGGTCAATCTGGTAGTGATCGCCATCGGCGGTCAGCCCTAGACCTTCCATGCCGGCGCGCAGCCCCAGCCCGGCGGCCGTGACATCGACTTCGGCGAAATCATTCGCGGTAAATTTGATGTCATTGACCTTTACCAGCAGCTCCAGCGACTGCCGCGCCATCAGGTACAAGCGAACCTGGTTGAGCAGCATGCGGCGATCCCGCCCGCTCCTGTCCTGATATTCATCGTGGACAAGGTCGCGAATTGCGCCCATGTCGCGCGCCTCCGCCGCAAGCTCCGCTTGCAAGATCGTATCGCGCACCTGCTGTTCGGGGCTGCCCGGATCGGCGCAACCGGCCAGAAAAACGAGCAATGCCAAAGCCAGCCGTTTCACTGGTGCCCCCAGTCGTCCGGGCGATCCGAAGAAGGCGACCGCCCCAGTTCTTCATCCTCTTGGCCGACTCCAAGACCGAGCACGGTTCGATTGGCATAAGCAAAATAGGCGGTAACCTGGTTGATCTCCAGTATCTCGCCATCGCTGCAGCCGGCATCGCGTAAAACGGCGACCGCGGCCTCGTTGATGGTCCCGGGGCTGGCGGTCAGTTGCCGAGCGTAATTCAGCGCCGCTTTTTCCCTGGCATCGAATACATCGCCCCAGACATCGGTATCCAGCGCCTCGATGATCACATCGAAACCGGCCTGATTCGCCAGCAGCTTTCGCAGGCCTTCCTGGTGGTGTGCGACGCAATACTCGCAGTTATTGAGCCGGCTGACGTACACCCCAATCAGTTCGAGCAGGTATTTGGGAAGCTTGTTGCTGCGGTGATGCAAAACCGCCTTGTAGATCTCCATGTGGCCTTTCAGCGTGTGCGGCCGCAGGCTATGCGCTATGAGAATATTATCCACCTGTCCGTCCGGGCCGGCGATCTTCTGATAGATATCGCCGAGTTCCTCATCGGCGTCCTGCGGTTCGATTGTCTTTATCCAGCTCATGCTTTTTTGCCGCCACCAATCACGCTCAGCAAGCCGAACGCGATGAATGAAAAAAGTACGCCGGGAACAATTTCATACAGATCGAATATTCCCCCCGGCCCACCCGATAACTGTTTCCAGATGATTACGGTCAACCCGCCGGTAAGGATGCCTGCCAGGGCACCGAGATAGTTACCGTTTTTCCAGTACAGGGAAAGAATAACCGTCGGGCCGAAAGCTGCGCCAAAACCGGCCCAGGCATAGGCGACCAGTTCGAGTACCGTGGCGTCCGCATTCAGCGCGAGCACCATTGCGACGATCGCAATACCGACGACGGCGAGGCGGCCAACGCGCAACATGCCTGCCGACGTAATCTTGGCCGGCTTGAGCAAGCCTTTGTAAAAATCTTCGGAAATTGCCGATGACGCCACCAGTAACTGCGAGTCCGCCGTACTCATAATCGCCGCGAGTATTCCCGCCAGGCAAATACCGGCGATAACCGGGTGCAACAACAAACTGGTCAGCAGCATAAATACTTTTTCAGAATCCGGACCCTGTAACGGCGGATCGAGCAGCACGATGCCCTCGAGACCGACCATGGTCCCCGCGGCCAGCGCCATGGTTACCCAGATCAACGCGATATGGCGCGCTCGCGGGACATGGTCCGCAGACTTGATCGCCATGAATCGAGCCAAAATGTGGGGCTGCCCAAAGTAGCCCAGCCCCCAGCCCAGCGCCGAAAGCACAGCGATAAAAGTCAGCGGGGAACCATCGGCGGCAGTAAACGGGATCAACAAGTGCAGGTTTTGCTCCACCATGCTGATCGTCAAGCCGGTGAAACCGCCACTGGCGCCAAGACCCAGCACGGCGACGATGATCAGCGCCAGGAACATCAGCATGCCCTGGAAAAAATCGGTCCAGCTCACCGCGAGAAATCCGCCGATAAAAGTGTAGGTCACGACTGCGACCGTACCGACAATCACCGCCAACTGATACGACATGCCAAAAACGGTTGCGAACAACTTGCCGCCGGCGACCAGGCCGGCGCTCGTGTAAAAAACGAAAAAGATCAGGATGAATGAGGCGGATACAATGCGCAGTACGCCGCTGCGGTCATTGAAACGGCGTTCAAAATAGTCTGGCAGGGTCAGCGAATCGCCATATTGTTCGGTCGCTGTACGCAGCGGTGCAGCAACGATCCGCCAGTTCAGATAGGTTCCAGCCAACAGGCCAATCATCAACCAGCCCGCTTCAAAGCCCGCCAGGTACGCATAACCGGGAAGCCCCAGTAAAAGCCAGCCGCTCATATCGGACGCCTGCGCGCTGAGCGCCGCGACTCCGCTACCCAGGCTGCGCCCGCCCAGAATATAATCGGCGAGGTTATTGGTGCGCCGCCACGCGATAAAACCGATTACCATCACGACGACAAGGTACGCGAGGAAAGTCAGTATGATGGTGCTATCGGGCTGGATCATTCTGTCTCTCGCGGTTACTGCGCTGGTGACATAAAACCTGACCTTCCCACATACTGCAAGCTCGGTAAAAGCCGGGACGAGGAAAAACTGGCAGATGACACACGATCACAATCCGCAAGCCGACCAAATGGGCGACGCATCCATGGTGCGAAACCTTGAGGCGCAGGCAATCGCCATCTGGCCGCAGGAAGAACCGCTGTTCGAGCGCTATGGCCTTTCCGCCGATTGCAGGATTCTCGATGTCGGTTGCGGAACCGGCGAGATCAGCTCCCGCCTGGCCAGGCTTTATCCGCGAGCTACCGTCATCGCCGTCGACCTGCTCGAGGGATTACTGGACATAGCGCGCGATCGCTACCGCGACCTGGCGCCCAGGCTGGAATTCAGACGGCAGGATGCCTTTAACCTGGAATTCGATGCCCATGGTTTCGACCTGGTGGTGTGCCGGCACATGCTGCAGGCGGTGCCGCGTCCGGTCACGGTGCTGGCGGGACTCAAAAGACAACTGAAACCCGGTGGCTGGTTACACCTGATCAGCGAAGACTACGGCATGCTCCATATGCAGCACGGGAAAATGAACCCGGACCGCCTGTGGCACGCCGGCGCGATCTCACTGCTCGAACATACAGGCACCGATGGCCGTGTCGGCCGCAACAGTTTCACGATGCTGCGCCGGCTCGGGATGGAGGATATCCATATCGATTATATCGTACTCGACACGCTGCGAGTCGAACGGGAAACCTTCGCCCGGATCATGCAAGCCTGGCAGGACGGTTACACGAAAACGATCGCCGAAAACACGGCCCTGAGCGAACAGGAGGTCACGGACACCTTTAGACAGATCGTCGCGGATATCCTCAACCCCGAGCGCTACGCCGTCTGGCAAGTCCCGGTAATCAGCGCCAGGACGCCGTAAAAGAAGCTGATTTGTCCGCCGCTTATTTTTGCGCCTCGATCCAACGGCGGTTTTTGGCATCGAGCACCGCCATCGGCAATGCGCCATCGGTCAGGATCTGCGCATGCCAGGCCTTGATATCGAAATTCCCGCCCAGCGCATGTTCCGCCTCCGCGCGCATCCTCGTCAGGTTGATTTGACCCACTTTGTAAGCCAGCGCCTGGCCAGGATTCGCGATATAGCGCTCAGCCTCGGAGACAATATCGGTCTCTGCCAGCGATGAGTTGTCGTGCATGTACTGGATCACTTGTTCGCGGGACCAGCCCATCGAATGCAAGCCGGTATCGACAACCAGGCGCATCGCCCTGAGCTGTTCGTCATTTAGCCGCCCGTAATACTGGTAGGGATCGGTGAACACTCCCAGTTCCTTGCCGATCGACTCTGCGTACAGCGCCCAGCCTTCAGTGAACGCGGTATAGCGACCAAACCGCCTGAACCGAGGCAGACCGGCAACTTCCTGCTGGATGGAAATCTGGAAATGATGCCCCGGCGACGCTTCATGTATCGACAGGGTTTCAACGCCATAGGTTGGCTGGGCCCTGAGGTTAAAAGTATTGACGTAGAAAATGCCCGCCCTGGACCCATCGGGTGTTGGTGGCTGGTACATGGCGCCTGCTGACGACCTCGCCCTGAATTCCTCGATTTGCCGGATCTCATAATCGGCTTTCGGGAAAACGGAAAACATGGATGGCAAGCGCTCATTGATTCTCCCGCGGGCCGCCTCATATGCGGCCAGCACCTCTTCAGAAGACCCAAAGAAGAACTGCGGATCGGTTTTCAGGAACTCAAAAAACTCCGCAAGCGTCCCGTCGAAACCGACCTGCCTCGCAACCTCCTCCATCTCTGCCCGGATCCTGGCGACCTCCGCCAGGCCGAGCTCATGGATCTGCTCAGGGGTCATTTTGGTCGTCGTGTAGTTCTCCGCCCTGAAGACGTACCACGCCTCGCCATCGGGCAGCGCATCCCAGCCAACCGTTGCTCGCGTCGCCGGCATGTATTCCTGCTCGATAAACTCGGCCACGTGAAGGTAGGCGGGAACCAGGCGATTTTCGATCATATCCGTGTACGCCTCGGTCAGCCTCGTCCGGTCTGCATCGGAAAAATCCTCCGGCATGTTTGCAACCGGCCCGTAGAACACGCTCGTCGCTACATCATCGACGACGTGGGCACGCAGCTGCGGCAGAACTTTTTCCATAACCACACGCGGCTGGACGACACCGCGCTCCATGCCGATGCGCATGTTGGTAATCGCCTGGTCCATGTATACGACAAGGTCGTCGGCCCGGCTCAGGAAATTCTCGTAGTCGCCAACATTCGCAAATGGCTGCACACTCTGACCGGAGCCCATGACGGCGAAGAAACTCGGCAGGCTGAAACTCTGGTTCAGCGGCAACAATTCCCCGGGGAACCTCTCGCCCGCGATCGAAGTTTCACGATTCAGCCGGAAGATTTCATAGCTCAGCAGATCCTGGCCGTTCAAATCGCCGTTATCGATCGCGAGCAAAGCGGCCAGATATTTTCTCTCCAGCGCCCGCGATGTTTCCAGGTACTCGGGAGAAAGGCTGTTGGCCAGGCGATCGTTATATCGATGGTCGCCGATAAAAGTCGCATAAAGCGGGTTGAGCTCCAGCATCTCTTCAAAATATGCCTCAACCAGTTCATCGAGCAATTCGGCGCTATCGATCTGACCGGCGTCACCGGCTCCCGATGTCGCTGCCGCCGAACTACCGTCTTCCTGTACACAGCCGACAATAGCCAGCAGGACAACCAGGAGTATTTTTTTCACTGTTTTCTCCTCAGGGTTTTCCATTCCATTTAGCACTGATATTTTGGGACTGGTGTTGGTTAGCCGGGTTCCCGGTCAATGTGCAATATTATTGTCTGCCTTCGAAATCTTCCAAAAACGCCAGTTGAGCAACACAGCGCAGACACTGAGGCCAATGATCAGCCCGATCCAGATTCCCGTCAAACCGAAATCCCGGACCACACCGAGATACCACGCAAGCGGAAATCCGACCACCCAGTACGCGAAAACATTCATGATCCCCGGAATTCGCGTGTCCCTGAAGCCACGAAGCGCACCCGCTGCGCCAACCTGCAAGCCGTCGGAAACCTGGAAAATGGCGGCCAAAAACAGCAGGCCTACAGCGACCCGGCCGACCTCGATATCGGTCGTATAAAGGCCGATGATCTGCTCACGAAACATCAGCATAATGACGGCGGATATCAGCATTACGGTCCCACACAGGCCGATACCGACAAAACCGATAAACCGCGCCGCCGCGCGGTCGCCCCTGCCGTTCGCATGGCCGGCATGAATCGTCGTTGCCGAATGCAAAGCCAGCGGCACCATGAACATCGTCGCCGCAACATTGATCGCGATCTGGTGGCTGGCCATCATCACTGCGCCCATGGTTCCGACCAGCAACGCCGCACCATGAAACATACCGGCTTCGGCCAACACACTGACTGCGATTGGCCCGCCCAGCCCGAGTATCTCTCGGAGCCTCGGCCAGTCGGGCCAGTCGAAACGCCTGAAAAGTTCAAATGGCCGATAGCGTGGCTGGATTTTCATATAGAAAAGCAGGCTAAAAAACATGACCCACATGGTGATCGCGCTGGCCCAGCCGCAGCCGACCGCGCCCAGGGCCGGAAAGCCGAGCTTGCCGTACATCAGGACATAATTTCCGATGACATTGACGACCAGTCCCAGCACGGCGATATACATGATCGGCCGCGTCCAGGCGACGCCTTCACTGGTAAATCTCATTGCCAGGTAAGCCGAAATAGCGGGCGCGCCCCAGACGATGGCCTCAAGATATCCGACACTCAATGGAATAACCGCGGCATCGATACCGATGAAAACGAAAAATGACTCCGCCTGTATGACGATCAATACGATAATCACTGCGAGCGCCTGGCTCAGCCATATCCCCTGGCGAAAATAGACACCCACTTGGCGGTTTTTGCCTGCTCCAAAACAGACCGCGATCATCGGGCTCATCGCCATCAACAAACCCAGGCTGACCAGAAACGCCATGAACCAGATGCTGGAACCGATAGCGACTGCCGCCAGGTCGGCCATACCGAAACGACCCGCCATGATGGTATCGGCCAGGTTCATCCCGGCAATCGCCAAGTTGTTCGCCACCAACGGACCGCCGTAGCGCAACAAGGTGCGCAACTCGGGCAACAATCGGTGAGTTCCTGGTCTCATAAAAGGTAACTGGCCGGTGATTCAGGCAGACTGTGCAAGGCCGGAGACTCTAGCAGTCTGAACTACTGATATCGATACTCGCGCCGGTTTTGCTGCGGCGCGATTGTGCGGTATGTTCTGTCGTTTGAGGAGGCCTGCCGGGCCGCCAGCAACCCTACTGATGCAGGTATTCAGATTATGAACAGCAACGAAGTTCGCCGCGTCGCCGTTATCGGCGGGTCACGCATTCCGTTCGCAAGGGCCTATACCAGCTATCGCGAGCAGACCACTCAGGACCTGATGATTGCATCGCTAAAGGGCCTGGTCGAAAAGTACCGCCTGCATGGCGCAACGCTTGGCGACGTATCGCTGGGAGCCGTAACCAAACACAGCTCGGATTGGAACCTGGCCCGCGAGTCGGTGCTCGGCAGCGGCCTCGATCCGCATACACCGGCGTTCGACATCCAGAGAGCCTGCGGCACCAGTCTTGAATCCGCGATCCTGATCGGCCTGAAAATAGCCAATGGCCTGATCGATTCCGGTATCGCCGCGGGCGTCGACAGTGTCAGCGACGCGCCAATCGTGTATCCGCGCAGCTATCAGAAAATACTGGTGGCGAGCATGCGCGGCCGCAGCCTCGGTCAGAAACTCAAACCGTGGCTGGGTTTGCGGCCCCGACATTTCAAGCCCATAGCCCCGGGTGTTACCGAGCCGCGCACCGGTTTGTCGATGGGGGAAAGCTGCGAATTAATGGCCAAGGAGTGGGCGGTCAGCCGTGAGGACCAGGACCGGCTGGCGATGGAGAGCCATCTTAAAGCCGCAGCCGCGCTGGCGGACGGCTGGTACGACGATCAACTGACCGAGCACTGCGGTCTCAAAGCCGACAATAATGTGCGCGCAAATTCCAGCATGGAATCGCTGGCAAAACTGAAGCCGGTGTTCGATCGCAGCGAGACCGGCACCATGACCGCCGGCAACAGCACACCGCTGACCGATGGCTCGTCCGCGGTATTGCTGGCGTCGGAAGACTGGGCCCGCGAACGCGGCCTGCCGGTGCAAGCCTACCTGCGCTTCGGCAAAGTCGCAGCCGTCGATTTCGTCGGCGGCGAGGGACTGCTGATGGCACCGACCCGGGCGGTGTCGGAAATGCTGCTACAAGCCGGGTTGCAGTTGCAAGACTTCGATTTCTACGAAATACACGAAGCATTTGCCGCCCAGGCCCTGTGCACGCTCAAGGCCTGGGAGTCAGAAGAATTCTGCCGGGAAAAACTGGGCCGGGACACGGCGATGGGCAGCATCGACCGGGACAAAATGAACGTCAAGGGCGGCAGCGTGGCGCTTGGCCACCCGTTTGGGGCGACTGGCGGCCGGGTGTTGATGACGATGGCCGAATTGCTGGCTGAAAAAGGCGCCGGCCGCGGGCTGATCTCGATATGCACCGGTGGCGGCATGGGCGTTACCGCGATTCTGGAGCGTTAGCAGTCAGCCGGTTTTTCGAGCCTGCTTGCACCTGTATGCATGAGCCGACATTATAAGACGCTCCGCAGAAACATACGCTGCACCGCAATAATGCGGCCATAACAATAAAGGTAGCCACCAAATGGATCAATTCAACCAGGTACTCGCTGCTATCAACGGGGTCATCTGGCATAACTATGTGCTGTTTTTCGTTCTTTTCACCGGCATCGTTTTTACGATTTGGTCCCGGTTCAGCCAGTACACCGCTCTGACCCATGGTTTCCACGTTCTGCGGGGGCGTTACGACGATCCGGACGACCCGGGCGCGATCAACCATTTTCAGGCCCTGTCGGCGGCGTTGTCCGCAACCGTAGGCCTGGGCAACATCGGTGGCGTCGCGCTCGCCATCGCTCTCGGCGGTCCCGGTGCGGTCTTCTGGATGTGGGTGGTCGGGTTCTTCGGGATGTCGATCAAGCTGACCGAGGTCACCTTGTCGATGCTCTATCGGAACACGGACGACCCTGACAATCCGCATGGCGGGCCGATGTGGGTCGCGGCGAAGGGCCTGGCAAAAATGAACCCCCGCCTGGCCGGGCTTGGCAAATTCATCGGCACGGTTTTTTGTATCACCTTGCTGGTCTCGGCAATCACCGGCGGCAACATGTTCCAGGCCTGGAACGTTGGTGAAATTACCCAGGCTTATTTCGGCATTCCCAGTTGGGTCTGCGGCGTCATCCTGGCGATACTGGTCGGCACGGTCATTATCGGGGGCATCAAGCGAATCGGTGCGGTCGCCGGGCGGCTGGTGCCGATTATGGTCGCGCTTTACCTGCTTGCGGGCACTTATGTCCTGTTCATCAACTCGGACCAGATCCTCGGCATGCTCAAGCTTATTTTCGTATCGGCGTTCTCCACCCACGAAGCGTCCGGAGCGTTTGTCGGTGGCACCATGGGCTACGCATTCATGTACGGCATGAAACGCGCGTTGTTCTCGAACGAAGCGGGCCAGGGTTCGTCGCCCATCGCTCACTCGGCGGCGAAGACCGATGAGCCGGTGCGCGAAGGCGTAGTCGCAGGCCTTGAGCCGTTTATCGATACGCTGATCGTATGTACTTTCTCGGCATTGGTCATCCTGTCGACCGGCGTCTGGAACCGCGGTGTGGAAGCGAGATACGACGTACCGCCAGAGGTCGTGTCGGTCGCGCTTGACGAATGGAGCCTGGAAATGAAGGCTGCCCCTGCGCGGGACCTGGGCGAATGGGTCGAAGGAGAGCTGGTTTTCGCGGTCATCTCTGCGCAGGCCAACCCTGTCAGCGGCAACAATCTGCATCGTCTGAACGGCACGATCGTCGAAGAAAACGGCATCCTGTTAGTCGACTGGAAATCCATTGAATCGTCGGTAAAACCGGTGCTGCATGAAAACGGTGTTTATGGCTCCTATGTAGGCGCGACCCTGACCGCCAAGGCATTCGATTCGGTGACTCCCGGCCTCGGCAAATGGCTGATCACGCTCGCGGTATGGCTGTTCGCGATTTCAACGATGATTTCCTGGAGTTATTACGGCGAACAGGGAATCGTGTTCCTGATCGGTAACCGCGCGGTACTGAGCTACAAGGTCATTTACTGCCTGCTGATCATCGTCGCGACGCTGGGTTTTATCAGAACCGACGAACAACTCGACAACCTGACCGCGCTGGGTACTGGCGTGATGCTGCTGGCCAACATCCCGATCATCTGGATATTCGGCCGCCAGGCGATGCGCGCTTATCACGATTACGTGGCCCGGTTAAAGTCTGGCCGCATGGGGCCCGGCCATGCGCCGCCGCCGCTGGATGAACTGATCAGCGGACGCGACGTCGACTAGGGGCCGCCCTTTTTCAATGTGAAACAGAGCCCTCATTGAATCAGCGAATCAATATTTCCGATGGCGTGAAATGGGAGAACATATTCGGCTATTCGCGGGCGGTACGGGTCGGTAACACGATCGAGGTATCCGGTACCACGGCAATAGCGGAAAACGGCGAAGTCGCCGGCGAAAACGACCCCTATCGGCAGACCCAGTTCATCCTGGAAAAAATTTCAACCGCGCTGAACAAAGCCGGCGGCTCGATGGCTGATGTGGTACGTACCCGTTTGTACGTTACCGACGCGTCTTTTGCCGATCAGATCGGGCGCGCGCACCTGGAATGTTTCGCGAACATCCGGCCAGCGTGCACACTGGTCGAAGTTTCCGCGTTGATTGCACCGGGGTTGCTGGTGGAAATCGAGGCAACGGCGATCGTTTCGAAAGCAGACTAATAAACAACTCTCGTTGCCAGACTGGTCTTAGGGAAGCTCTGTTGGAGCCATTAAAAAGTGTCGCGTCGATCGATGGAGACCGCAACCCGAAGCGACCCCCACAACCCGCATCCTAGCCGGAGTTTTTGAAATATTGAGGCCCGTACCGCAAACTGGCCGTCCAATTTGAAAACGGATAACTGAATGAGGTATTGAACAATGAGAATAAAGGTGGGTCTTCGTGCTTGTTGGGCCGGGTTCGGCAAGCAGCGGAGTGGCGCACATTCGGAATAAGCAACAATAGGCGATTGGTTCGGGATTATCGACGTGTTGACTATCAGGTAGCGAGGTCAAAGATGGAATTGCTCGTGGAGCGTGGGGATTTTCCGCTGACGGAGTCATGGTCCTACCTCAACGCGGCCAACGTGGCGTTAATTCCAATGCGCGCGGCCACAGTAATTGCTGACTGGCAAACTGATCTCGCGCTCAATGGCAGCAACAACTTCGATGATTATGCCGAGGATGTGGCGTTTGACGGGCTGCGTATTCAGGCGGCCCGTCTATTTAATTGTCGTCCTGAAGATATTGCCGGTGGTTCAAGTTGTTCTGAACTGTTGAGTTCGATCGCCTGGGCAGTGATGCCCAAAAAGCATGAGAACATTGTAAGTACTGATATCGTATTTCCCAGCACTATATATCCATGGAGTCGAGTTTCACACCATACAGGTTCTGAAATTCGACTGGCTGAGGGACGTAACGCTTACACAAGTATTGATAAGGTAATCAGGGCTATCGACCAAAATACAGCGGTCGTATCGATTTCGCATGCCGAATATACAGGTGGACAGCTTTATGATCTGGCAGCATTGGCGGAAGTCACGCATGCACATGGCGCGCTTCTCGTTGTCGATGCAACGCAGTCCGCAGGAGCTATCCCTATCGATGCACCCGCATGTGGCGCTGACGTCATTATCAGTGGCTCTTATAAGTGGTTGTGTGGGCCATTCGGTGCCGCGGTAATGTATCTCGCGCCACACCTACAAGGCAATCTCGAGCCCGGGCTGGTCGGTTTTCGTAGCCACAAAAACATATGGGACCTGAGCCCTGACAGGTTAGAATATCCAGACACAACCAAAAGATTCGAGTCCAGCACGTTGGCATTCGGATGTATCAAGGGTTTGGAAAGATCTATTGAGTACTTGGTCGATATCGGTATCGAGCACATATATGAGCACAATATGAAACTGGCAGATAGACTGGTTGAGGGTCTAAACCGGCTTGATGT
>Ga0209980_10000506_pt1 | contig 21139 bp, 21 predicted proteins | sample CR02metaG_FD_183611 | JGI IMG/M metagenome (GOLD analysis project Ga0209980, IMG submission 183611) | Deep subsurface microbial communities from Mariana Trench to uncover new lineages of life (NeLLi) - CR02 metaG (SPAdes) (version 2) | ecosystem: Environmental > Aquatic > Marine > Ocean trench...
TTCCTTTTCTGACGGTAGTCGTGGTTGATTCCTCGCTGCGCTCGTCACCCCTTCGGGGCGCCTGCGGCGTCCTAACCGGCTCCGCCGATTAGTCGCACGGCAGCAGTACTCCTCTCGTCGCTTCGCTTCTCGAGCCCGGCCACTCGCCGGCAGGCTCGCGGCGTTCGCTCCTGGCGGAACAGTGATCCGCCGCACCGCTTCGCGGTGACCGTCACTCACCCCGCTGAGCTACGGGCGCCATGACTGGGCCGCGTATTCTACAGTCATCGCAGTCCCATCGAAACGTCCGATTACAGGTGACCCAGTGGCAGCGCCGTCGTGTACTTGATCTTCTCCATGCTGAAGCTCGAGCTGACATCGTAAAGATCGATGTTCCCGATCATCTCTTTATACATCTCGTCGTAGCTTTGCATATCGGGCACGACGGCTCGCATCAGGTAGTCGATGTCACCGCTGAGCCTATGCACCTCCATTACGTTAGGCATTGACGACACCATCTTGTAGAAACGATTGAACCAGTCCGCCGTATGTTCGTGAGTTCGAATCGCCGTAAACACGGTCAGATCCAGGCCGAGCTTCTCCTGCTGCAACAACGTAACGCGTGCGCCGATGATGCCTTGCTCTTCAAGAATCTGAATCCGGCGCCAGCAGGCTGATTTCGAAAGTCCAACGCGATCAGCCAGTTCGCCTACGGTCTGCGTTGCATCGTCCTGCAGCGCCTCCAGAATAAACTTATCCTTTCGGTCCATTTTTATCCCCTTTTGTTCGATAATTATGCCAATTTTCGGAATAATATTCGACTATTTATGAAATATAGAGAATATTCAAGACCTTGTTCTGCCGCTACCCGGCTACACTGAGCGCTTAGCCCGGTCAGGGATCGCCTATCGTCGGGGAGACGGGAGCATCAACAATAGAGCCATAATAAGCACGCTGTGCGTAGCTTTCGTCGTCTATTCGGCCACCGTCTACACCAGCGGTACTGCCGCCACACTCGGTGATCCGATGAGCGATGCAGCTCGCCACGGCCAGCAGGTATTTCAGGACAAGAACTGTATCGCCTGCCACCAGTTCTATGGCCTCGGCGGCTACATGGGACCAGACCTGACCAATGTTATTTCCACCCGGGGTGAGGCGTACTCGCGCGCCTTTATCGTGGCGGGCACGGCCCGCATGCCGAACTTTGAACTGACCGACGATGAGGTTTCTGCTGTCGTTGCCTACCTAGGCTTTGTGGATCAAACCGGTACCTATCCACCCAAAGATTATCAAATACTGTGGACAGGCAACGTCGCGCAGGCTGATGATCCCAGGTGACCACCGACACTAGTCATTACGGTGGCCTGCGTTTCATGCGTCTCGGAATGCTGGCGCTCGCTGCCGGTATGCTGTTCGGTGTCATCGGCGGCTTTCAGTTTCTGTTTCCAGAATTTCTGCAGGAATTACTGTTTACGAAGACGCGGCCACTGCACGTATCGCTGGTGATCTCCTCGATATTTCTCCTCGCGATCGGTGGCATCTACTTCTACCTGCCGCGCCAGTGCCGCCTGCCGTTATTCTCCGTTAAGGCCGTCAATCTGCATTACTGGGGTTTTGTGGTTACGGGCTTTACCATTATCGGATGCTATCTGTCCGGAAGATTTGGCGGCCGCGAGTACTTCGAGTTTCCGCCGGTCTTGAGTATTCCGATCTTTCTAACCTGGATTTTGTTCGGCGTTAATTACTTCTGCACGGCCCGCCAGGACAAAGAGCCCTGGCCGGTGTATTACTGGATGTGGGGCACGGGTATCGTGTTCTTCTTCATTACCTATGCTGAAGCGCATCTTTGGCTAATACCTTACTTTCGCGAAAACATGGTTCGCGAAATCATGGTGCAGTGGAAGTCGTACGGCGCACTCACCGGTTCCTGGAACATGCTGGCTTACGGCACGGCTTTGTATCTCGCGACGAGAATCAGCGGCTGTGAGAAGTATTCCCGCTCCAGACTTGCATTCAGCCTGTACTTTCTGGGCCTCTTCAACCTTATGTTCGGTTGGGCGCATCACACGTATTTTGTTCCTTCCGAACCCTGGATTCGTACCTTCGCCTATTTCGTCAGCATGACAGAGCTCTTTATATTCGGAAAAATCATTTGGGACTGGCGCGCATCGCTGGAGGACTGGCAAAAGAATCGTCATTGCAATGCCTATCGTTTCCTGATGGCCGCCGACGTATGGGTGTTCGTAAACCTCGGCTTAGCGCTCGTGATTTCAGTGCCTGCCTTCAATTTGTTCACACACGGCACGCACATAACGGTCGCTCATGCCATGGGCACCACGATCGGAATCAATATCATGATCTTGCTGGCGTCCGTCTTCTACGTTATTCGCGAGGAATTACCGAATGAAATTCACGCCAGATGTTCCTCGCAACTTCGTACAGGGTTTTGGCTCGCCAACATTTCACTCGCCGTGTTTTTCGTGGCGTTAATACTCGCTGGTATCGGCAAGGGCGTTTATGACGGTACGTCGTTCCAGGAAATGATGACCGGTATTCGTCCATTCCTGTTCGCTTTCACGCTCAGCGGTGTCACCATGATGATCGGTTTCTGGGTCATCCTTTGGCACGGCTTCCGCCTGATGGGTCAGATTTTGGCGCCCGTGCGCGTCGCGGAGCCAGAGCCCGCGTAGTAGACTCACACGCTGTCATGGCGAAAAAACTGAAGAACGAAAAAGCGCTGCTCAGGGAAGCGCTGGCGATGGTGCTGGCTGACGCGGCGAAACGCGGTGTGGTTGAATTCGACGCCACAGATTCTCATGATTTGAAAATTCAGTACGCCTATCGCCTGCTGGTGCACGACAAGGCGATTAGTCCGCTGCCCAAAGGCCAGGAATCGCTGCCGAAGATAAAACATCGCCTGGCAAAGTGGGTGACGCACAAGTTGCCGCCGGACCACGAGCTACTCGGGTAACGACGCTACTGCAGTATCAGCGGCTGCTCGATCGCATCAATTGCCTTGCGCTGAAATTCGGCGAACTCGTGATAGTCTTCGGGATCGAATCTGGCCTCGGACGCAACATAGTCGAACTGCATCTTCCAGCTGTTGTCTGTCTGGCTGACTTCACGGCGCCAATTTCCGAATCGTGATTCACCTGCGCTTGGTTTCTTCGACACGGCGTCGAGCCTGCGGCCTGACGGAACCTTCACCGACGTGGTGGCACTAACGCGCAACGGATAGAAAAACTCAAACGGAAAGCGCCGGTCAGTCACTCGATCGAATTCCAGATAGTGGGCCTCAAGAAAACCCGGCACATCGAAGCTGCCATCTGTATCCAGCGGCAATGAGTAATGAATTTCCAGGATCAGGTCGTAACCGGCATCAAATACGTTCTCGACGGCATAGTCGGACAATTCAGCGTCGGTGTATCGATCAGCAACCCAACGCTGTAGAGACGATTGCATATCTGACGTCTCTATTGATCGCAACTGCCCGCGCAGCTCAGCGGCTTGATAGCCAGTCAATCGCGCCGTCTCCCTGATGTTTATGTAGCCGTCTTCACCTGGCTCAACGGTTCGTTCGATGTTCAGGCCTGTCAGCGTCGACTCATAAGCCGGGATCAGAACCAGTTCAGATTCCTCACCCAGAAGCAGCGCGTGATTGCCCGCCATCGAGCGCGGTGCCAGGCGCCCAAGACGCATGTCTTTGTCTGTTGTATCGATGAATACGCGACCATCATCCGTCGGCACCGACACAATAACGTGATTGAACTGATCTGTATTGGGCAACTCAGGAATAACCTCTTGCTGCAAATTGACCAATGCGAGCGACGCGTCGATACCGACGGATTTGAGCATCGAGTACAGCAGCAATGCGTGGTCCTTACAGTCGCCGTATCGATCCCGCATCGTTTCGCGAGCGGTCTTCGGAATGTATGCGCGACGGCCAAACTCGATGGCTTTGTAGTGAATTTCGTCCTGCACATAAGCACTCAGGATTTCGATTTGCCGCGAGGGACTACTGACGCCCTCGACGAGCCGGGCTGCGCGTTCGGAGACACTCGCCACATCGAACTTGCCTTCAATCAGTGCCAGGTATTCCGCACCGACCGACTGCCAATCTGCACCAACCGTCCCCAGCTGTACCCACGGCAGGATCTGATCAAAATACGGTTGCAGCGGTTCCCAGCGAAATGCAACCGGCGCCTGCATCTCCCACACCAATGTCTTGCCGTGCTTTCTCGGCTCAGGAACGCCGTTGACTCGATAACGAATCTGATCTTGCTTTCCTGTGACGAATAATGCGCTGTAGCCAATCGGCCGGTCACTGGCCATGTAGATCGTCTCAAGCGGGAATGAGCCATCCTCGACCGATGTCATTTTGCTAACAACGGCCTCAATTACGACACCCGGAGCCAGACCAGGAACCGGCAGGTGGGCCGTTTTTTCGGTGCTGGCCTCGTAGCCTTCATCGTTATTCGTAATGTAGTACGTGCTGAGATCACCTTCTCCAAGTACTTCACCAGTGGCATCGCGGACCACAAGTGAATTAACGAACAGCTGCTCGTAACTCGGATCGAAGTCAAACTCCAGAGTGCTGAACTGCGAAACTCCATTATCGTCGATCACCCTTATCTTGCGATACATGGTTTCAGTTCGCGTTTCGCCACCGGAAAATTCATAGCCGGTAATACGGCTAAGGTAGACGGCACCGTAACCTGACTCTTCGCTGCCGTTGTCATCGGCCGCGAAAATTTGTCGCATGTTCCTCGGCAGCGGCACGGCATCGATTTTCAGACTGATCATCGAAACGTCGCCCTGGCCAAGCGTTAAGTCGATTGCCTCGATGTAGTCTCTGATATTGGTATTGCCAGGGGCGAATGCTAACGCCTTCTCAAGAGATTCGCGCGCCGTACGATATGACCGCAGCTGATACTCGGCATCGCCCTTAAAGTAGTAACTCTGCAGGGAACGATAGCCCTTTTCTATTAACAACTCAGCCAGCTTAAGAACTTCTGCCGGATTGCCCATATTGTCCAGAATCGATATTCGCTCGTAAGCGAGGTCTGCATTGAATGGGCGCCCTGCGGTCATTTCGTCGAGGATCGCCAGCGCCTCTCGATACTTTTCGCGACGACCTAGCAATTGAATCTGCAGGAGTCTTGTGTTGTCGTTGACGCCGCCTGCCGTGTAAGTCGCATACATAGCATCGAGTTCCTGCCAGAGCCCGGCGTCTGCCAGCATTGTCAGATACGTAGAGAAATCATCGTCTTCGTGATAATCCGCCGCGAATAACTCACGATAGATTCGAATAGCTTTTTCCGGGTCGGCCGTTTGATATGCCAGCCAGGCGTCCCAACTCCGTACTTCCTGATGTTCCGAAAACGGACCCAGTCGCGGTAACAACCAATCGCGCGCTTCGAGATACGCATCGACTTCAACTAATGAACGCACTGCATTCACCAGATAGACACCGTCGAACGGATCGAGCTCACTCGCCTGCGCAAATAACTGATACGCATCACGGAAGCTACGCGCCTCGTAGTAATGCAAACCCAGCGTATTCAAAAGGTAGGCATTGACCTGGCGCTCACTGTCGTTTTCGTATTGTCCGGCAAGTGCGGTCGGTGTGCCCGTTATCTGAAAATCCGACCACAGCTTAGTCAGTTCGCGCTCAACGTTTCCGTGTGCAACCGGGCCCCATGCGGCAAGCGTGTATGCACAATGATCATTTGCAATGATCCACTGATGATAAAGAAAATCTTCGTCATCAGATTCTTCGATGCCAACCAGCAACTTGCCTGTTGCGTCACCTTTGCTGATTTCATACTCTGCGGTAATGAAGTCTGACGGGTAATCTTCCCCGAACTGCTGCATCATGATGCTGAATACAGCATTGTCGATTGGCCGCTCGCCCCTCCAGCAGACGGGCATGACTACTGCTCCATAGCCGCGAGCGGATAACGCACCCACATCCGCACTCTCATTGGTTTCCTTAAGGTCCGTCCACTCGTACCAGCCATTGCCGCGAGTGCGGAACCGATAGCCAAATGTTTTCGAACGATAATCGCTGACAGATTTTGAGCTGGCGGCAATATTTATGTTCATAGCCGGATCAATGATCGAGAAGCCGGACAGAATCGTATCCGCTTCCTCTTTAATGATCTCTTCCGTCTCGTTGCTGGCAAATGTCAGTAGCTGGTACGAGCGCTCACCGTCTACGGTCGCTGAAATAACGTACGTCATAGGCACCACGCCAATGCGTGCGTACACCACCTTCTGGAAAAACTGCATGCCACGTTCTTCAACTACTCCGAGGTCCTTATGACCTATGTACTCAGCGTCTTCCAGCCCGGCAAGCTGATCGGACATGGCAATCTGTACCAACTCAGCATATTTTTCAGCCGTTACCCCGGCACCCAGGTTCTCAACGACAACCAACGAGAAAGCGTTCGGCTGAAAACGAATTGCGGCAAAACTTGCGTCCGGCACCTGCTCGGTGAAATCAACAAACGTGTAGGCCTCATCGCCGAGGTCCAGTCGGTAGTTAAGGGCGACGTTCTCGAAAATCGATACCCGTTCGCCAACTCTACTCGTATAGAATGATTGCTCCTGCGCGCCAACGGGCAGGACAACAAAAGCCAGAACCAACAATGGCGACAGCAAGTGGTTAAATATCTTCATGCATTCGAATTCTACCCGGCATCGAATGCTTTTGTGTGCCGTAATTCGCACATTCAGAACGAATTGGTGCAGCGCGTAATTTCGGAATGCCCCCCATCAAGCAGCACCGTTTTCATTTCGATCGCTCTTTGCACCGCCCTGGCACTGATCCTGACTGCGTGATGTTATATAATCGCCCGCCACCGCCGGGCAGATGGCCAGGCGAATCCATTTTCACACAATCCGGAGCAGTAACTTGAGTCGGGATCAGAATTTCTTCAAAACATACTCCCTCGTTATCGGCGTTTTTGTCGCCATAGCCATCGCGATTCTCGTGCTGGCAACGAAGATGTCGGATCTGACGCAGGGCGTCAACGCGCAGGATGCTGCCGAGTACCGGGTTGCGGTCGCCGATCGCATTCGGCCGGTTGGTCAGGTTTACTTGCCGGGAGAAGAACTTGAGTCGTCGGCGCCGACCGTCGAGACCGCGGCCGAACCGGAACCCGTGGCAACAGCAATGTCAGGCCCGCAGGTGTACAACAGCGCTTGCCTGGCATGTCATGCCGCTGGAATCGGCGGCGCGCCTATTCTCGGCGACGCAGCGCAGTGGGTAGAACGCATTGCGCAGGGCGCCGACACGCTCAAACAACACGCACTGCAAGGCTACACCGGGTCTACTGGTTACATGCCACCAAAAGGTGGTCGCCTCGATCTCTCCGACGCGGAGATCGAAGCGGCCGTGGAGTACATGGTCGGCGAGTCCACGTAGTTTAACGCTGTCGATCCAGACATCGAAGCGATAGCGCCTCCGCGAGATGCGAGGGCGTTATTTTTTTGTCGCCCACCAAATCCGCGATCGTCCTCGCTACCCGCAGCACTCGCTGATGCGCACGCGCCGACAAATTGAATCGCTGCACAGCGTTCTCGAGCAATGTCCAACAACCTTCATCCATATCGCACAAGGCATCTAACGCTTTTCCACAGAGCCTGGCATTATTGATAGCGCTACGTCGCAGCTGCAAAGCCCACGCCTTTTCTACTCGCGCGCGAACACTATCGCTCGTCTCGCCGTTATTTTCTCCGGCCCGGAGCAGTTCTGTTGGTGGGCGCAGCACTTCGACATGCAGATCAATCCGATCCAGCAGCGGTCCGGAAATTTTGCGCCAATACGCTGCGACCCGGTCACCACTGCAACGACAATCAGCGAAACGGTCGCCGAGGTAGCCGCACGGGCACGGGTTCATCGCGGCGATCAACTGAAAGTTTGCAGGATATTCAGCCTGCCCACCGGCACGAGAGATGTTGATTCTGCCTGTCTCGAGCGGTTCGCGCAGTACCTCGAGAGCCCGACGATTGAACTCTGGCAGTTCGTCAAGGAACAGAACACCGTTATGCGCTCTGGAAATTTCGCCGGGTCGTGGCCCGGGCCCACCACCTACAAGTGCCGCTGCCGAGGCCGTGTGATGCGGGCTTCTGAACGGTCGCTGTCGCCAGCCGCTCATTGCGATCGGCATACCGAGGATTGAGTCTATTGCCGCTGTCTCAAGCGCTTCGGCATCGGTCATCGCTGGCAGGATTCCAGGGAGCCTTCGCGCCAGCATGCTTTTTCCGGTTCCGGGCGGACCAATGAACAAGAGGTTGTGTCCGCCCGCCGCCGCAATTTCGAGTGCTCGCTTGGCATGTTGCTGGCCACGAACATCGATCAGGTCATTAGACGTTGGGTCGACGCCGGCAGGGTGGGTCCTCTCGACAACCTCAATGAGCTGCCGCCCGGTGAGATGCGATACAATTTCTATTAGTGAAGTCGCCGGGTAGACCTCGGCGCATGCCAACGACGCCTCGACCTCGTTGCCTTTGGGCACAATGACCTTCCGTCCCGCCCTCTGCGCGTTTAATACCGCGGGCAATATCGCTGGCACCGGACGCAAATCACCATTCAGCGACAGTTCGCCATACACTTCGACGTTGTTCAGCGCTTCTTTCGGAATCTGTTTTCTTGCAGCAAGAATGCCAAGTGCAATTGCAAGGTCGTAGCGTCCACCCGATTTCTTCATGTCGGCGGGACCCAGGTTGACTGTAATTCGCTGTTGCGGAAACTCGAAACCGGAACTCAAAAGGGCACCACGAACACGGTCTTTGCTTTCACGCACGGCCGTTTCCGCCATGCCGACAATAGTGAATGTCGGCAAACCCCCGGACAGAAAAACTTCTATCGTCACAGCCGGCGCGTCCGTGCCGTACTGCGCCCGGCTGTTAAGAATCGCGAGGCTCAAATCTACGGCCCTCCCTGGCCCTATTTAGCGTTTTCGATCTCCTCGAGTTTCGCTTCAAGCGACTCAAGCTTTTCTCGTGTGTGAGCCAGAACAGCCTCCTGCACTTCAAACTCTTCGCGTGTCACGAGATCGAGCTTGCTGATGCCCGTTTGCAAGATGCTGCGAAAACCGCTCTCAAGATCGTCACGCACAGAGCGCAGCCCTTCGGGTTTATACCCGAAGGCGTGTAGCGATTCCGCCAGTTTTTTCGCCAGATTTTCGAATGAATCATTTCCCATAGCAGATTGATACCTGAGCCAATTCAAGAACGCCAGCTGCAAATTCAGGCGATCGAAGCTAAAACCGGATTTGCTCACTGTTTTGGTGCGACGACCGCTCACCCTGCACCGCAAGACCGTGGGCATCCGCGTCTCCGCACAGGAAGAATACGAAGGTATTGACATCAGCAAATGCGGCCTGGAAGCCTACTCCGAATTCACGTCGGCAGAGTGAACAGAATGCAAGTGAATCAATATTGATAATCACACTTATTATCAGTAGCTTAGCGGGCCACAAGGCCCGCTTTTTTTGTTTTACAGGTGGATCAATGCCCGATTTTCGCTGTGACCAGCATCACAACAAACGGGCCCGCTCCATGGTCTAATGACGCGATGAACATAAGACACCTCATGGTTGGTTTCGCCGCCTTCTCGATGACTGTCAGCAGCGGTGTATTCGCTGACGACATCTATAAGTGGACCGACGAAAACGGTGACGTATATTACGCAGACCGTCCGTCCGGCGAGCCGTCAGAAGAAATCTTGCGGTTCTCGTACAATCGCACCAACAGCACTGCTGTGCAGAAGCGGGTGCAGGCGCACCGCGACACGACAGCTGCCCGCCGCGTAGCAAGAGCGGAGGCCGGCAAGGCGGCCCTCACTGCCATAGAAACGCGCGAGTTGGCAGAACAGAAACTGGCGCAGTGTCATGAATATCGCACCAAGCTACAGACCATGGTGAACTCCCGGCGCTTGTATCGCCAAAGTGATGCTGGCGAACGCGTTTATCTGGACGAGGCTGCGAAGGCAGAAGCCCATCGCAACATCGAAGCGCTCATCAAGGATACCTGCGGCGACTGATTGCGATGGCGAGGTCTGTTACCTCACATTAGAATCACCGCTGGCGCTACAATACCTGCTTTGTTAAGAGGAGCGCCGGTTTGATCGCCGCCAACGACCCTGACAACGAATCAACCCAGGCTTACCTGCCCGATTTCTGTGCGGCCAGCACACTGTTCATTATCGTTCTCGTCGCTGAACTCATTGCGATCATGCTGACGCTTGCGTCTCACGACGCCGAGCATCAATTTCTCATCGAACTTTCGGAAACATCGTTTTTTGTGCTCTGGATCGCGTTGCTCGGTACCGCCCTGATGTGCCAGCTGACGTCATACCTCGAAGCTGCGGGGCAGACGCGAGCGTTTGTTATGAGTTTCGTTGTTCTCGAATTGACCTGTCTTGTCGTCGCCGAAAGTGCCTGGCAATTGACCCGGATTTTCGGCCAGTCATTAATCATCGAAGATGCGCATACAAAATTCTTGCTGCGCACGATGGCCATTAACTCCATCGTAATGGCGCTTGCCATGCGCTATCTGTACATTTCAAGTGAATGGCGCCGCAGCATCGTGCTCGAAGCGCAAGCTCGCATCAGCGCGTTGCAAGCACTGATTCGGCCACACTTCCTCTTCAACAGCATGAACACCATCGCATCGTTGACGCGCACTGACCCGCGGCGCGCTGAGGAAGCGATCGAAGACCTCTCCGACCTGCTGCGGGCGAATCTTGGTAACGCCACGAACCGCTCATCGCTCAAGCAGGAACTGGAAACAGCTGCCATCTATCAGCGTATCGAAAAATTACGACTTGGCGACCGGCTGAACGTGCGCTGGGACGTTGCAGCGCTGCCGATGCGAGCACGTATCCCGAGCCTCACGATTCAGCCGTTGCTTGAAAATGCTATATACCACGGCATCGAATTGTTGCCAGATGGTGGTGAAGTCACGGTCACCGGCACGAGAGACGGCGACCATCTTGAGATTACGATTTCCAATCCTGTCCCGATCGGCGAAAAGCGCAATACGGGTGGCAACAAAATGGCGATGTCCAACATCCGGCAGCGCTTCGAGCTTGCGTATGGAAGCAAGGGGTCGGTGAACATTGACGATGCCGGCGATCGGTTCACGGTCTCGCTGCGTTTTCCGCTGGACGAAGGCGAGGACGAAGAATGAAGGTTCTTGTGGTTGACGATGAACAGCCCGCGCGGGCACGACTGCGGCAGCTACTTGACGACGAAGAATCTTATGAATATGTCGGGGAAGCCGGTAATGGCAAAGATGCGGTATTACTCTCGGCTGAGCTGCGGCCGGATATTGTCTTGCTCGACATACGTATGCCAGGTCTCGACGGCATAGAAACCGCTCACCACCTCAACATGCAGGATAACCCGCCGGCCATCGTTTTCACTACCGCGTACGACGAGTACGCGATCGACGCCTTCGACGCGCGTGCGATTGGTTACGTTCTAAAACCTGTTCGACGTGCCAAGCTTACGGCTGCTCTCGAGCAGGCCTCAAGACTGGCACCCAGTACACTCATTTCGGTTGCGTCGCAGGCCAATATGAGCGTCGCTCGGAAACACGTCTGCTCGCGTTCGCAAACGGAGCTAAAGCTGATACCCGTTACCGAAATTTCCTGTTTTCGGGCTGATCAGAAATACGTCACTGTCTATCATGACAGCGGTCAAGACCTGATTGATGACTCACTGAGAGCGCTCGTTGACGAATTTAGCGACGACTTCGTGCGCATTCATCGCAGTGCGCTGGTCGCCGTAGCACGCATCGATCGAATTGAAAAAACCGACGATGGCAAGAGCCGCGTCGTTCTGCGTGATAAGTCGCAGGTCGATGACGAAGAGCTGATAATCAGCCGCCGGCATCTGGCAGAAGTACGCCGGCGCCTTAAAGGAGTCTAGGTCGCTTGAAAATTCGCATCGCAACGCGCAGAAGCGCCCTGGCGCTCTGGCAGGCCAACCACGTTGCGGCCGCCCTGCAGAAGCTACCGGAGATATCCGGCACCGAACTCGTCCCGCTAGCAACGAAAGGCGATGAGGTTCTTGATCGCAGCCTGCAAAAGGTCGGCGGCAAGGGCCTTTTCATTAAGGAGCTCGAGATCGCCATGCGAGACGGCGGCGCAGATCTTGCCGTACATTCCATGAAAGACGTGCCCGCAGAAATTCCGGCAGGTTTTTGCCTGGCTGCAATGATGGAGCGTGCGAATCATCGCGATGCACTGGTCACCGCAGCCGGCACTCAACTCGATGGGCTGCCGCAAAATGCCAGCGTGGGCAGCTCAAGCCTGCGGCGACAGGCGCAGATCAAGATGCTGCGCCCCGACTTGCGCATCGAACCATTACGCGGCAACGTAAATACGCGACTCGCCAGGCTCGAGAGTGGCGACTTCGACGCGATCATTCTCGCGGCTGCCGGGCTTGAGCGGCTTGAACTCGATCACCACATCAGCCAGCAATTTTCATCATCAGAAATGCTACCCGCTGCGGCGCAGGGCGTACTTGGAATCGAATGTCTGGATAGCAACACGGAGCTGTGCAACGTGCTCGGACAGCTCAATGATCCGATTGCCTTACAGACGACTACGGCAGAACGAACCATCGTCCGCATGTTGCAGGCCAGCTGCCAGTCGCCAGTCGCGGCGTTCGCCACCGTCGATCACGGAACGCTCTCACTGACCGCCCTGGTCGCTTATCCCGACGGCTCGCGTTATATCAGGAAATCGCTGTCCGGCGACGCCACGGATGCACAACAGCTTGGAGAAACGTTGGCGGAGCGCTTGTTGCAATCTGGTGCACGCGAGTTACTCGATTCCATCGAGGCGCTGCATGACTGATGCCCCACTACAAGGGGTAGGTGTGCTGGTCACTCGTCCGCGAGTGCAGGCGTCCAGACTAATCGAAGCAATCCAGAGCAATGGTGGCAACGCAATTTGTTTTCCGGTTATTGAAATCGTGCCACGGGACGAAACTGCCGTGGCCAATGATGCTGCAGAACTGCCCGCAGCCGATATCGTTATTTATGTTAGCCGCAATGCTGTCGCATACGGCCTGCAGTACGCTGCTGGCGCGACGACAGGTGCCACGGGCCCGGCAACCGCTGCCGCAATTCAGGCAGCAGGTCGGACAGTTGATTTCAAACCCGATGACGGCTTCGACAGCGAAAGTCTGCTCGAGGAGCCAGTACTTAAGGATGTTGCTGGCAAGCAGATTCAAATTATCCATGGCGGGGACGGCAGGGAGCTGTTGGCGGAAACGCTTCGCGAGCGCGGCGCGCGTGTAGATTACTTGCCTGTGTACGAGCGAAGGATTCCCGACAGCAGTCCGGAATTGGCGGCAGAGGTTGAATCGGCCTGGCGCAACGGCAAGATAAATGCCGTAACCATCATGAGTGTCGAGACCCTTGAAAATCTCTGCGCGTTACTGCCGGGCTGGTGTGTACAACAACTCTCATCCATGCCGCTGGTGACGCCGGCGGCTCGTGTGATAAAAGAAGTGCTGGATCGCTACCCGGCAGCAAAGACCATACTGGCATCCGGTCCACAGGCTGCCGATATGGTTCAGGCAATCATCTCAATTCACAGTACCCAACCCGGATTAGCACCATGAGCGACGACCAAAACGAACTTGAAACGGCCGATGACGCGGAATTCGTGGTCGAGGACAGAAAACCGATCGAGACCTCAGCTAGCGGCAACGGCAACAGCAAAGCGTGGCTGGCCGTGCTGCTGTCCGCGATAGCACTCGCGGCGGTTGGCTACACGGTATTCCAGGACTGGCGAAACGCCGGTGACTTGAGTGCGCTGGACAATCTGGCCGGTATAGAAAACCTCAACCGCCGCGTTGACCAATCCAGTGACGCGCTGGCGGCACTGGAAATCGAGCTTGGCCAGATAACCCACCCGGATTACAGTGATGCAATCGACGCCGTGCGTCGCGACATTGAAGAACAATTGCGGCTACTCAATTCACTGCCGTCTCGCATGTCAACGATGGAGAATTCGGTGGCTACGCTGGCTGGCATATCGGCTGGTGCGCGGGAGACTTTTTTACTGGCCGAGGCTGAGTACTATCTGCAAATCGCCAATGTCCAGTTGCAACTTGCGAACAATCCGCGGTTGGCGTCGTTGGCGCTCGGCATGGCGGATGAACGCGTTACACAATTGTCCGATCCAGCACTGATCGATGTGCGGCGCGCGATTTCCGACGAGCTCGCGGCGTTGGACGTCATGGAAAAACCCGATCTTGAAGGTGCTGCATTGACACTCGCCAGTCTCGCCAAGGTGGTCGAGTCGCTGCCAATCGCCAGCGCCTCACCGCAAAACGGCGATTCGACCGACGAAACCGATCCCGATCAGAGCGGCATCGATCGTGCATGGGACGCAGTGAAAGACGCGATGTCCGGTCTTGTCAAGATCACGCCGCCCGAACAAGCGAAACTTGCGCTGATCTCACCTGACGCGGAGTACTTATTGCGAAATAACATCGCAATGCAGCTGCAGGCGGCGCGGCTGGCGCTGCTACGTGGCGAGCAGGTAATTTTCGAACAAACACTCGATGATGCGAGTGCGCTGCTGTCGGCGTACTTTGATGCGAACAGTGCGCAGGTCTCGAGCGCGCAACAGACGATCAGTGAAATTCGTAACAATGTCTTCACGACCCCGGTACCCGATATTTCCGGCTCACTGCGATTGCTGCGTCGGGTTCAGACTCTTCGTGAGCCGACCCCGTGAAAATTGGCAGCATTGTAATGTTGGTGCTTTTCGCGAGTGCATTCGCAGCGCATTTTTTGGTGTCGGATCCGGGCTACGTCGTGATCAGCTTTCGCGGTTATCTTGTCGAGATGTCCGTTCCTGTCCTGGGTCTCCTGACCGTCACGCTGTTCGGCACCGCTTGGCTGATCCGCAAGATCATCATCGCACCACGCCGCATCGGCGAGGCTGCGGGACGTTATCGGTCGGCCCGGTCCGGCCAGAAGATGACGCGTGGCATGATCGAAGTTGCCGAAGGTAATTTCGCCCGTGGTGAGCGCATGTTAGCTCGCGCTGCCAGCACCAGCGATACACCGCTATTCAATTACCTGCAGGCCGCACGCGCTGCACACCTGCAAGGCGGCCGTGACGAGCGGCGCGACGAGTGGCTGCGGCTTGCCTACCAGGAGGTTCCCGAAGCGGCCAATGCTGTTCTGCTGACTCAAGCCGAATTTCAACTGGATCGGGGACAACATGAACAAGCCCTCGCTACCCTTCGGCGCCTGGACGAAAACTCAAAGGACCATGGGCACGCACTCGCCCTGATGGGACGCCTGTATTTTCACCTGGAAGACTGGCCTTCCCTGCGCGAAATTTTACCGCGAATCAAAAAGCACGCTCAGATCAAGCCTGCAACGCTCGCGACCTGGGCCATTCGAATTCACCGCGAGCAACTTGATCGTGCAGCAGATGCAGACGCTATCGCGGCAGCCTGGAAGGCAGTACCAAAAACGCACAAGGCCGATAGCTCGCTGCTTGAGGCCTACTACACGGGCCTCATGCGGGCGGGATTGCACGAATTGGCTGAAAAGGAACTCGTGTCGGTACTCCGGTCTGACTGGCGTGGCCAGCTAGTCCGATTGTTCGGACTCGTCGAGGGTGCAGACAGCAGCAAGCAGTTGAAACGAGCGGAAAGCTGGCTGGCAAAACACAGTGACGATCCGGACCTGTTGTTGACGGCGGCGAGGCTTTGTCTGCGCAACGAGTTGTGGGGCAAGGCCCGAAGTTATCTGGAAACGGTGATCAGCTTGCGTCCGAGTCCTGAGGTCTACCAGGAGTACGGTACCTTGCTCAATCAACTGGGCGAAGCGGATGCGGCGGCGGATGCATACCGGGATGGCCTCGGCATGGTTGCCGGCAACAACTTACCGGCAATAACTCATGTGGCATCTGACTAGCCGATGGTTAATTCGTGCCCATCATGGTTGGCTGCGCGCGCTCCGCAGCCAGGCGGTAAGCGGCGCCCAATCATCCCAATCCGGCCAGGCAAGATACTCCGGTAATTCAAAGATTCCCAGGCCACGCGTGTAGGCGCGCACGTAATTCTGCGCTTCGCGCAGCGCCGCAACATACGGAATGCGAGCTTTGGTCAGGTATTCATCAAGGTCGTCGAAGATCAACGTATTATCACGCACGCGATTCGCGACCGCTGCGATCTTGGCCTGCTTATTCGCAACTTTGCCGACGCTCTTAAGCTCTTCAAGAAATGTCGCCGTTGCCTGTATGTCTATGGTCGACGGTAATACCGGCACTACGATCGTTTCGGCATGCCTGACGAGATCCGTCAATTCCGCCCCGTGTGACCGTGCCGGGGCATCAATCACAAGAATGTCCGCATTGCGCGGAACACGCCTGAGGCCCCCGTCGAAACCGGCGACAGCCGCGATAGCCGGGCGGTTTTCCGGGCGTCGCTCCAGCCAGTCGAGGCTGCTCCGCTGTGGATCGTAATCAGCCAGGGCGACAACCGCGCCTTGAGTCGCAAAATAGGAAGCTATGTTTGTTGCAAGGGTGCTCTTGCCGCAACCTCCTTTCGAGTTCAGTACCATGATGTGCCGCATGTCACCCTCCAAGGGCTTTTTGTTAGTTTGGCAGGCAGTTTATGTAAACTACAGAGGCCGGATTATAGAGGCCATTGAGTACTATTGCGACGAAAGAACAAACGCATGCAAGTTCCCTATCTGAAAATGCACGGCACTGGAAACCAGATTCTGGTCGTCGATCAACGCGCCGGCGATCTGCCTCCTCCGGGCGCTGACAAAATTCGCGAACTCGGCGACGAAGAAACCGGCCCTGGATTTGATCAGCTGATGTGGGTCAGCTCATCTGGCGACACGTCGAGCATCGCCAACTATCGAGTGTTTAACTCCGACGGTTCCGAGGTTGAACAATGCGGCAATGGCGTTCGTTGCGTAGCCCGGTATCTAGCGGGCTTCAACAACGAAGCTCAGGAATTTACGCTGCAGAGTCCGGCCGGACCCGTATCGGCCCGCACGTATCCGGACGGCCAGGTCTCGGTCAGCATGGGTACACCCGATTTCGAACCGTCACATATCCCGTTCGACGCAGCGACTGCCGCGGTGTCCTACGTTCTGAGTGTCGGCACGGACAACATTGAGATCAGCGTCGTTTCCATGGGCAATCCACATTGCGTTATCAGAGTCGACCATATCGACTCAGCGCCAGTCAGCGAGCTGGGCCCCCGGATCGAACACCACGAGCGTTTCCCGGAGCTGGTCAATGTTGGATTCATGGTGATTGTTGATCGGAAAAATATCGATCTGCGAGTGCACGAGCGCGGTGTCGGCGAAACCACGGCCTGTGGTACCGGTGCGTGCGCCGCCGTCGTATCCGGCCAGCGGCTCGGGCATCTGGATGAGGACGTCAGCGTTCGACTGCCGGGAGGTCAAGTCGTGGTAAGCTGGCGCGGCGGCGACACACCTGCCTGGCTCAAAGGCAACGCTGAATTGATTAACGAAGGAATGATGCATCTATAGGATGGGCGAACTATGAGCACGCAACCGGAAGTCGATTACGCTGACGAGGAACCATCGGAACAGGCGATCCATGACTACCTGGCCTCGCATCCCGATTTCTTCGAAGACCATGCAGCACTCCTGAACTCTCTGCACCTGCCGCACGCTTCAGGTGGTGCCGTATCCCTGGTTGAACGCCAAGTGTCGATACTACGGCAGAAGGACCTGAAACTCGAAAAGCAACTCAGGGATTTGATCGACGTAGCGCGAGCCAACGACCTTCTTGCGGCCAAGATTCACGAACTGACGCTGCAGTTGCTGGCCGCCGCTGACCTGAAGTCAACGATCATTGCCCTTGAAGTGGGGATGCGACGCGGTTTTGGCGCCGATCATGCCGTGCTTGTCATTTTCGGCGACCCGGAATCCTTTGCGGATATTGATGCCGGTCGATTCCTCCGCGTCATTGACAGAAATTCCGCAGCGCTTGGTCCGTTCAAGACATTCCTTGGCGGCAGCTCCGCGCGTTGCGGGCAGATCCGCGATGCGCAACGTGATTTCCTGTTCCAAGAAGATGCCGAGGAAGTTGGGTCTGCCGCACTCGTGCCACTTGCCGACGATTCCGAGATCGGCTTTCTGGCCATCGGTAGTGCCGACGCTGACCGTTTCCACCCCGGCATGAGTATCGACTTCCTGACTCGTCTTGGCGACCTGGTCGCAGGTGCCCTCAAACGGTACTAGGTCCGTAACACCGTGGAAAATGCAGGCTGGATCGACAAATTCATTCGACATCTCGAGTTCGAGCGCAGACTGTCCCCCCAAACCTGTACGAATTACCGCCGCGATCTCGTCGCGCTACGAGCGTTCCGTGAAACCTCCGGAGTGGATACCTGGGACGGGATGGACGGCGAGCACTTCCGTGCGTTCTCGGCCTCCTGCTACCGCAAGGGCCTGAGCGCCAGAAGCATTCAACGTCGCCTGTCCGCCTGCCGCACCTTCTTTCGCTATCTGGTCCGCGAAAAGCATGTTGACAATAACCCCATCACAGATGTATCAGCGCCAAAGGGCAAGAAACGATTGCCGGGCAATCTCGATGTTGACCGCATGGCACATCTTCTCAATATTTCAGGCGACGGTCCTCTCGTCGATCGCGATCGCGCCATTCTCGAACTGTTGTACTCATCGGGGCTGCGCTTGTCCGAGCTCACGGGCCTCAATTGCGGCGATGTGGATATGCACGACGCGACGGTCCATGTGACAGGTAAGGGCAATAAGGACCGAATCGTCCCGGTCGGTCGCAAAGCGCTGGCAGCGCTCAGGCTGTGGCACATGACACGTGACCAGCTCGCGGCTAACGATGAAAAGGCACTTTTTGTCAGCAACCGGGGTACCCGAATCAGCACCCGTTCCGTACAAGCACGAGTCAATCACTGGGCCCGCCGCCAAGGGATCGACGTGAACGTATACCCCCATCTGTTTCGGCATTCGTTCGCAACGCACTTGCTCGAATCGAGTCACGATTTACGCGGCGTTCAGGAGCTGTTGGGGCATGCCAACATATCGACAACGCAGGTCTATACGCACCTTGATTTCCAGCATCTGGCCCAGATATACGACCAAACTCACCCCCGGGCGCGAAGAAAAGACTAGTCGATAGCGTTTATGCCCTTTGGGTGCAGCTACAGGAAGACCAAAATGGAACAATTTCGAGGGACGACCATTGTCTCAGTCCGTCGCAATGGCAAGGTAGCCATCGCCGGTGATGGTCAGGTCAGCATAGGCAATACCATCATGAAGGGTAATGCCCGAAAAGTCCGGCAGCTCGCCGATGGACGGGTTATCGCTGGATTCGCCGGCGGTACGGCCGATGCGTTCACGTTATTCGAGCTCTTCGAGAGTAAGCTGGAGCAATACGGTAACCTGACACGCGCTGCGATCGAATTAGCCAAGGAATGGCGAATGGATCGTCGCCTGCGGCGCCTCGAGGCGTTGCTTTGTGTGGCCGATGCAGAGGCCTCTTTTGTTATTTCCGGCAACGGCGATGTTATAGAGCCCGAGAATGACCTCATGGCCATCGGCTCGGGCGGACCGTTTGCACAGGCCGCCGCTCTCGCGCTGTTGCGCAACACGGACCTGGAGGCCGCTGATATTGTGCGGAAAGCCTTGATGATTGCAGGCGATATCTGCGTCTACACCAATCAGAATATAATTATCGAAGAACTGTAAGAGGCCGCCCTGCGGGCGACTGTCGCGCGCAGGGCGCGCTCCTACAGGGGAAACCATTAAATGTCACAAATGACCCCCAGAGAAATCGTCCAGGAGCTGGACAAGCACATCATTGGCCAGGACGAGGCCAAGCGTGCCGTCGCGATCGCTTTGCGCAATCGCTGGCGACGCGTGCAAGTGGATGAGCCGCTGCGCAGCGAGATCACGCCTAAGAACATATTGATGATCGGGCCAACCGGTGTTGGCAAAACTGAAATTTCGCGGCGCCTCGCGCGCCTCGCCCACGCACCATTCATCAAAGTTGAGGCCACCAAGTTCACCGAGGTCGGTTACGTTGGCCGCGAAGTGGATAGCATCGTGCGCGACCTCATGGACGTATCGATCAAGATGATTCGGGAGGAGGCCATGGCGAAAAGCCGGCATCGCGCCGAGGATGCCGCCGAAGAACGCATTCTCGATGCCCTGTTGCCACCGCCATCGCCTGGAGTCGGATTCACATCGGATGCCGAGCCGGCAAATAGCGACACGCGTCAGAAATTTCGCAAAATGTTGCGCGAGGGAAAACTCGACGACAAGGAAATCGAGATCGATATTCAGGCCGTACCGATCGGCGTGGAGATCATGGCACCACCTGGCATGGAAGAAATGACCAGTCAGTTGCAGGGCATGTTCCAAAACCTCGGTGCGAGCCGCAGCAGGACTCGCAAACTCAAGGTTGATGAGGCATTTCGTCATCTGACCGACGAGGAAGCGGCAAAGATGCTGGACGATGAAGAACTTAAGGTGCAGGCGCTGGAAGCCGTCGAGCAGCACGGCATCGTGTTTCTTGACGAGCTCGATAAAGTTATACGCAGTACCGGAACTCAAGGTGCTGACGTTTCACGTGAAGGCGTGCAACGTGACCTGCTGCCGCTGGTTGAGGGCTCAACCGTCAATACCAAGTACGGCATGGTCAAAACGGATCACATCCTTTTTATTGCATCGGGTGCTTTCCACGTCTCGAAGCCATCGGACCTGATTCCCGAATTGCAGGGTCGTTTTCCAATTCGCGTTGAACTGAAATCGCTCACAACAGAGGACTTCGTTCGTATCCTGACCGAAACCGACGCATCGCTGACGGCACAGTACAGCGCACTTTTGAATACGGAAGAGGTTTCGTTGCGATTTTCTGAAAGTGGTGTGCGACGTATCGCCGAAGTCGCTTTTCAGGTTAACGAGAACACCGAGAATATTGGCGCGCGGCGGTTGCACACGGTCCTGGAGCGCCTGCTGGAGACGATCTCATTTGAGGCCTCGGACAAGAGCGGAACCAAACTGACCATTGATGCCGGCTACGTGAATGATCATCTGGCTGAGTTGGCGCAGGATGAGGACCTAAGTCGTTACATTTTGTAGG
>Ga0209980_10000508_pt1 | contig 21105 bp, 18 predicted proteins | sample CR02metaG_FD_183611 | JGI IMG/M metagenome (GOLD analysis project Ga0209980, IMG submission 183611) | Deep subsurface microbial communities from Mariana Trench to uncover new lineages of life (NeLLi) - CR02 metaG (SPAdes) (version 2) | ecosystem: Environmental > Aquatic > Marine > Ocean trench...
TGGCGGTTTCGTGAATCACTCTCAGACGCCTCCGGGCGCACACATCAACTCGGCGTTGGCCACCACTTTTCCATCGACTTCGGCCCGCGCCGAAAATTTCCAGATCGTGCGTATTTTCCGCACCAGTTCAACTTTCAATATGAGTTGATCGCCAGGTACGACCGGCCGGCGAAAACGCGCCTTGTCGATACCGACGAAATAGAAAATATTGTCTTCCGAAGGAATGACGTTTGCGGTCACGAACGCCAGTAATCCGGACGCCTGGGCCAGCGCCTCGATGACTATTACGCCCGGCATCACCGGCTTTATCGGGAAATGGCCCTGGAAAAACGGCTCGTTCACGGTCACGTTCTTGCAAGCCACGATGTTTTTGCCGGCTTCGCAACTGATCACCCGATCGACCAGCAAAAACGGGTAGCGGTGCGGCAGGTAGCGCATGATTTTTTCGATGTCCATTTGATTTTGGTTACTCATTTGCTTTCGTCCTTTTCGTGCACGCTGTTCGCAGCATCATTTTCAGCGAGCTTTTTCTCCAGTGCCCACACTTTTTTCGCCAATTCATCCAGGTGTCGCAACCGCGCCGCGTTCCGCCGCCACCGCGCCGCCTGATCCACCGGCATCGATCCGGAATAAACCCCGGCTTGCCCGAGCGAGTGGCTGACAAAGGTAAACGCGGTAACGACTACGTCGTCGCCCAATGCGATATGGCCGACGATCCCCGCGGCACCGCCGATCATGCATCGTTTGCCAACCGTTACACTGCCCGCAATCGCCACACAACCGGCAACCACCGTATGGTCTCCGATCCTTACGTTGTGGCCAACCTGGACCTGGTTGTCGAGCTTGACGCCGTCGCCGATAATCGTGTCTTCAATCGCGCCGCGATCGATCGTGGTGTTGGCGCCTACTTCGACATCGTCACCAAGTCGCAAGCCGCCAAGCTGGGGCACCTTGATCCAGCGGTCGCCGTCCCTGGCAATGCCGAAGCCGTCCGCGCCGAGGACCGCACCGGCATGCACCAACCCCCGGGCGCCGATTCTCGTATCCGCGCAAAGCGTGACATTGGCGGTCAGCCGGGTGCCCGTGCCGAGTTCGCAGCGATCGCCGACGACGCATCCCGGGCCGATAAAAACGCCCTGGGCGAGCCTGACGCCGGAGCCAATGCAGACGTTTGCCGAAATACAAACCCCAGGGGCTATGTCCGCGTCTTCGCCAACCACGGCGCTGGCATGAACCCCTGGCGCCGCTTCGCTCGACGGATTCAAGTCGGTCGCGATACGAGCGTACAGTGCATAAGGATTGTCGGTAATCAGGCAACTGACCGGGCACTGGGCGGCGTCTTCCGGCGCCAGGATGACGGCCGCGGCGTGAGTGGCGGCTAGTTGTTTGCGGTACGCGGGGTTGGCCAGAAAACTGATCGCCTCGCCAGCGGCGTCGAGCAAGGTGCCGACCCGGCTGATGGGTACGTCGGGGTCACCTTGCACGGTGCATCCGTATCTGACCGCGAGCTCCCCCAGCGTCGTGGCCATCCCGGCTTGCGCCCTTATTGTCCCGTGTCGGATGCCTGGAAGGCAGCTTCCAGCGCAGCCAGGACGGCGTCGGTGATGTCTATCGTCTCGTTGACAAACAAGATGCCCGGCTCACCCACGATCAGGTCGTAATCGCCTGTACGGGCGTACGCCTGCACCTGTTCGATCAGGGTTCGTTGCAGGTTCGTCAGCTCTTCGTTCTGCCGAAGATTGAAGTCCTCCAGAAACTCGTCCTGTCGTCTTTTGAGGTCACGGCCGCCCTGGCCGAGGTCGCGCTCGAGGTTCCTGCGCTCCTGCTCGCCCATCAGCGCGCCATCCCGCTCCAGCCGTTCGGCCAACCCCTGCAGAGTCTGCTGCTCGGCGAGTATCTGACGTTCGCGCGGCGCAAATTCATCTTGCAACTGCTGGCGAATCCGACTGGCCTGCGGGGCTTGCTGCAAAAGCCTCGGTAAATTGACAAAACCGATTTTCGTTTCCTGCGCCGAAGCGGGGAAGGACAAAAACAGCGATGCCAGCAGCAACGCACTCCATCCATAAATCATGTGATTTTTCATTAATACACCTTAAAAAGCAGAACCAATAGAAAATTGCAGTCGTTCGGTCTCGTCGCCGAAAAACCGAATTGTCGCCTTTTCCGGATTCAGCGGGATCGCGTAACTGAACTTGAAAAGGCCGATCGGAGCCAGCCACTCGACTGCCAGACCCGCAGAATGCTTCAATCGTTTGGCGTCCCATTCGTATTTGACCGGGTCGCCAAGCTTGTCGATAAAACTCACATCGCCGGTAGAGAATACATTACCAATGTCATAGAAAACACTCAGCCTTGCGGATCCCTTGATGGCCTCGGGGACCGGGACCAGCAATTCGAACTGGCTCGCGACTTTCAGGTTGCCGCCATAAGGACGGCCAAAAGTGTCTTGCGGTCCGAGCCTGTTCTCCTTGTAGCCACGAATCGTATTCGGGCCGCCGGCGAAGAAATTCCGGAAAGGCGGGATAGAGGTCGTATCGCCAATCGCCTCACCAAGCCCGATATCCGTTTTGAAGCTGAAAACCCACTCTCCAGAAATCGGAAAATATTTCTGGAAATCGTAATTTAAAAACCAGTACTCGACATCGCTTTGCGGCAAGGTATAGCTGAGCGTTACCCGGCTACGCGACCCGCGATCGGCAAACAAAAACCGGTTGCGCGAGTCGTAGGTCCAGCCAAGCAAAATCTCGAAAGTCTTGAACGCCGTTTTGGAGAAATCAATGCCGTTGATGGTTTCGACCGAAGAATCGCCGTTGTTCTGCACCCATTCCTGGGACTGCAGGGTCTGAAAGCTGTTCGACGACAATTCCGAATCGCTGACCGAAAAGCCAAACCTGAATCGCTGGAACTCGCTGATCGGGATTCCATAATTGATCGAGGCATTGGTCGTCTGGGTGTCAAAATCGGAAGCTCCGGAGGTAAACTGGCTGAAATCCCTCAGTCCAAAGGAAACGGTTCGGCCAATCCCGTCCGGCGATGCATACGGGTTGGTGTGGGAAATACTGTAAATCTTGCTGAATTTCCCGGATGACAGATCCATGGAAATCCGATTACCGGTCCCCATAAAATTCGTATGCACGAAGTTTCCATTGAGGATCAGGCCCTGGGCGTCCGAAAACCCGACCCCGCCACCGAACGATCCAGGCAATCCTTCCTTGATCGTGTATTCGACGTCCACCATGTCGGCAACCCCCGGCACTGGAATGGTTTCCATTGCGACGCTCTCGACGAAAGGCAGCCGCTGGATGCGCTGCTTGGACCGCTCGATGCCCGAGTTCGACAACCACGCCTGCTCCATCTGCCTCATCTCACGGCGAAATACATAGTCGTCGGTGGCGTGAGTGCCGGCGAACTTGATCCTCCTGACATAGACCCTGTTGCCGGGCTCCACATAAAAGGTCAGGCTGACCGTTTTGTCTTCCGCGTTGACATTGGAAATGGGGTCGATGATAGCCATCGAATAGCCGCGTTCACCCAGCGCATAGGCCATCATTTCCGTGCTTTGGGTAATCCGCCTTTGTGAGTACGTGTCCCCTTCCTGCAGAAAAATCAACTGCCGCAGAACGTCGTGCGGCAGGATGGTCTTGCCGGCCAGCTCGACGCCGGACACCTTGTAAAGCTCTCCTTCATCGATGTTGATCGTCAAAAAGATATTGTTGCGATCAGGCGAAATCGCAACCTGCGTCGACCGGACTTCGAATTTGACATGGCCGCGATCCAGATAAAATGAACTCAGCGCCTCCAGATCGCCGAGCAGTGTTTCCTTCGAGTACCGGCAATCGCTCTTGATGAAACAGGTCAGGTGCGGTTGCCGCAAAGACATCTCCTTGCGCAACTCCTTATCTGAATATTCGTTATTGCCGACGATATTGATCTGGCGAATCGTCGCCCGTTCGCCTTCGACGATGGTGATATCGATTCGCACCCGGTTCTTGCCAACATTGGAAACCTCTGTAGTCACCGTCGCGCTGTATTTGCCCTGGCTGAAATACTGCTCGGTAATCGCATCGGTCACGCCTTCGAGTACCGACCGATCGAAGGTCTTGCCCTCAGCCAGGCCAATCCGGCGCAACTCGGCTTCCATGTCCTCTGTCTTGATGCTCTTGTTGCCGGTGATACTGAAACTTTCGATAGATGGCCTTTCCAGGACTACGATCAGCAACACGCCGTCATCGTTCCTGAGCTCAACATCATCGAAAAACTTGGTTTCGTACAACGCACGGATCGCTTCCTGCACCCGCTGCTGATCGAGGACATCGCCGACATTGATCGGCAGGTAATTGAAAATGGTGCCATCGGTTATGCGCTGGTTGCCTTCGACCCGCATGTCACGCACCAGGAAACCATCCTCTTCGGCGCCAGCCACGCCAAGCAGAAAAACGGCCAGAGTCAGGCACATCCCCATTCTTCCGATCATACTGACGGCAGCCCTCATCCAAACAGCCGGTTGAAATCGTTATAAAAAGCAAGGCCCATGATCATGATCAGCATTGCGATACCGATTTGCTGTCCGAGCAACTGGACTTTTTCCGACAGCGGCTTCCCCCTGATGCCCTCCGCCACGACATAAACCATCTGACCGCCATCGAGAAGCGGAATCGGCAACAGGTTGACAATGCCGAGACTGATACTGAGTATCGCGAGCAGGCCAAGAAATTCTTCCAGGCCAAGACTGGCCGCGGCGCCGGCGTAGGCGGCAATGCTGATCGGACCGGAAATATTTTGTGCGGAAATCTGGCCGCTTATCATGCGCCCGACCAACCGCAGCGTCAGTATCGAAGTGTCCCACGTTCTCGCCAGGCCGCGGCCCAGCGCGCTGAAAAACGAATAACGCTCAACCATGCGCAGGTCGGCGTACAGGTCACCCGGCGGTACCCGAACCGAAGCGCCGATACGCCCGATAACGCCCTGCTCCGTTTCAACGCGAGCGATGCTCATCTGCATCTCGAGGCGCCGGCCATCGCGCTCAATTTGCATGCTGATGTCTGCGCCCGGGCGCGCCCGGACAAACTCCACCCAGCTACGCCAGTCATCGACGCTCACCCCATCGGCGGATACCACCAGGTCACCGCTTTTCAGCCCCGCCTGGTCCGCCGACCCGCCGGGGCTAATCTCGTCGAGCAGTGGCGGGATCAGCGGGAACCAGCGATTGAATCCCAGGCCGCTGAACAGCAAGGATGGATCGCTCAGTTCGTTTTCGCGCCCGCGCACATCGATAGCCAGGCTTCGCCGATAGCCGTCCGCACCGACGACGCTCATCGCAATGTCACCGGAATCCAGCAACACCTCGATCAGACTGAGCGGAACCTGTGCCCAGGATCGGATCTCCTGATCGCCGATCGAAATTATGAGGTCACCCCTTTCCATGCCCGCCGCCGCGGCAGGCGAATCCACGGCGATATCCCCGACCACCGGTTTAAGACCGCTGATACCGATCACAAAAAGCACCCAGTAGGCAATCACGGCAAAAAGAAAATTGAACGCCGGCCCCGCGGACAATACCGCCAGCCTGCTGGCGACAGACTTGCGGTTATAAGCGCGATGCAAATCTTCAGGCGCAACCGGTCCTTCCCTCTCGTCCAGCATCTTTACGTAGCCGCCCAGCGGTATAGCCGAGATCATGAACTCCATGTCATCGCGACCTTTGTATACCCACAGGGGGCGGCCAAAGCCGATCGAGAATTTGAGCACCTTGAAACCCAGTTTCCTGGCGACCCAGAAATGCCCGAACTCGTGGACCGCGACCAGCACCGAGATCGCCACGACAAAAGCCGTAATAGTGATTAGCAACTGGGTCATGCCGTTATACCCACCTCATTGACTGTCCGCTCCGCTTTTTCGCGTGCCCATTGGTCGGCCTCGATGACCGTCTCCAGGGATTCGACCACCCCAACGCTGTGGCATTCCATCGTATTGCCGATAACCGCGGCAATTTCGGTATAGGGCAGGCGCCGTTCGAGAAACGCCTGTACGGCGATTTCATTCGCGGCATTCAGCGCCGCCGGGGCCGTACCGCCTCGTTCCGCGGCCGCCCTGGCGAGCGCCAGGCACGGGAAGCGATCCATGTCGGGCGCTTCGAACTCGAGCTTCGCGATAGCCACCAGGTCCAGCGATTTCACCCCGGATTCCATACGCTCCGGCCACGCAAGAGCGTGGGCAATGGGCGTACGCATATCCGGGTTGCCCAGTTGCGCCAACACCGAACCATCGCGATATTCCACCAGCGAATGCACGATGCTCTGCGGGTGGATCAGAATCTCAATGTCATCCGGCGACATTGCGAATAAATGGCTGGCCTCGATCAGCTCAAGACCCTTGTTCATCATCGTAGCCGAGTCGACCGAAATTTTATCCCCCATGTCCCAGTTCGGGTGTGCGCAAGCCTGTTCCGGCGTCACATTTTCGAGTTCGCAAACCGGCGTATTCAAAAACGGACCGCCCGACGCTGTCAACCATAATTTGCGAACGCCCTGTTTTGAACGCCGGCCGCCGGGATCGGGCAGGCACTGGAAAATCGCGTTGTGCTCGCTGTCGATCGGGATCAAGGTTGCGCCGTTGTTTGCTACGGCCTCCATCAATAAATGCCCGGCGAGCACCAGCGATTCTTTGTTGGCAAGCAAAACCCTCTTGCCGGTCTGTGCCGCGGCCAGGGTCGGCAGCAAACCGGCGGCGCCGACAATCGCGGCCATGACGAAATCGGCCTGCGGAAGCCTGGCCGCTTCGACCAGTGCATCGGCGCCGGCGAGCAGCGTCGTTTTCAGGCCAGCCTGTCGCAGTCCTTCCCGCAGAACATCGGCCGCCTCCTGGTTCGTCATTACCGCCAGGTCCGGCTCGAAACGGATGCACTGTTGCAACAAGCGCTGGTGATTGCCCCTGGCAGTCAGCGCGATTACGCGAAAGCCATCGGGGTTGCGTGCGATCACGTCCAGCGTGCTGCAACCGACGCTCCCGGTCGAACCGAGGATGCTGACGCCTTTCATCAGACCAGTCCCTGCCAGCTCAGCCCGAGTACGAACACCGGGGCCGCCGAGCAAATACTGTCGATGCGATCAAGCATGCCGCCGTGACCCGGGAAAATTCGTCCACTGTCTTTCAGGCCGTGGTGCCTTTTAAAAACACTGACGATCAGGTCCCCGACGACAGAAATCGCCGACACGGCGACACACAGGGAAACAAAGCTCAGCGGGTCTTGCTGGAAATACATTGCGCCGGCAAAGGCAACGATTGCGGCCAGCACGATGCCACCGATCACGCCCTCCCAGGTTTTCCCCGGGCTGACCCTGGGTATCAATTTGATTTTGCCAAACAGTTTGCCCGCGGTAAATGCGCCGATGTCGGTTGCCCAAACCAGAAACAGCACGAAAACGACCCAGACCACGCCATCATCCGCGACCAGCAGACGGCTCAACGCAAGCCAGGCCGGCGCCAGCACCAGGAGTCCCGAAAAAACGCCAACCGCCACCGGGATCGCGGTCGGATAACGCATGACCCAGACAAAAGCCACGAGCCACCAGGCCAGCGTAACCTGCAGAATCAGTTGCAACCCCCCGGGGTGAAAGCTGTAAAACCACGCGGCAACCATCGACGCCAGCACCGTGACCACGTACAGCAACCGCCACGGCAAGGATTTTGCGCTAAGGAACTGGCTCCATTCCCAGATGCCCAGGCTGATCGCCAGGGTCAGCGTAATCAATGCGGCCGGCGGCGGCAGAAACAAAACCACGCCGGCGAGCGCCGCCAGCAAGGCCACGGCGGTGATGATTCGTTGCTTAAGCATGGTCGCCGCTCACCTGTGCCGATGTTTTCCCAAAACGCCGTTCCCGCCCATGAAAACTGCCGACCACTGCTTCCAGTTCCTTCGGCTCGAAATCGGGCCACAGCGATTCGCTGAAATGCAGCTCCGTATAAGCCAGGTTCCAAAGCAGGAAATTGCTGATGCGGGAATCCCCGCCGGTTCGAATAAACAGATCCGGGTCGCCAAGGCCGGCCAGCTGCATCTGTGCCGCCAGGTGATTTTCGTCTATGTCCCCGGCCGACAACTCGCCATCGGCAACCTGCCGCGCCAGGCCTTTGCATGCGTTGACAATATCCCAGCGACCCCCGTATGCGACCGCGACGACCAGGTTCAGGCGGTCGTTGTCTGCGGTCATCGCTTCAGATTCCTCGATCTGGCGAACCAGGTCGGCGGGCAACTGTTCCCGGTCGCCGATGATCGTGAGCCTGACCCCTTTCTCATTCAGCTCCGGAACCTGTTTGTTCAGGGCATCGATAAACAAGGCCATCAATTGTTGTACTTCTGCCGTGGGCCTGCCCCAGTTTTCACTGCTAAAGGCGAATAGCGTCAGGGTACGGATTCCCAGCGCAACGCAGGCCTCTACGGTGCGCCGCGCCGCCTTGACCCCGGCCCGGTGACCCGCGTGCCGGGGCAACCTGCGTTGCTTCGCCCAGCGGCCGTTGCCATCCATGACGATCGCGACATGCAAGACGCCCTTGGCGCCCTGCTGCTGGCCGGTTTTGTCTGCCTGGTCCGTCATCGTAACTGGTGGGGTACGGTTTAACGCTCGGGCACAAGTACCGAAGCGATGCACCGAAGTCCCTATACCTCCAGCAATTCAGCTTCTTTTTCTGCGAGGATCTTGTCGATCCTGGCAATATGATCGTCGGTCAGTTTCTGCACCTCGTCGTGCGCGCGATGGTCATTGTCTTCGGTGATCATTTTTTCCTTGAGAAGCTCCTTGACGTCATGCAGGGCGTCGCGGCGAATATTGCGTACCGCAACCCGCGCGTTCTCCGCCTCGTGACGCACCACACGAGTCATGTCCTTGCGCCGTTCCTCCGTCAGCGCCGGCAGCGGGACTCGAATCACGGTGCCTGCAGTGGTCGGGTTCAGACCCAGATCCGCAGTCATGATGGCTTTTTCGACGACCTGGATCATCGATTTCTCCCACGGGTTTACGGCCAGCGTGCGCGCATCCTCGACCGTGATGTTGGCAACCTGGTTGAGCGGAACCTGCGCCCCGTAATAATCGACCGTAATGTGTTCCAGCAGGCTGGTGTGCGCGCGTCCGGTCCTGAGCTTTTTCAGTTCCTGGACAAACGCTTCAACACTCTTGCCCATCCGTGTTGATGCGCTTTTTTCGATATCGTTAATCACTGACTGCCTCCTGCATCTGCTCCAGACCGTTATCCACCAAGGTTCCCAGCGCCTCCCCCCGCATGATGCGCAGTAAGCTGCCCGCTGTCGTCAGGTTGAACACGCGCAACGGAATATTGTTGTCGCGACACATGACGATCGCGGTCGCGTCCATGACCTGCAACTTGCCGCGCAGCACCTCGTCGTAGCTGATCCGGGTATAACGGCGCGCGGATGGCTCTTTGAGCGGGTCGGCGGAATAGACGCCATCCACCTTGGTCGCCTTGAGAAGTATATCCGCACCAATTTCGATCGCGCGCAAACTGGCTGCCGTATCTGTCGTAAAGAAGGGGTTCCCGGTACCGGCGGCGAAAATCGCTACCCGGCCTTTTTCCAGGTGCCGGATCGCCCGGCGCCGAATGTAGTCTTCGCAAACCGCATTGATTTGCAGGGCCGACATGACGCGGGCTTGTACACCTTCTCTTTCCAGCGCGTCTTGCAAAGCCAGGCTGTTGATCACCGTCGCCAGCATGCCCATCTGGTCGCCGGTGACCCGGTCCATCCCCGATCTGGCGAGACCGGCCCCCCGGAAAATATTGCCGCCGCCGAGCACCACGCCGATCTGTACATCCATGTCCCTGACTTCGGCAATCTCTGCTGCAATGCAACGTATCACCTCCGGGTCCACGCCGTAATCCAGCTGGCCCATCAGCGCTTCGCCGCTGAGCTTTAGCAAAATTCGCCTTGGCACCGGTTTGGAATCGCCCATAAAGCCTCTTTATCTTCCAGGTTCTGCGGATACAAAGAACCCCGCTCTCACGGGGTTCCCGATATTAACCGATTTTGCGGGCTAAGCCCCCTTCACCTGGGCCATAACCTCGTCGGCAAAATTCTCCTCGGCCTTGTCGATGCCCTCGCCCACCTCGAAACGAACAAAACGGGCAACCGTGGCATTGTTCTGCTTCAGCAGTTTGCCGACGGTCAGGTCGGGGTCCTTGACGAAGGGCTGTCCGGTCAACGTAATCTCAGCCAGGAATTTGCGCATCCGGCCAGCGACCATTTTCTCGACGATCTCTTCGGGCTTGCCCTCGGTCCGTGCCTGTGCGACGAGGATTTCTCTTTCCCTGGCCAGTGTCTTAGCCGGTACGTCGGCCTCCGACACGCACTGCGGGCTGAGCGCCGCGACATGCATCGCGATATCCCGGGCGAGATCGATGTCCCCACCCTCGGCGCTGACGACCACGCCGATCCGGATGCCATGCAGATACGATGCCAGCACGCCGGCGCTTTCGATCAGCTCGAACCGCCTGAGCTGCACATTCTCACCGATCCTGGCAACCAGGCCGCGGCGCGCCTCCTCGACGCTTTGGTTACCGGCCGACAGCGCCATCAGCGCATCCATGCTGTCGGGCTTGCCAACCAGCACGGCATCGGCGACCGCATCGACAAAGCCACGAAAGTCATCGCCACCGGAAACAAAATCGGTCTCGCAATTGATTTCGAGTATCGCCGCGAATTGATTGTCCGCGGATTGGCGCACGACAATGGCGCCCTCGGCTGCCACCCGGCCCGCCCTCTTGTCGGCCTTGGCCAGACCGCTTTTGCGCATCGCATCGACCGCGGCTTCCATATCGCCACCGGTTTCGACCAGCGCTTTTTTACACTCCATCATGCCCGCGCCTGTGCGCTCGCGTAATTCCTTCACCTGTGTCGCAGTGATGCTCATTAAAATCTTTCCTCAAACTGAAAAAGCGCGGGCTGCGCAAATGCCAGCCCGCCTTGCAAATCGTGCTTTGCCGCGCCGACTCCGGACACGGATCTTTCGTGCATCGACCCGGCTAGCTGTCTTTCGCCTTTTTGGTCGCGGTTTTCTTGCCGGCAGCCTTTTTCGGCGCCGCTTTCTTGGCGGGCGCTTTCTTTGCTGCAGCTTTCCTGGTCACCGCTTTCTTGGTCGTGGCTTTCCTGGTCGTCGCTTTTTTCGTTGTGGCTTTCCTGGCCGCTGCCTTTTTTGCCACCGGCTTCTTTTCGGCCTCCTCTGGATCTGCTTTGATGGCGGCCGGCTTCTCGTCAGCCTCCTTTGGATCCGCCTTTATGGCGGCCGGCTTCTCGTCAGCCTCCTTTGGATCCGCCTTTATGGCGGCCGGCTTCTCGTCAGCCTCCTTCGCATCCGCTTTTATCGCGACCGGCTTTTTGTCGGCCTCCTTCGCATCCGCTTCTTCATCGGCCGATTTATCATCGGCGCCTGCCAGGTCCGTTTTGATGGCGGTCGGCTCTGCCGTTACCGGCGCCGTTGCGGGATCGCCGCTGGCCTGCGCGGGCTCTGGCCTGGCTTCCGCTTCTGCATCCGCGACCGGCTTCTCCGCTTTATCCCCGGCCATGGCTTCCGCTGCATCCGCGACCGGCTCCACGACTTTTGCCCCGGTCTCCAGCCCTTGTTCGGCCTCTTTTTCCTCAAGTTTTTTGGCGGCCGCCTTTTGCTCCTTTCCGGCCCTGCCAAGGGTCGTCACGAGGACCTTTTTGCCCCCTCTCTTGCGTGCAGGTTTCCCGGCTGCGCTCTTCTTGCGGGGCTTGCCTTCGTCATCGAGCTCGACGAATTCGTCATCGCCGAGGTTGATGTCAGGCATCGAGGCCTTGCCATCGAGAACCGCTTCCGATACGCCGTTCGCATAAAGCTGGATCGCACGCATCGCATCGTCGTTGCCGGGAATGACGTAATCGACGCCATCCGGCGAGCAATTGGTATCCACGACCGCGATTACCGGTATCCCCAGTTTGACCGCTTCGCGGATCGCAATATTTTCGTGGCCGACATCGACGATGAACAATGCGTCGGGCAGGCCCTTCATGTTTTTGATGCCCCCCAGGCTGCGGAATAGTTTGTCCATCTCGCGCCGCAGGCCGATGACCTCTTTTTTGGTCAGCGCTTCGAACGCGCCGGTTTCTTCCATCGCCTCCAGCTCTTCGAGCCGGCGGATCGATGCCGTGATGGTCTTGAAATTGGTCAGCATACCGCCGAGCCAGCGATGGTTGACGAACGGCATGCCGCAGCGCGTCGCTTCCGTTTTTATCGCTTCACGGGCAGAACGCTTGGTGCCGACAAACATCACGGTTCCGCGATTGGCGACGATGTTCTTTACGAACGCCGCGGCTTCGCTGAACAACGGCATTGTCCGCTCAAGATTGATGATGTGGATTTTGTTGCGCTCCCCAAAGATAAAGGGGGCCATTTTCGGGTTCCAGAATCGGGTCTGATGACCGAAATGCACGCCAGCTTCCAGCATCTGGCGCATGGATACGTTAGCCATGTTGTCTCCTGAGGGTTAAGCCTCCATGTACCCCATACGACAACCCTTGCGGGCACCCAGGCGTATGTGCCGGTACATGTGTGGATTTGTATTTGCGAAAAAAGCGCGCGCTTTATACCATAAAATAGCCTGGCGCAACAATCTTGCGGCTGGAATATTTTCCGGTCATCGGGCAGGCACATTTGGCCCGGGCCCTGGCGCGCCGGCCACCGACTCACGGGGTGATCCGAAAATCATGACAGTATCCATCAAATCGCCTGCCGAGCAGGACCGGATGCGGCTGGCGGGAAGGGCCGCTGCCGAGGTGCTCGACATGATCGGCGAACATGTCGTACCCGGTATTACGACCGGCGAGCTGAACCGCCTGTGTCACGAATATATTGTCGACCAGCAGCAGGCAGTCCCCGCGCCCCTGAACTACCGGGGATTTCCGAAATCCATCTGCACCTCGGTCAACCACGTGGTTTGCCATGGTATTCCGGGCGAAAAAAAGCTGAAAAACGGCGATATCGTCAACATCGACGTTACCGTCATCAAAGATGGCTTCCATGGCGACACCAGCCGGATGTTCATGGTGGGAAAACCCAGTATCATGGGCCAGCGCGTAAGCAAGGTGGCGCACGACGCCATGTATCTCGGTATCGAGTTGGTTCGCCCCGGCGTGAGGCTGGGCGATATCGGCGAGGTCATTCAACGCCATGTCGAGACTCACAACTGCTCGGTGGTGCGGGAATACTGCGGGCACGGCATCGGCCGGGAGTTTCACGAAGATCCGCAGGTCCTGCATTATGGTAAATCGGGATCCGGGCTCGAGTTGCGCGCGGGCATGACCTTCACGATCGAGCCGATGGTGAATGCCGGTCGCCGGCATGTTCGCCTGCTGCCGGATGGCTGGACAGTCGTCACCAAGGACCACTCCCTGTCCGCCCAATGGGAACACACGGTACTGGTCACCGACAACGGCTATGAAATCATGACCCGGGATCATTCCGGCGACTGACCGTGAGCCGCCCGCCCGCTACCGCCGCGCAGCCTGCGCCAGACCATGCCGCAGGGAAATGGTCGTTTCTCGCCGGATTGGCAGCCCGCCTGGCGGCCACCGCCGCACCGCAAAAAACCTTTCTTGAGTCCCTGCGCCTGGGCGATGACGAACTCGCGCGCCGCTTCGACGGCGGCGAGCCGGTGTCGGCCCTGGTCCATGATCGCGCCCGGCTGGTCGATGCGTTGGTGGTCTCGGCATGGCAACGCCACATCGGCAGTGACGGCGAGAAATTCGCGCTGGTCGCCGTGGGTGGCTATGGCCGGGGCGAGTTACACCCTGGATCGGATATAGACCTGCTGATCCTGTTGCCCGAGGGCGCCGGCTTCGCCGGCGATTCGCTCAAGGATTTCCTGGCATTTTTGTGGGATATCGGCCTGGAGCCCGGCCACAGCGTCCGCACCGTAAAGCAGTGCGTATCCGTGGCTGCGGACGACATCACTGTCGCCACGGCGCTGATGGAATCGCGGCTATTGTCCGGCGCTACCGGCTTGTTCGAAGAAATGCGGAGCGAAACCGGGCCGGCCGGCGTCTGGCCGTCGCGGGATTTCTTCGCCGCCAAACTGGCGGAGCAGGAGCAACGGCACCACCGCTACCACGACACCGCGTACAACCTGGAACCCAACATCAAGAGCGGCCCGGGCGGACTGCGCGACATCCAGATGATCGGCTGGGTCGCGAAACGCCATTTCAAGGTTGGCGATTTGCAACAACTGGTGCCCCTGGGTTTTCTGACCACCGGTGAATACCGCCGCCTGCGGGCTGGCCAGGCCTACCTTTGGCGGGTCCGGTTCGCTCTCCACAAGCTGACCGGCAGGCGGGAGGACCGGCTGCTGTTCGATCACCAGGTGCAACTCGCCAAACAGTTTGGCTATAGCGATGGCCCGCAGAACCTCGCGGTCGAGAAATTCATGCAACGTTACTACCGCATGGTCATGCGGCTGAGCCGGCTCAACGAAATGCTGCTGCAGTTTTTCCAGGAAGCCATCCTGCTGCAGCCGGACCCGCAACCGAAGATCATCAATTCGCGTTTTCAATCCCGCAACGGCTTCCTCGAGGCCAGTTCAGCGGAGGTTTTTGTCCGGCAACCGTCCGCCCTGCTGGAGATATTCCAGATCCTCCAGCAACAGACAGGGCTGCGCGGGGTTAGCGCGACCACCATCCGCCTGATCCGCCGCAACCTGCGCCTGGTCGATGTGGGCTTCAGGGCCGACCCGGCGCACCGAAAGCTGTTCATGGACATCATCAAGGCGCCGGCCGGCGTGACCCACGAGCTCAGACGCATGCACGACTACGGGATACTCGGCCGCTATATCCCGGCGTTCGGCCGGATCGTCGGGCGCATGCAATACGACCTGTTCCACGCCTATACCGTCGATGCCCACACTTTGTTCGTGGTCAGCAACCTGCGGCGCTTCGCGTTGCCCAGGTTCGATCACGAGTTCCCCGATTGCAGCCGGATCATGCAAGCGCTCGAACACCCGGAGATCGTTTACCTGGCGGGCCTGTTTCACGACATCGCCAAAGGCAGAGGCGGCGATCACTCGACGCTCGGGGCCGCGGAGGCGGAAGCCTTCTGTACCGCGCACGGCATGAGCGAGTACCAGTCGCAGCTGGTCGCGTGGCTGGTGCGCCATCACCTGTTGTTGTCGGTCACATCGCAGAAAAAAGACATATCCGATCCGGCCGTCGTTCACCGGTTCGCCGGCCAGGTCGGCGACCAGCTGCACCTGGATTTTCTGTACCTGCTGACGATTGCCGACGTACGCGGAACCAATCCCAAGCTCTGGAATTCCTGGAAGGAAAGCCTGTTCCGGGAGTTCTATCTGCGCGTCAGCCAGGCCTTGCGCAGTGGCCTGGAATCCCCGCAGGACCAGGGCGTACTGGTGGCGGGCCACCGCCAGGAAGCGCTGGCCATTTTGCGCGACCTGGACAACGTCCACTTGCCCGCGGACTCCACGCCGTTGCCGTGGGACCTGCTTGACGATGAGTATTTCCTGCGCCACTCGCCGGCGGAAATCGCCTGGCACACCAGCGTCCTGCTGCTGGCCGGCGACACCGCCAGCCTGGTCGCCGCGGTGGGTGAAAAAGAGATGCGCGGCGGCACGCCCTTGCTGGTACGCGCCACCCGGCGGCAGGACAGTTTTGCGCTGGCCACCGCCGCACTGGATGACATGGGCCTGAATATCGTCGATGCGGTCATCTCCCCCGCCGGCGACAACGGCACCCTGGATTCCTACCTGGTGCTGGATCACGACGGCCGGCCGTTGACCGATAGCCACCGCCGGCAGGAAGTCGCGAGCCGCCTGCGGCGGGTGCTGGGCAGCGAGCGAACCACGCCACGGGTATCGCGCAAGGCGCCGCGACAGGTACGCATGTTCAGCACGCCGACCGAACTGCGCTTCTACGCCGACAGCCGCGGCGACGGCACCGTCATGGAACTGACCACCGGCGACCGGCCTGGTCTATTATCCGAGGTGGCGCAGTCGTTGCAGGCAGTCGACGCGCATATCCGGACCGCGAAAATCATGACCATCGGCGAACGCGCCGAAGATGTTTTTTATATCACCAGCGTGGGCGGCGGACCGCTCAGCGAAGAAAAGCAGGAACGACTGAAACAGCAACTCACCGCCGCGCTCAACCGGCACCAGGAGTCTGCCGGCCAGAGCCTGACAAAGGACAAACCTTGAACCCGTACCTGGAAAAATTGCACCGCTACCCGTTCGAACGCCTGGCGTTGCTCAAGGAAGGCCTGCAACCGCCGGCCAAGCCGCATATTGCGATGTCGATAGGCGAGCCGCGGCATACGCCACCCCCGTTCATTGCCGAAGCGCTGGTCGGCAACCTGGATACGCTGGGGAGTTACCCGGTCGCACTGGGCCTGGCCGAGCTGCGCGTGGCGGCCGCCGGCTGGCTGGAGCGGCGTTTCGGGCTTGGCGAGGACGCGGTCGACCCCGAGACCATGGTGTTGCCGTTAAACGGCACCCGCGAAGGGTTGTTCGCCTTCGTCCAGTCGGTCGTCGACGGTCGCGGCGAACCGCTGGTCGCGATGCCGAACCCGTTTTACCAGATCTACGAAGGTGCCGCGCTGCTGGCCGGTGCGCAACCGTTCTATCTGAATACGCTGGAGGAAAACGGCTTTCTGCCCGATCTCGAAGCCGTCAGCGCCGACACCTGGCGCCGAACCGCAATCCTGTTTCTTTGCTCGCCGGGCAACCCGACCGGCGCGGTCATGGACCTGGCCTACCTGAAGCGGGCTTTGGAACTGGCGGAAAAACACGATTTCGTCATCGCCGGCGACGAGTGCTACGCCGATCTGTATTTCGACGAAGACCACCCGCCCGCGGGCCTGTTGCAGGCCTGCCAGGCCATGGGCCACGATCGTTTCCAACGCTGCGTGGTTTTTCACAGCTTGTCGAAGCGCTCCAGCGTGCCCGGCATGAGATCGGGATTCGTGGCCGGCGATCCCGGGCTTATCAAGCCGTTCCTCCTCTACCGGACCTACCACGGCTGCGCCGTGCCGTTGTTCATCCAGCTCGCCAGCGTACCCGCGTGGCGGGACGATCGGCACGCGGCCGAGAACCGCCACCGGTACCAGGCCAAGCTCGAAGCCGTATGGCCTATCCTCGAACCGGTGATGGATCTGCCGAGGCCGCAAGCGGCGTTCTACCTGTGGCCGCGTACCGAGCAGGATGAAGAAAACTTTACCCGGGAAGCCTACCGGCAGCAGAATCTGACCTTGTTGCCCGGCAGTTACCTGGCCCGCGATACCGCGGACGGCAACCCCGGAAAACACCGGGTGCGGATCTCGCTGGTCGCCCCGCTTGCCGATTGTGTGGATGCGGCCGAGCGTTTGCACCATCTCGTGAATCAACTTTAATATTAAATAATAACTTTATGATAAATTTAGAGAAAATTATCAATTCCGCTTTCGATCATCGGGAATCCCTGGATGCGGATACCCCTTCATCCGAGCTCACGCAGGCGGTCGAATTGGCCATCGATGGGCTGGATTCGGGAAAATTGCGGGTGGCGGAGAATTTTGGCGGCGACTGGCTGGTCAACCAATGGCTCAAGAAAGCTGTCTTGTTGTCTTTTCGCCTCAGCCGCAACGTCGTTTCGGATGGGGTGTTTACCCGCTACTACGACAAAGTGCCGATGAAATACGTCGACTACGACGAACAACGCTTCGCCGATGACGGCGCCCGCATCGTGCCGCATGCGCTGGTCCGCAAGGGCGCCTTCGTCTCTCCCGATGTCGTGTTGATGCCCTGCTATGTCAACATCGGCGCCTGGATCGGTCCGGGTACGATGGTCGATACCTGGGCGACGATCGGTTCTTGTGCGCAGATCGGCAGCAATGTCCATATCTCCGGAGGCGCCGGGATCGGCGGCGTGCTGGAACCGTTGCAGGCCGCGCCGACCATCATCGAAGACGACTGTTTTATCGGTGCGCGCTCGGAAATCGTCGAAGGGGTGATCGTCGAGAAAGGCGCGGTGATCTCGATGGGCGTGTTCATCGGCCAAAGCACGCGAATCTACGACCGTGAGCGCGACCAGGTCAGTTACGGGCGGGTTCCGGCCGGCGCCGTCGTCGTGCCGGGCAGCCTGCCGGCGGACAATGGCAAATACCAACTGGCCTGCGCCGTGATCGTCAAACGGGTGGACGAAAAAACGCGGGGCAAAATCGGCATCAACGAATTGTTGAGAAACGCAAAATAAATGCGTGCACGGCGGGTGACGCAGGATAACGGGATAGAGCATTGCGACGAAAAAACCAGCGATGAGCCAGGCGAGCAATAAAACGATCGAGCTGTGCCGGCAACTGGTACGGCGGCCATCGGTAACGCCGGACGATGCCGGCTGCCAGAGCATCATATCGACCCGCCTGGAGCGACTCGGTTTCAGCACTGAGTCGATGCCCAGCGGCGAGGTAAGCAATCTATGGGCGACGCGCGGCGATGGCGGGCCGCTGTTTTGTTTTGCCGGCCATACCGACGTCGTTCCTCCGGGTGACCCGCAAAAATGGTCGACCGACCCTTACTCGGGCGAAATCAGGGATGGCATGTTATTTGGCCGTGGCAGCGCCGATATGAAAGGCGCCCTGGCGGCGATGGTGACCGCCAGCGAAGCGTTCGTTGCGGAAAATCCGTCCCACCCGGGAACGATCGCGTTCTTGCTGACCAGCGACGAAGAAGGCCCCGCGACGGAGGGTACGGCGAAGGTCATGGAAACATTGGTCGACCGGGGCGTCGCGATCGATTACTGCCTGATCGGGGAACCGTCGAGCCAGGAAAAACTGGCGGACAATATTCGCACCGGCCGGCGCGGATCGTTGACCGGGAAGCTGGCCGTCCTCGGCGAACAAGGTCACGTGGCCTATCCGGAACTCGCACAAAACCCGATCCATCACATCGCCCCAGTACTGAGCGAATTGCTTGGCCTGGAATGGGATGACGGGAATGAGGACTTCCCCGCGACCAGCCTGCAGATCGTCGCCATCGATTCCGGTAGCGGCGCGAGCAACGTAATTCCCGGTCGACTGGAACTGCTGTTCAACTTTCGTTACTCGCCGGAAACCAACCGGCAAAACCTGGTTGCACTTTGCGAGGAGATTCTCGATCGCCATGGCTTGAATTATCAACTGGATTGGGAGCACGGCGGCGCGCCGTTCCACACGCGCGGCGGCCGACTCATTGAAGTCGTTTGCGCAGTCATCGAAAAAGAGACGGGGCGAGCGCCGCAAACATCGACCAGCGGTGGCACGTCGGATGGACGCTTTATCGCGCCGCATGGCGTCGAGGTCGTCGAACTCGGCTTGCTCAACAAGTCGATTCACAAAATCGATGAATGCACGCCGGTCGACGATCTCGAAAAACTCAGCGACCTCTATCGCCGGATTCTCGAAAAAATTCTGCCGGACGACGCGTAAGAGGGCCTTATTCGAAATCCATCGACGCCCTGAACTGGATAATATTCAGCGTCTCATCGCCATTGATGCCGTTATCAACATCTGCGTGGATATAATTGGCCATGAAGCGAAACTGCGGATTGACGTAATAATTGACCCCCAGCGTTATATTCTTTTCTTCACCGCCGTTGAACACGCCATCGTCCAGATCGACGCTGCTAAAACGAATCCCGAACTCCCACGCCCGGCTTGCTTCGGCACGGCCGAAAATCCCGTTCTTGTACGAGCGGAATTCGCCGCCTGGAAACCAGCTGAGATACGCGTAGTAGCCGCTTAAGGCCGGATCGCCGATACCCGCCGCCGCCTGGTCCACAGCGACCGAAATATACTCCGCCTGGACCGACAGGCCTTCCCAACGGGCCGCAAACTCGATACCCAGGCTGGTCGATGAACTGGCCTGGGTAATCGTCGTATCGACCAGCCGTACGCCGGTGACATGCGACTCGGGGCGCACCCTGTATCTGAAGGTATCGTCTTCGGTGCTCTGCGGTTCCATCCACATCGCGGCCAGGCCGACATGATACAAAGTCGAATCGGTCTGGGTGTGCCAGGCCGCCCTGCCGGCAAAGCCGATCCCCTGGTCACCATTGATACTCTGGTTGGCTTCCTTCCCGAACAACATGGCCGACAGCGTCCAATTCGACAACGCGCGGTCCCAGCCGATCCCGATGCGTCTGCCCGGAGCAAAACTCGTCGGCGCCATCGCCCGTTCCATAAAAGGGATGAAATTGCTGTTGGTCAGCTCGGCCAGGCTGAACGGCGGTCTTTTGTTGCCGATGGTCAGCGACCCCCAGCCCGCCGTATACTTTATCCACGCATCCTTGATGTCCTGGTCGCTGGAAAATTCGTATTCGGCCTTGTAGCTCCAGTGCTCATCGATATCGCCGCTGACACCGAGGCGGGCCCGGCGCAATTCGGTACCGCTGTCCAGCGGAGTGGCATCTTCGTCATAGACCGCCGCATCGAGATGGACTCTGCCGAAAACATCGACGGTCATTTCCTGGGCATGACCGGCAACGGAATACACGCATAACATGGCAATCCCGGCCCATACCGGGAAGCAAAAACCTTTTTTCACCTATATATCCTCAGCAGAAAGTTCGTCTCGAACCGCGTTTTCAATGCGGGATGGGCGGCATTTTCTCGCAACGCCGCCACAATTGCATCAGTATTTTCCGCAATCGGCGGCCTGCCGAGCGCCCGGGCGCAAATTGTTCCAGACTCCTGCCGCACCCAGAAAAAGGAGGGCAACCAACACCCATGCGGGCATGCTCAGTCCGGCAAAGGTCCAGTCCACGACCGCGCATTCGCCCGAGCCTTCAAAGATCATCGACAAGGCCTGGGTCAGCGGAAAGGCATCGAGGATATATTCCAGCCCGGGGCCGCAGGACGGCACTTGATCGGCCGGCAAACTTTGCAGCCACAGGTGTCGGCTCGCCACCGCAATACCCGCCCCCGCAACGACCGCGATCATCGCTGCATAAATTCTTTTGCCCAGGCGGCGAGGATCGTGGATCGCCGCGGCCAGAAAAACCAGGCCGGTGCCAATCACCGCGAAGCGCTGGAACACGCACAGCGGACAAGGATTCAGCCCATCGAC